>Ga0256405_10000735_pt1 | contig 103332 bp, 96 predicted proteins | sample RumenRJG_02DNA_FD_189096 | JGI IMG/M metagenome (GOLD analysis project Ga0256405, IMG submission 189096) | Bovine rumen microbial communities from Lethbridge, Alberta, Canada - RJG_02 | ecosystem: Host-associated > Mammals > Digestive system > Stomach > Rumen | place: Canada: Alberta...
CACGGCTCAATATGATTATTAAAACTAATATAACCGAGGTCCCCATAAGATATTCAGATTTTTTATTTACTCTAATATTTTCCATAATGAAGCACCTCACTTTCTTTAAGATATAATACATATTGTATAATACCTTAAACTAGATAATTATTCAATCATCCATACAAATCCCGATTTATCTTACTCAGTTATATAAAAAGTTATTTCTTTTTCTTCGGTTCCGGAAGTTCATCATACATTGCTTCCAAAAGATCCTTCAGAAGAAAACGATCATCATATTCCCACCAACAATCTTTCCACGATAATAAATCATGTACGCGCAACCGCACTGCGAACTCAGTCAGCCATGTGAACTAGCCTATATAACACCTGCCAACAAGTGGTCTGCCACCCTGACCACCTAAAGCTCACCACTTCGACCATAAAATGCTACAAACCGTATAAAAACCTCAAATTCCACTTGTGATTCCCGACAATCCTTTAGAACCCACCTGCCTGATATGCTCTGGCAATAACATATGACGGTTCGTAAAATGCACTGCAGTTGTAATTATCAATTACGTCACACAACTCGTTGTTATATACCCTAAGAATTCCATCCACATAGTCTTCCTTTGAATTCATCGTGTCTACAATTAGCCTTTGATACACTTTTCCCATCTCAAGAGCCGTGGGTATTTTTTCCGCTAAATCCTTATCAACATTAGTAATATCAAAATCACTGGATTTAAGATCGTATTCTTTAATCAAATCATCTTCCACCTTTAACGGGTTTTCCGCATGCAAAACATTTGCAACACTGAGCAAATGGTATAGTCCAGCTTTGCCAATCGCATTTACAACGTATCGATTTCTTTGATGAATATGACGAGCCACGCGCTCAATCATATAGCAAACAAAATAGAGATCGTTCTTCTCTATGTCCTCTTCCGGGAAATATTTATTCTTCATAACGTATCACTCCCTTCAAATTTAAGAGTCTTCAAAGCATCCTCTGTACAAAATACAATCTGATGTGTCGGATGATTGAATTTTACAATTTCCCAAAAGGCTTCACGGGAAATTCTGCCTTCAATAAATTCTTCTACATAATTCCAAATCTGATCATCTGCCATAGGGCCTTCCACAATATCATAATCATGAAGTGTTCCCCTTCTGCATTCTGCTACAAAATCGAGCCATTCATCCGTCATTTCCGGAAACTCTTTTACATTCAGATTATCGGTCTCAGTATAGCCATATCGATTAACAACCGAATCCCCTTTTCTTGTTAGGGCCCAACGCTTTGCCTGTTTTTCAAATTTTGTACAATAGAACCCATATCCAAAGTCCTTGTAAAACCGGCACTTCTATAGCGTTCTTCATAAATCTGTTTTGTCAAATTCTATCAGCAATTCTATTGCTTTTTCTTCAAGTTGGTTTACGGAATAATCATAATAACGCATGTATTATTCTCCATTTTCCTGCTCCAGCATATCAATCACCTTTTGCCAAGTCGCATCAGTAGCTCCATTATCACGAGCCATGCGTAGCGCTACACGCGCTTTTTCCGTACCCATGATATACTCCGGTAAATCCGGTGAAACAGAATTATCTTTTAAATCCACGCAAGGTTTTATTCAATGCTTTTCTCTTTGTTTCGATGAATTTACCAAATTCGCCTGTCATGTTCCCCACTATCCTTTCATATGTTCATTATAGCGTTCGCATATATGCTTATATTATACCTCCGGGCACAAAAAAGACAAGACAAATCCGCAATTTAACGAGCCATTGCTTGTTCTATAGCCCATCTTTGCAATCCTATTTAAGTCTATTTGTTTTCTCCATTAGTAATCATCATTGCTAATTCAATTTCTTCTTCATCTTCATATCCCGTAGCCACAAATCCTATGTCTTCATACAGCTTAATTGCAATAAGGTTATCTTTATTGCAAGTCAAAGCAACTCTGTTTGAATCACCAAATGGCTTTGTAGCAATGTACTTAACAACTTGATCTAATGCCTCGCTTCCGTATCCATGACCTTGTTCATCTATATCAATCATCATATGCCAAATATCATACTCCGGAACATCATAATCATAGATTACCATTACATAACCAATCATTCTTCCATCATTATAAATTCCAAATGGCTGACACTGGTCTCTATAAACATATGCTTGCGCAAGACTACGTATTGGGTGTGAAACATATTTCTCTTGCTCAGGTGCAAGTGATAGATTAAATGCATCAATAAAATTTTCTTCTGTAATTTTTCTAAGTTCAATCATTATTTTTCCTCCAAAAATACTCATTGCATTGATAAAATGTCTTGTATGAATATCTATGAGAAATAAAAAAAGCCATGGTTCTTAAACCACGGCTCAATATGATTATTGAAACTAATATGATATAACCGAGGTCCCCATAAGATATTCAGATTTTTTATTTACTCTAATATTTTCCATAATGAAGCACCTCACTTTCTTTAATATATAATACATATTATACAATACCCTAAACTATGTTAAAAAGTCAAGTCTTAATGATTTAGTTGTTAATCATTCCCCGTCCTACTTACTATCATCTTGGATTCTCAATCTTATCCGGTACAATCCAATAATCACACATGGCCCCGCCTGTAGCTAAAGTATAGTCTCTATGAAGCACCCCATGTTGGGCCTCTATCATATAATGATCCATTTCACAACAAACAGGAAGAATCTCAAGGTATCCATTTTCTCTGGCAAAATCATTTAAAGGACAGCGTGTAAAATGATAATAACTACCATCTTTATGTTTTGACTCATCAAAATTAAAATCCCAAGTTTTATCCTTATATTCTGGATGAGCGTCTGCCCATTCCTGCATTTTATGAAAATTAACCTTTCTCTTTTCAAGAGTTTTCGGGTTATTTAAATCTCCCGCTCTCATGAATATACTAACTGGTGGCTTGGACATGAAGTTTTTAATTACTTTTCTATATCCTTCATAATCTATGGCACCATCTGCAGCCTTCCATATTGAAAGGAATACGAAACACATATATATGTTGTTTGCCATAGGATTGTCATGCCCTATATCATCACATTTTCGAAGCATCTCTTTATATATATGTCTAGCACTTTTTAAAGCTTTCTTTGTAACTTTTCTACCAAATTGTTCCTTTAAATGTTTGCGCAACAAAAACGACAACAAATTATAATACTTGCTAGTATATTTCATCATGTCTATGTCCCCCTTCATTATACTTCGATTATTTTCTACCAACCAACAATGTTGAACCTGACAGTCACATCCGTTTTTACTATACATTTAAACAGAGAACATTTTTCACAACTTCTTCTATGTAGGAAGTAAGTTCCTTACTACATTCGTTCATATAGAAGTGACCTCCTCTAAAAATTTTTCTTCCTAGATAATGCTCACCCACTCTGCACCATTCCTTAGTGTTTTCATCTGTAATACCTGTATCATCTTCTCCATATACAACCGCTATATTTTCACATTTTTCACTTTCATCTATATCTGTAGCATTATATGTCGAAGCAACAATCAAATCATTCTGAATTATTGGAATAAAAAAGTTTCTTGCCTCTTCATTCTGAATAAGGATGTCATTTGTGCCTCCCATATCTTTAATGTACTGAATTACAGCATTATTTGATGAAGCATCAAAACCAACACCGTCATATCCAAATGGTGCCTTTTGACCTGATGAAATCACACAAAAAGCTTTTTTACCAAGCTTTTTTTGAAGTATCAACATAGTTTCATACATTACAAAAGCCCCCATACTATGACCAAAAAGTATATAGTTATCTTCTCCTATAATATTTCCAACTTCAAGTGCTGCCAACTTTGCCACCTGCTGTATGCTTTTCACAAACGGCATATCCGATTTTAACCCACGTCCGGGATATTCAAATATATAGACTTCATCAATGCTGTCAAATTTATTGTTCTTCATAAAATTATAATATCCCGAAAAACCACCTGCATGTGGAAAAACTATCAATTTCATAATTAATCCTCCTGTTTTCTCTTATCCATATCAAGAACGCATGTACAGCAGTTTTCTATAAATTCAACATCGTGAGTCACAACAATAATATAATCAACTTTACTTTTGACCTTTTTCAAGACTTCCGATACATTTATCATCTGCCTGTAATCTAGACCACTGGTAGGTTCGTCAAGTATTATTATTTTTCTGCCACTGCTTATTGCCGCTGCGATAGCAATACGTTGCTTCTGTCCACCTGAAACAGACATTGGGTGCTCTTTACACAAATCATCAAGTTCTAAAACCTTTAATAATTCATAAACTTCTTCTTTTGAATAACCTTTGCTGCCAAGAAAGATTTCTTCCTCGATACTCTCTGTAAAGAGTTGGTGGTTTACATCTTGCATTACCATAAAACTTTCTTTTCTTCGCCGCTTATTATTCATTTGTATACCGTCAATAAGAACATCTGAAGATATTTTTTTCCGTAGCCCTGCCAAAGCCGTTATAAAAGTAGTTTTTCCAGTTCCATTTTTTCCAATAATTCCAACTATCTCGCCTTTAGGTATTGATATTCCAGAATATTTGAACCGGTTTCTCTCTTTCAGCTCCATGTACCTTACTTTAATTCCTCCAGCAGTATTTTCTGAAATTCTTGGCTTTGTTATTCCGACAAGCGGAAGAAACTTTGTTGATCGAAGTCCCATTGAATGAAGCTTTTCTTCAGACAATAAAAGGAATTCCTCCCTTGTAAAAATATTTTTAATCTCTCCTTTTTCCATGAAAAATATCCTATCAACCATATCCATGAGAAAATACAGTCTATGTTCAGCTATCACTATAGTTTTTCCGGAATTTTTCAGTTCTCTTAAAATATCATGAAGCTCTAAAATAGACTTTTCATCAAGATTTGAAGTTGGCTCGTCAAACAAAAAAAGATCGGGATTTGTACAATACACTCCAGAACATGCAATTTTCTGCTGCTCGCCACCGGAAAGCTGAAAAATACTTTTATTAAGGAGGTCTTTTATATGAAATTTTGAAACAGTTTTTTTCATATTACTCTTTATAGTCTCTATTGGCATACCTCTATTTTCACAACCAAATACGATTTCTCCATTTGTGTCAATGTTAAAAAACTGGGTACGCGGATTTTGAAAAACATTTCCGCTTTTCCCGCTTATATCATAAAATTCTTTATTTATTATCGATTCACCATCTATTTTTATTTCACCTTCAAGCTTTCCTTCATAAAAATAAGGACAAAGACCGTTTATAAGTCGAGTAACGGTGGATTTTCCGCTTCCTGACCCTCCACATATGAGTACTATTTCTCCCTTATTTATTCGAAAATTAAGATTTTTCACTCCGCTTTTTCTCCGCTCTCCAGCATATTCAAAAGAAACATTTTCAAATGTAATCATTTAATCTCTCCTATAAAAAATTTCCGTATGTAAAAACTCCGAAAGCAACCAGTGCAGTCATAAGAATATAATCCTGTACTTTCAAACTTATTGCACATATATTTGTTCGTTTTCTTACTGCTCCAAGGCCTCTCGTAAGAGAAGCTGCACTCAGCTCTTCTCCTATTCTTACTGAAGAACTGAGTAGCGGAACTAGTATATATTCAAGACTTATGCCTATATCGCGCATTTTCATTGCCATTTTTATGTTTTCCCATTCTTCTTTCAACGTTGGAAAAAAACGTACTATTACTGCAAGAGGTATCACCCATTTATATGGTATTTTCATTTTTTCTGCCGCTGCCATAATTTCGCTTATTGTAGTCGTTGCTACAAATACTTCTCCAGACATAAATGCAGGAATAAATTTTCTAAATACACTGCTGCAAAGCAAAAGTACTGTTGTTACCATATTAACGTTTCCGGAAGCTTTAATTATACTTTCTATAACTAGAAGCACAAAAAATCCAACTGTAAACTTAAATGCCGTAAAATACATTTTTTCATCCAAACAAAGAAACAGTGCTGCCAAAAATATGACCAACTCCGCCCAAATGGGTATTGTTCCTATTATAATTCCTCCAGCAGAAAGTATAAACAACAGCTTTGTACGAGGGTCAATCTTAATTAATTCCTTTTTTTGAACCTGTCCCATTTTATACACCTATTCTTTCAAAATGCTTTTTCATCATTTTTCTACCTATGATGGTACCTATCCACGCTGCAAAGAAAGTAAGTAATATAAGAGGAAATACGGACCACACTGGAAGAAGTTTTTGAAATTCGTCTGCAAAATCCTGGCCCATACTCTTACTAAGTTCCTTAAAATAAGCATCTCCTGACATCCATATGCTTATATATGTTGTAATAGTCCAAAGAGAGAAAATACAGTAACCCAAAACATAACATCTTTTACTTCTGTATTCACCAAGTTTTGTTATCCAGTCTGCAAGGATTCCAATTATAACACTTCCTACAAAGGTCTGCCAACCATAACCGACTATAAAATAAAGCAAACCAAGAACTGATGTAAGTGCCGTTATCATGCCAAATTTTTTTACCTTTGAGTAAAAAAGTGCATATACTGGCGCACTTATCAATGCCGTAATTGCTGGAAGAATAACGCAAATAATTGGAACAACTCCTGCAAATCCACTAATAATTTTTATTACAGCAAAAATCGTTGCAAATATACCAACATTTATCATATCCTTAATACTCAATTTATTACTATTCATACTAATATACCTTCCTTTTTTTATTTATAATATTTTGAACATATGACTTAATTTCATATTCTCCTCCTTAATCCCTATCTCTAAGTATTTCTGAATAAGACATTTTATTAAGCTTTTTCATAAGAACCGCATTGCTGATAAGATATGATACTGTAATTACAACAATGCAGAGAAAATAAAGATACACTGCAATATGACATGGTATTCCAGCATTTGAATCTGATACGAACATTGGGAATATCCTTCCTGCAAGAATACTATTAAGCGGAACGCCTATAATTACTGACAACAACACTACATATAAGCCACTACCAAGGTACATCTTTTTAATTTCTTTTTTATGTATTTATTCCCCATCCAAGGGATTTTGTTCTTGTTTCAATAAACTTTCTGTAAATTCCATCCTCTTTCATAAGCTCAGAATGTTTTCCTTTCTGAACTACCGAACCATCTGAAATAACATAAATACAATCTGCCTTGCGTACAGTCGAAAGCCTGTGTGCAATAGAAATAACCGTTTTCTGCTTTCCAAGTTCTTCAATAGCCTCAACAAGAAGATGTTCATTTTCAGGGTCAACACTTGAAGTTGCTTCATCCAGTATAATAATCTGAGCATCTTTAATAATTGCCCTTGCAATGGATATTCTCTGTTTTTCACCTCCTGAAAGCGTTGCCCCGCCTTCTCCTATGACTGTGTTGTAACCTTCTGGCAGACTCATTATAAAATCATGACAACGAGCTTTTTTGCAAGCCTCTACTACTTCTTCATGTGATGCATTTGATTTTCCGAATTTAACATTATTTTCAATAGTGTCATTAAAAAGATATATATTCTGAAAAACAAAACTCATATGTTCCATAATTGAATCTGGCTGAAATTCCTTAACATCTTTTCCGCCGATAAGCACTTTTCCCTCATCAACATCAAAGAATCTACCTATAAGATTGCAGATTGTGGTCTTTCCGCCGCCTGAAGGTCCAACTATAGCAACTGATGAACCGAAAGGAATTGACATTGAAACATTATTTATTACACGCTTATTCTTTGTGTAACCAAACGAAACGTTTTCCACCTGAATATCAAATCCATCTTTAACAGACAATTCTTTTTTTCCCTCCATGACAGGCATATTATAAACACTTTCAAAGTGATTAAGTGCAACCCTTACCACCTTTAACAATGCTAAATTAGCCCCCATTGAACTCATCTGTGCATAAATAAGAAATGCAGAGAACAGGAACATCACACACAATGCAAAGCTTATATTTCCGTCAAGATATTGCAAAGAAGCGGATAACATTATTATGCAACTTACAACCTTATATATAAAAGTGTATATATTTACAGGCCATGTTACCGTATTTTCCACAAGCAGGTCAGCTTCTTTCTTTTCTTTATAAGCATCATTTATACGCTCAAGATCATTATCACCTCTTGCAAAAATTCTCATTGTCATAATTCCTCTTACAAATTCCATTACTCTGGAAGTCATAAGCTCTTTTGAATTTATCTGTTTTACTGCAAACTGATCAGAGCATTTCTGTATCCATGTTAAAACAAGAAAATTCACGATTATTCCTAGCAAAGTAATAAGGCCAATTTTCCAATTAAATATCATAAGAACTATTGTCGAAACAACTGCGTATATTGTGCTACCTATCATCGTTTCAAGCACTGCAACTGCATTTGCTTCAAGCTCATTTATACCTGTAGTAACCGCCGTCTGTATGCTACCTAGATTATATGCATTGAAATACCCCATAGGCGCTTTTTTTATACTTTCACCTATCGCAAGTCTCTTTTTCTGAAATACATCATAAGCAGTATTAGATACAATTGAAGTTGTGCACCACTTGCATACAAATTTTCCAACAACTCCAGTAACAAGAATTCCGAATCCTATCCATATATCCTTTCCAACGAGGTTGTCAATATGTATCATTATGTAGAGAACTGCAAATAAATCAAAAGAGGCAAATATTGAATGTATAAGATGAAATACCACTGCCTTTTTTATTTTTCCTCTCTTTTCACCAAGCAACTCCATTATTCTTTTTAGCGTATCTATCACAACCTAAGCCTCCTTTTCTTCAACCGAATCACGTCCGGCAATATGTTGTTCCCACATATTTCTGTAAAGTGGACAATTTTCAAGTAGTTCCTTCTGAGTTCCCTCAGCTTCTATATTGCCATCCTTTACTACAACAATTTTTTCCGCATTGACAATCGTTGAAAGTCTGTGGGCAATAACAATAAGCATTTTATTCTTCACAAGCTTTCCTATAGCCTGTTGTATAACCTGCTCATTTTCAGGATCTACATAGGCAGTTGCTTCATCAAGAATAATGACCCTTGCACGTTTCATCATGGCTCTTGCGATGGTTATACGCTGTCTTTCGCCTCCAGAAAGAAGCTTTCCGACATCTCCAACTTTTGTATTATATCCATTCTCAAGCTTCATAATAAATTCATGACAACCAGCTTCTTTGGCTACTTGAATAACTTCATCATCAGAAGCTTCTTTCCTTCCGACACGGATATTTTCCATTATGCTCATATCAAAAAGATAATTGTCCTGTGACACAAAACTTATTTCCTCCATAAGCTGTGAAAATGGAATTTTTTTTAGATTTTTTCCCTTATAGAATATCTCTCCTTCCGTCGGATCATAGAACCCCGCAAGAAGTTTTGCAATGGTGCTCTTTCCTCCACCAGAAGGTCCGACTATAGCAGTCATTCCTGTTTCAGCAGGTTTAAAATCAATCTTATGAAGTACTTCTTTTTCCCCGTACTTAAAACTTACACCACACATCTCAAAACCTTTTCCGGCCAGTGCAACGCGATCCTCTGTTCTAACAAGTTCTTCCTGCTCCAAAAACTCTGCTATCTGCTTAACACTTGCATCAACCACTGCAAACTGATCCACATACGAGGTGGCATGCATTATAGGTCCGGCAATTCCCAACGCAAGAACAATACAGCCTACGAACTGACCAAAAGGAAGACTTCCTGTCATATAAAGATATGCTCCTATAGGAAGCGTTCCTATCAGCGTTGACGGAATTATCGTTCCACCGAGAGCTGCGAAAAACTGTGTGCTTTTCCACCATGAAAGGGTAGAATCATGGTAATGATTTACAACATTTCCAAACTTTTCAAATGAACGTGCTGACTGATGAAACGCTTTTATTACCTGAATACCATTTACATACTCAACCAAAGTGCTATCCATATCTGCACACGCATTCATGTATGTTGAAGAATGTGTTTCATAATCTTTCATCTGTCCCATCATTGCTACCATTCCAACCACAAAAGAAATAAGGGCAGCAAGTGCCATTCTCCAGTCAAGGCAAAATATGTAAATAATAATAAGCAACGGTGTAACCAAGTTTGCTGTAATTTCAGGAAGCATATGTGCCAACGGCTTTTCAAGTTTTTCAACAGTATCAACTATCATTGATTTAATTTTTCCAGAAGGCGTATCTGAAACAGCGCCAAGCGGTACTCTCATCATTTTTTCAGAAAGACGTTTTCTGATAGTTTCAAGTATGGTGTATGCTGATTCATGCGCCAACATCATAGATTTTGTTGACAGAAAACATTTTAATACTTCGCCCACAAAAGCGAATAAAATATATTTCATTATCAACTCTGTATTAGCCACCTTGTCATATAGCGCTGACACTATTTTTATGACGCTATAATATGGGAACATACCGCACACTACTCCGATAATTCCCAAGATGACGCTTACTCCAATTTTTCCTTTACACTCAGAAGCAAATTCAAAAATGCGTCCCAATGTAGATTTTTGTTTCATTTACAACACTCCTTATGTAAAATAATATTTATCGACGAGCTAATAACAGAACTTTTAAGAAACATTAGCTACATTAATCTGACACATTAGACGCAATCTTTTCTTTTGTGTTGCAAACATAAATTAGATATCTCTAACCAATATTCCAAAAAAAATTAAACATTATGTTGGTATTAACTTATATCACAACATGGAATTTTTATTATGAACCAGTCGTTAAGACAAAAATCAAGAATTTTTATTATGAACTGATATTCATGGATGTAGTAGGATAAATCCTCCCAATGACAATTTCCAATATTCCTCTTCCAATCACATTTTCAATTCTCGTTCTGCTCATTTTAACTCTTTGCTCCTCTATGAAATTTTACTGCCATAAAAGCAGTAAAATTTCTTGTCCAATCATGAATGCTCCTCCTGGAAGGAAATCAGATTCTTCTAATAAAACAGTCTCATCAATATCATTTTTAGAAAGAATCCACATGATTATTAGTTAGCCTATGCTAACCAATAATCACAATAGCACCTTTTTTAACAAAAGTCAACATAAAACTACTCTCTTTTTCCTTTTAATTCTCTAATATTTTTTCCTCCTCAAAATAAATCACTTCATCTGATGGAATCTCAAGCCTCGTTCAATAACCATCTGACCCATCACATCTAAATTTATACCATTAACTTATGCTTATGAACTCTTCAACTATCTTTGTGTACTGTTCTAAATAATGTGCTTTATACCATCGAAACTGAAAAACGTCCATAGGTACTTCAAAATTTGATGAATAATAAAAAGTCCACAAATAATGTTCCCGAACCAACATTTAAATTCAGATAGTTTTCATCATCTGAATAAAATAAACCTTATACCAATCTTCATCATCATATGACAAGGTTCCCGTTACATAACGATACACAGATGTCGAGCCGGAAACAGCCTGCAAAGCGGTCTGTGCATTTCGTGAAACAAGCTACGCTTCTTCATGAGAATCGTTCGACTCTGTGTCAGTATATGTTGTAGAAGCATATACGGTCTGCCCACTAAACCATAAACCTGTACATAATGTCGCAAATGCAAAAAGAATACTAAAACCTTTCTTAAGCCCTCTTAATTTTTTTCCACAATAAATTCCACCTTTTATTTTTTATAATTGTTAGGCGTTTTCAAAACTCTAAAAAACATAAATGCTTGCTTATTCATTTGTAATTAGTTGATCTCTTCTCAAAAAATGCGATTACTTATTTAAAAATAATTTCTGAGTTTTTTCCATGAAATCTTCATTCTTATTCAGGATATCTGAAATTACTCCGATTGCTACGCCCTTTTTGTAATTCTGATTATTAAACAGTTTCCAAAAATCATTGCGAGCCTGTTTCATCATTGATACAGCAGTATTCCGGTATTCCTTATCTAAATAATTGTAATCATCTGGTTCCATTGCTTTAGTTTTCATATTATTTCTACGGAAATACCCTGAGCTGTCTGGATGTTCAAACGCCTTATTGGTCTGCCGACATGTAATATACCCTTCTAAATTTGCCAATCGCATATTAAATGCCTCATCCAGCCCAGCTAAATCCTCCTCAAGTGTCAGTAACCTTTTTCCTGTAAGTTCATATGAAACTTGACGATCTCCGTTTTCATGCGCCTTTACAATTTTATTATAAAGAGTTTCGTATGTATCCATCATAGATTTCATCACATCTTCAAGATTATAATTTCCATCTTTTAGTTTCAAACTGCTAAGGTCACGCATTTCTGTATAATGTTCCCAAGCAATCTCATTTGTATTTTGTATTTTCACTTCTCTGGCATTGGTATAATCAGATCCACGTTCAAACTCTCCTAACTTTTCTCGTAATAGATTTATTCCGCTCTCCGATATTTCAATATCAACTCCTAAATCATTGCCAAAATGCTTTTGCATCTCCACCATGTTTTTTGATGTCGTGTTTTCTTGTGTTGTATTCAACAAACATGTCCCCTGATAATAAGACATTTGGTGAATCTTCATATCTATCAGCTCCTTTCAATCTTACTTGATGTAAAAGAATAATCTACCTTAGAATATGTACCATTATTTGTATAAGTTGCAGTTGCCCTATTCGCAGCATTTCCTATACTTGTTGCCTTCTGCGATATTTTGCTTGCATAGGAATTGTAGTCCGTAAAAACAGATTTCAGTGAACTAATATCTGATTTCTTTAAAGAATCTTCATCTAATTCCAACTTATTGCCTTTTCCTATGGTAATACCAATTTTTGCAAGCATATTACTGCTTTTATCCGTCATACCTGTCATCCATGCAAGATTTATTTCATTAACCAACCTACAGTTTCACATCAACATTATGTCCAACAGATTCTGAAGTACTAATGTTTACACCATCTGGTATTGCATCCACCGTTTCCTCTGAAACTGAACTATTCATATCAACTGTAATATCCTGATTTTCTCCGGTTGCTTCTGATTTTTTATCTTCATCAATCTTGTCATCTGCATTCTTCTTTATAGACTTATCTTTATCCTCAGTCTTTGAAACCTTCTGATCTGCCTTTGCAGCTTCTTCCATCTTCTTATTTGCATCTGCAAGTGTAGATACCTGTGCCGCTGTTGCCGCCTGAGCCTTTGCTTGTAAATCAGCTAGTTCTTCCTCTTTCTCCTCTGTACTTGCACCTCTGCCCTTATCCATCTTTATCTCAGACTCCAGCACACCTGCTCTGCCCTCCATCTCTGTTGCCACACTACCCTGTACCTTTGCCTGTTTCATAGAGGAATCTGCGGAAATCATCGCCTGCATACTTGCCTGTGACAGACCTGCACTCTGATTTCCTGATTTCGGAGCAGTCTTTCTGCTGTCTCCAAGCATATCATCCATAGATGTTTTTTTAGTCTGCTGCTCTTTTCTCTGCTCCATCTGATGCTGTCGTAACTGCTGATTCAGATTATTGATTTCCTGCTGTATTTCCTGTCTTTTCTTCATCTTATCTTCAATAGAAAGTTCCTCATTAGAAGATAATTCCTGCAACTTTTTCTGTGCATTTGCTATCTGATTCTGAATATTTTTGCTGACAGAATCCAGCTGGGTAATTCCTCCTGAACTTCCTGCCTGCATACCATTATTTGCTCCGCTAATACCATTTACTTTCATTGTTTTGTCCTCCTTGATAAAGAATTTGAAATCCGTTTCTTATAAATTTGCATTACACGACTTCTTATTTATTCTTTCGGCATCTTCACATTTGAAAAAAGTAAGATGTTGTGAACCGACCTTTTTTTGTTGTGAAGCATCATATTTTCATCTATATTCGCACAAAAAAAGCACTAAATATCTTAGTTTCAAAATTCAAGATACTTAATGCTTCTTGTCTCTATTCCACCTGTAACATAATACTTAAAATTACTTCCTTATCCACCTGCTCCAAAGATATATCTCCCATATACATTTTGGCAACCCGGCGAATATTATTCAGACCGATACCATGCCCTTTACCTGACTTTGTTGTTTCTGGCAGATCGCTGTCACTATAGTTTAACTCCCCCTGATAGCTGTTCTTTATGGTTATCATAAAAATACTGTTTGCCCGAAAAGAAGAAATGCTGATATACGGATCATCTCCACTTACATTTTCCATGCAGTTATTTAGTGCATTATTCATGATCACACTCATGTCAAACGCATTCAACTTCGTATTCTCCGGATAATAAAAATCGGATGTAAACCGAATCCGTTTTTCTTCTGCTTCTCTCATTTTTTCTATTAAAATCACATCAATTACCGGACTTCCTGTCTTTATTTCTGAAGATACATCATTCCACTCCTTTTGCAAATGCTCCATATATTCTGCAGCATCATCCATATTATTATGTGCCACAAGATGTTCCAGTATCTGTATATGATTTCCCATATCATGACGCAAGGAGCGGATATTCTGATACAACTTTTCTACTTCCCCTATATGTTTTTCCATATCACTGACCTGATTTAACACAAGCTCCTGTTCAAACTGTTCCTCCTGTGCCACCTTCCAATTTTGAAACATCACAATCATAACAAGAATTGCAATGATAGAGATAAGATAATGCAAAAAGCTCAAAGCACCATAAAATCCATAGGTATCAATCAAATTCTTCCCTGTATCCTTTTCATATATGTTCAAATAGTATTGTAAAATTCCATACCCGGTAACCCCTACAAGAGAAGGAATCATTAACATAACCATCTCTTTGATACTCATTTCGTCTTTTTTATACACAAATGCTTTATTAATCAGCCATACCCCACCTGCTATAAAAACAAAGCAGAAAATTAGATTTAAAATTCTTGTTCCTACATATAGTCCGTATTGAAACCATTTCCTGCTTGCAATCGTATATTGAAAGACCAAAGCCTTCATAATAAGGTCATCCAGTCTGGCTGCCATTGCAACCGCCAGCCAGCGAAGGGAAAAGAAGATTACAGCAAGAAATATTTTCTGGTATATGTTCCTTCTATCTTCTGCATACATCACAATAAATGCTGCCATAATACCCATCAGATATGCAGAAAAATTGTCTATCTGTGGTGGAACAATGTATAAAACAAGCATTACCGTAATGTAAACAGTACTTACTGCAATGGCTTCTTTTTTCTTTTTCATATACGGACGAACGAAAATACCAAAACATATTCCTGTAATAATCAGAACTGCAATAACAGAAACATTCGATGTAATCATCCAGCATTTTTCTACCAAACTCATCCTATCCTACTTCCTTTCCTCTGATTATATTTTAAGTATTGCTTTACAAACTCAGGATAATTCTGTTTGGCTATCATTGCAGTTCCGTTTTCTAAAGTTACACAATTTGCATCATATTTTACAACATATTTAAAATGAACAAGATATGCTCTATGTGTCCGAAAGAAATCCGCTCCTGCCATATCACTTAAATCCTGTAATTTTCCATAATATTCAATATCAGCATTTCGTGTGTGAATAATAACTTTTCTATTGAATACCTCAGCGTACACAATATCACGCAAAAATACTTTTATATGACTTCCTTCCGACTGTATCATCATATATTTATCGTCATCTTCGTTTGAAGAATTTTCTCCAATCGTTTTAATTGCTCTTTTCACAACTTCTTCAAATTTATCATCTGAAAAAGGCTTAACCAGATAATGAAATGCTCCAACATCAAATGCCTGAAAGACATACTCCTCCACCGCTGTAACAAAAATCAGAATCATGTCCTTATTATTCTGGCGAACAATTCTTGCAGTTTCCATTCCGTCCTTTCCCGGCATCTGAATATCCATGAAAAGAATATCTGGTTTGAATCCACTTGATATCAAATCATCACCTGATAAATATTTTTCTACAACCGCATCCGGTAATAACTTTTTTACTTTTTCTTCTAATATCTGCCCCATGGATTTTTCATCATTTTCAGAAAAAGCTTTTCATCGTCACAAACTGCAACATTAATCATATCACTACGCTCCATAAATAGTTATTCTCCCCACTTATTTCACTCATTTCAAACTAAGGTCGAAATATCTATAATTATTATACACTAACTTTATCACATTTTTAACCCTTGTAATCGCTTGTCAATAACTTCTATGTATTGCATGTACTGATCTCGTTTGATGTTTTTCATAAAAACAATATAACAATAAAACCTAAAGAACCCCCTCTGTAAAAAGTAAAGAATTCTTTAAGTTTTATAATTATGTTCATAGTTTATTAGTAAAATATATTTCTACGAAACGAATGGTAAAATATAATTTGCCCAAATAGCACTAATTGGCATAACTAAAATCATTGCTGGTATCATATCCGCTACTGGAAATGGGAAAAGCTTTAATTTTATCATTCTAAATCCAGTTGCCAACAATAAAAAGCCTCCACACGCCTTAAAATCAGCTATCATAATTCCGTTTGTCATTGGATATATTATACCCGCAAGCACGAACAAACACATAAATATCGCAAACTGTGGAACCGCCACTGTACAAACAACATATCCTAGAATACATGCAAAAATTAGTGCAGTAAAGAAATCAAGAATTGATTTTGCAATAAGGATGCTATGATCACCTGTCATTCCTGAAACAATTGAACCATAAATTCCTGTTCCGCTTGCACAAAATAGCACTATACATGTAACAAGTGTCGAAATATAATTCTCATCAGCTGCTGAATCCATTTTTATAATTTTTGCAATGCACTTTTGCATTCCATGCGCACCTTTATTAATGTTTTCACCCAAATGCACGCATATTCCAATCGCTGTTCCTACTATTAATGAAAAAATTACAGCTGGCATATTTTTCATAAGAACTATCGAACTAATTCCCATACCCATAGCACAGCATCCGAAAACCATATTTAATTTTTCTTTAAAATCAGATGAAAACTTGTTACCTGCAATTGCACCAACAAATCCACCTAAAATAATTGATAAAGTATTAGTAATTACTCCTATTGGCATAAAAAAACCTCCATATTAAATTTTTTAACACTAAGTATCTAGTGTTAACTTATCCTTATTAATGAAAAAATAATTATAAATATTGGAAAGAACGAATTTTTATAAAAATTGATCTTTGAATTTTAAAAAAGATATGATTTAATACCTTTATAGAAATGATTGGGAATAAAAGAACCCCAAATTAACGTTATATATTGTACACTAATTTGAGGTTTCTTGCAAGATTTTTTCTTTTTTTTATTTACATTTTCTTTATTACTTTTTACTTTTTCTACAAACAATATCTGGCAATAATTATTCCCATTGATATTGTCATTACTATAATTGTGGCAGGAATAGAGGTTTTGCAGTATTTCCCCCATGTGATTAAGTATCCATTTTTTATAGCTACAGAAGTTCCGACAACATTTGCCGATGCCCCAATTGGTGTTGCTGAACCACCAACATCTGTTCCTAATGCAAGCGCCCATGCTAAAATAGATAAATCTACGCCTGCAGTCGCAGCCAATGAACGTATAACTGGAATCATCGTTGCTGCAAATGGAATATTATCAACTACCGCACTAGCAATTCCTGAAACCCAAATAATTATCGCAACCATAATTATAATATTTCCTCCACTCACCTCTTCAATGTGTTTTGCAAGAAGTTTTAAGGTTCCAGTTTCTTCAAGTCCGCTTACCACAACGAACAAACCTACAAAAAACAAAAGCGTTTTGTAATCAACTTCCCTAAGAATTTCTATTGCGTCTTTTCCTGCGGTAACAAGTGTCAACCCAGCTATAATTATTCCGATAAATCCTACTGTAAGTCCTGTTCTTTCATGTGTAACCAACAATACAACGGCTAGAAAAAAAATTATACAGCTTATCAAAAATTCTTTTTTTGAGTGAATCACTTCACGAGGCTCTGGCATAGCATTTATGTCTTCTTGCGTAACTTTTTCGTGTACGAGTTCTTTATGATAAACTGCCAAAAAATAAATTATTATTACAACTAAGCTTACCATCGCAATTATTCCAGTATTTTGAATAAAATCCCTGAATGAATAATGCAATGAAGTTCCTATAATTATATTCGGTGGATCCCCACACATTGTTGCGGATCCTCCTAGATTTGCGCAAAATATTTCCGACAAAATCATAGGAATTGGATCTAATTTCAATAATTGGGCAAGTTCCACCGTTACAGCTGCCAAAAACAGGATAACCGTAATACTATCTATAAACATCGCCAAACAAAATGACATTACCATAAATGAAATCAACAAAGGAATTGGCTTATAATTTACTATTTTTGCGATTTTCATACATAGCCACTTGAAAAATCCAGCTTTTCCCATTTTCTCCACCATAATCATCATTCCCGCAATAAAAATAATGGTTTCCCAATTGATTCCTGATGTTTTTGTTTCCGTGCCTTCTTTCGAAATCCAAAAACTCATCTCATTAAAATGCTGTATATTTAAGGACCTCATAATAGCTGCCGGACTCCTCATACAAAGTCCAAACGTAATAATTATCGTAAGCAATGCCGCTCCTAGAGTTACATATTGTCTTTCTATTTTGTCCCATATAATAAAAACAAACATTGCCACAAAAATAATTAGTGCCATAACCTGTTCAATTGTTAGCATATTTTTCCCCTCTTTAATTACAGAAATTAGCTGTTTCCTATAATTTCTTTCCTCTTTTTTACATATTCTGCAATGACTTCAGCAGTTTTCTCAACACCTAGACAACTTGAATTCATACATATATCGTAACCTTTTGAACTGCCCCATTTTTCTATCGAATATTTGTTATGATATTTGGCTCGACTCTGATCATGCCTCTTTATTTTATTACTTGCTTCTTTTTCGTCTAAACTATAAATTTTCATAACTCTTTCTATTTTATTTTTTTGATTGCCTCTGATAAAAACTTTAATGGTGTTTTCATAATTCGCCAAAACCGATTCCGCACAACGTCCAATTATTACAAACGACTCGCCTGAATCTGCTTTTTCCTTTATAAAATCAAACTGCATTTCGGCTAAATTTTCCTCAAGGGAATTTGTATGTCCCCTAACTCGTCTACTTAAAAAAGGATTAACTGTCTTTTCTTCGTACTGCTTCAAGACTTCTTGGGTCTTCTCCATACCTTCGAACATGTTATCAAGGATGTTCCTGTCATAAAAGCTAATACCAAACTTGTCCGCCAAGATTTTGCCAATCTCATGGCCACCACTTCCAAACTCTCTGCCTATTGCAATAATCAATTGTTTTCCCATAGTCTAAACCTCCTTGTTTCCCCTTCCAAAAAGATTCTTTGATTTATGTTTTCCTTTTTCGTAACCTTACTACTATATATTTTATCACATTACGCATTAGATTTCAGCTCTACCAAACTATTACAAAATCATCACAAAAAGCCCAAACTAGTAATAATAAACACTATACACTAATTTGAGCTTGTTTTTAACTTTTTATTATCTTTTATTTATTAAAACTAAAATGCGAAATCAAAACCTGCTGATCCTGTGCAAGTTCTGCCAATGTTTCAGAAGCTGTTGCAATTTCATGTGATGTCGCTGACTGTTCTTCTGTTGCGGCGCTAACTATACTCATATTTTCTGAAATTTCATCACTATGTTTATTAATTGCCTGCACACCCGTTGCTATAAGAGTAGCCTCTTCAACAAGTGTCGAAACTGAATCGGATACTGTTGTCATCTCAGACGAAACTTCCTCTACCATATCATTAATCTCGTCAAATACACTTCTTAGCTCTTCAATTGATTTTGTTCCTTCAAGCACTGCCTCTTTACCTGACTTCATAGAGCTAACTGCTTTTTGTGTATCATTTTGAATTCCTTTGATAAGCGATGCAATTTTTTCTGTTGAATGCTGTGATTCGTTTGCAAGTTTACCTACCTCTTCTGCAACTACAACAAATCCTTTTCCGTGTTCACCTGCTCTTGCTGCTTCAATTGCTGCATTAAGCGCAAGAAGATTTGTCTGATTAGCTATATTAGCAATTGTATCAACTATTTCACCAATTTCCTGTGAACGTATACCAAGCTGATTTACAATATCTGATGACTCATTAACAAGTGTTTCAGCATTTTTAATTGTATCAACTGAAACACCAACTGACTTCTTACCATCTATAGAGCGATATGCTGCATCTTTTGTCTTCTTAGCCACCTTCGATGACTGAACTTTTACATTGTCAACCGCTGCATTAACTTTATCAAGCGACTGATTGCTCTCTTCAACTACCATAAGCTGACCGCCAATAAGTTTCACAACAACCTGTGCTGACTCGGCGACCTGTAAAGATGAACTAGCTGAATGATCTGCACTTGCTGAAAGTTCTTCTGAAGAAGCTGCCATCATCTCTGTAGACTCGCTTACTTTTCTCAATAATTCAGCCAAATGCACTTTCATATCATGAAGGGAATGCGCCATGATACCAAATTCATCCTTCCTAGCAAACTTTCTGTCACTAAGACGAAAATCTCCATTTTTCATTTTGTCTATTTCTATAATAAAAATTTTAACAATTTGTTTTATGTCAATTATTATTATGACACTTAAAAACACAAGTATCAATAGACAAACCAAGGTAAGTATGGTATTTAATTTCAACTGCGCCTCACTTTGCTCATCAGTTTCTTCTTTAAGTACAGATGCATTATCTTTTGCAAGCTGTTCTAATTTTTCTAACCTCTCATAGAGTTCCTGTGCTTCAGCCTTTTCTAATTTCTTATAATTTTCCCAAGCTTCGTCAAATTTACCCTCATCTACCAGTTTATTTGTTTTCTCAATTCCTCCTTTGAAATTTTTATATGCTGCTTCTGTATCTGGGACATGTACTTTAACGTTAGCCGTCATATTAGCAAGTACTAGATATTCAGACCATATTTCTTCATATGATTTAATAGAATTCTCAAGATTATTTTTCACTTGTGTATCCGATGAATCAAAAATCCGTTTTACTATACGAATCTGTATCATTCTCATTTCATTGTTCTCTTTAGCAAGAAGCTGGGCTGCTTTCATTTTACGATTATACATATTGTCCATATCAGCATCAGCTTTTTTTATGGAATATACACCCGATATTCCAAGTGTCACCATTCCTATAGCACCAATTAATACTAGTGTCAACAACTTAACACCAAGTTTCATGTTCTTGATAAGTTTCATGTGTGTGTTACTCCTTTCACAAAAAACTTTTGGGATTTTTCTTATTATAGTCCATCACAACATTAGTTTTACTTAATTTTGCATCTTTTAGTATCAATAGGTTCAAATAGCTATAGCTTACAATTATCCGCTTTGTATATCGGATTTTTTTTAATAAAACAATCGAAAAAACAAGAAACTTTTACATAAAAATAGGATTCTCTTTAAATTCCATATACTACAACACCTAAAACTGCTGAAAACGCAATAAACAATATAGGAGATATTTTATTTTTTAATACTAATCTGCTTCCGAAATACATTACTGACAAAATAAAAGTGATTATCATTGGTAATGCATTTGGAGTCGATTTGTACAACGAAGGTACAACATTCTTTAATATCATGCAAGCACCTGTAGCTGCTATTATTCCTGTGATGCATGCCTTTAATCCTCGAAGAATTGCCTGAACGTATTTATTTTTTTCCAAAAATCTTCGCAGAATAACCGTTATCAGCAAAATTATAAGAAAAGCTGGAAGAGTTACAGCAAATGTTGCTATTATTCCACCCAACATTCCTGCTTTTTGGGCTCCAACGTATGTAGCAAGATTAACCATTATTGGTCCTGGTGTACTCTCTGCTATAGCAATCATATTTGTTAATGCTTCTTCATCCAGCCACCTATACGAAAGAACTACATCTCTTATCAATGGTATTGCTGCATAAGCACCTCCAAATGAAAACAAGCCTACTGTTAAAAATCCGATAAACAATTCTATATAAATCATTGTTTTGCACCACCCTTCTCAGATGGCTCACCCTCAATCAAAAACATCACTAAGCTCACTACACCTGCAATAAACATAAGTAAAATTGAAGAAAAATTCAATCCAAATATGCTAATTAAAACCACTGCTAAGAAGGAACATCCCATAATAGCACAAGGGATGACCTTCTTTTTCATCTTTATAAACATATTAATTCCAGCATCAAGAATAAGTATTCCTACTGCAATTCGTATTCCTTTAAACGCATTTTTTATCCATGATATTTCAAGGAAACTATTAAGACAAACTGAAATCAAATATATTATGATAAACGATGGCAAAATAACACCAAACGTTGCTGCTATAGCCCCTAATATTCCTTTTTTCTTATATCCAACATACGTTGCGCAATTGATTGCAATAGGTCCAGGTGTTGTTTCTGCTATCACAGTGACATCCATCATTTCAGCATGAGTAATCCACTGCTTTTGTTCAACACATATATTCTCAATTAACGGAATCATCGCATAACCGCCACCAAAAGTAAATGCTCCGATTTTTGCAAACGTAAAAAAAAGATTCAATAACATATTAATGGCATTTCCCATGTCCGCATGTGTGACCCTCTCCATTTGTTCCTAGAATTTGTGTATTAACGACTTTCCCGTCCTCGATATCATACACCTTAAATTCCTCTGTTCTACCAAAATGTCCGAACACATTTCCGTTATCATAAGTTACTGCTACCCTCATTATTCTTTCTCCTTTATCATTAATTTCTACTTTTAAATTATTTCTTTCTTTGTCAATTTAAATATTATTATTTAATTCAAAATTTCTAATCAACTGACTCGATTACTAACATGATGCCATCATCAAATGAGATAACCCCATAGTCGTCTACTATTTCATTACTGATTCCTAATGCATTAAAGCCACCCATTGTATAATTATTTAATGAATATTTAAATCCTTTTAACGTTACATTTTTTACTTCTGGAGTATATGGAATCAGTGAAACATAATGTTGTGGCATCTCGTGCTGGTGCTTAATCATGAAATTATGAGCATTTTGTATCATTTGAACTTTATTTTTACTATCTTGCATTATAATTGGGATATTTTTCTCTAGACCAATTCCAAGCAAGGATATATTTGCTAGTAAATGATCTATTCTACCACCAGTTGCTCCAAACAAATATATCTGACTTGCTCCATTGTCAATTGCATAATGAATTGCATGTTCTGTATCTGTATCATCCTTCATAGGATTTAATGTCACCCATTCAATATTACTTTTATTTATAAAGAATTGTTTTGAACTACTATCAACAGAATCAAAATCACCTATAATAACATCTGGTTGCATGTCAACTCTCCTAAAAAAATCCAAGCCAGCATCAACGGCTATTACTTTATCAAAATTTCTTTCTTTTATGATTTTTTTTACGTAGTTGTCACATATTTCTCCACCAGTTACTATAGCCCAATTCATTATTTATTCCTTCCGTTGTATAATTTAATTAATTCTTTCTAAGAATGCCTTAACGTTTTCTTCAATGTTGCCATTAAATACCGCACTTCCTGCCACAAAAACATTAGCACCTGCATCTAGTACACTTGTTACATTGTCTTTATTGATTCCACCATCAACTTGAATATCAATGTTATATCCGTTTTCATCGATCATTTGTTTAAGTTTTCTAACTTTTTCAATTGTATATGGAATAAGTTTCTGACCTCCAAAACCTGGATTTACTGTCATAATTAATACCATATCGACTTTTGGTAAAACCCATTCAATTGCTGATAATGGTGTAGCTGGATTAAGCGCAACGCCTGCAAGTGCGCCTTGTTCCTTGATAAATTCTAATGTTCTATCTAAATGTTTACATGCTTCTGCATGAACTGTAATTATATCTGCTCCTGCTTTTGCAAAATCTTCAACAAATCTAATTGGCTCTTCAACCATTAAATGTGCATCTATTTTTCTTTCTGTGCACTTTCTGATTGATTTTAATACTGGTGCTCCAAATGAAATATTTGGTACGAAACTTCCGTCCATTACATCAAAATGGACATATTGTGCTCCTGCTTTATCTATTGTTTCGATTTGTTCTCCTAATTTTGAAAAATCAGCTGATAAAATTGATGGTGCTAAATAGTTCATTGAAATTTCTCCTCATGTTACCTTGTTATTTTCTTGTTGTTTTTTATTTTTGTTATTTTGTTATTGTTTTCTTGTTGTTTTGTTATTTTTTCACTATTGTTCGTAGAAGCTTATTATCGCCTTGAATACCATAATTCTAGTATTTGCGAACGTTTTTTAATTCTTCATATAACAACTTATAGTTGTCATAACGACTCTGTGATATTTTACCGCTTTCTAATGCATCTTTTATACCACAACTTGGTTCACTTATATGACTACATCCATTAAACTTGCATTGTGGTTCATATTTCACAAATTCTGGAAATCCTCTCCACAAATCTTCTTTTTCACATTCTGTTATGTAAATTGATGAAAATCCTGGTGTATCCATAATATATGTATCTTCTTCGATTGGAATAATCTGTGAATGTCTAGTTGTATTTTTTCCTCGTTCTATCTTCTGAGAAATTGCTCCTGTTTCCATAACTGTATGATTTTGAAGCAAATTGATTGTAGAAGACTTGCCAACTCCCGAAGGACCCGCAACTGTTGACGTTTTTCCTCTGAGAACATCTTTTATCTGTTCAATATTCTCTTTGCATTTTGCACTAGTAAACAAAACCTTATAACCTGCTGACTCATATATTTGAGCAAGATTATATTTAGTTTGCTCATCTACCAAATCACTTTTATTAAAACAAATTGTAACTGGAACATTTTGTAGCTCCATCATTACTAAAAATCTATCTAATAGATTTAAATTAGGATCGGGCTTAGCTGCTGCAAAAATAACTAAAGCCATATCAATATTTGAAACGGCTGGTCTAATTAATTGATTTTGACGTGGTAGAATTTTTTCGATATTTCCTTTTTTCTTACCCTCGTCAAGAATTTGAATTTCTACATTATCACCGACTAATGGTTTGATTTTGGCTTTTCTAAAGGCACCTTTTGCCTTACATTCATATAAGCCAGCTTCTGCTACATGAACGTAGTAGAAGCCAGCGATTCCTTTTATTATTTTTCCTTGCATTTTGCACCTATTGTTCCTTAGTAAATGTTACATATGACGCAGAACCTTCTGTTGATGTTGAACCGTCTGCATGTCTCCATGTTACCTCAAGTCGACCTGTACCTGTTGTTGATGATATGCCCTTTTTAGAGAAGACTATCTGCTGTGCATCTGTTAAATTATTATTAGTTGCTGAACCAACAATATTTCCAGATGAATCTTTTAGATAAACTGTAACTCCTACAACATTTGAAGGTTTTGTAAGTACTTTCTCATATGAATATGTACTTGCTTTTTGCTCTGTCTCTTTTCTACCCATACTTACTGTTAGCTCAATTGCTGTTCCTTTTTGGACTTTTCTTCCGCCCTGAACACTCTGAGAAATAACATTACCTTCAGATACTGTATTGCTGTATTCCTGTTTAATAGATACATCTAAACCAAGTCCACTTAAAGTAGATGTTGCTTGATCTTTGTTAGTTCCTACAACACTTGGTACTGTTACAGATTCAACACCTTGACTAATTGTAATAACAACCTTGTTATTCTTCTGAGTCTTTCTACCTGATGCCAAAGACTGTTTAATTACCTTACCACCTGGCACACTATCGCTGTACTCATACTTCTTTTCAACTGTCAAACCTGCATCCATAAGGATTTTTGATGCATCACTTTCTGACTTGCCTACAACTCCTGGTACTGTCACTTCTTCTTTTTCACAGATGACAAGCTTTACAGTAGAACCTGCTTTAACTTTATCTCCTGCTTTTGGATCTGATTCAATTACGCAGCCTTCTTCTACTTCCGAATCTGCTTTTCTCTCGGAAATCTCAACATTTAAACCTAATTTTTTAAGTTCTCTTTCAGCGTCTTCATATTTTCTGCCTGTTACATCTATCATTGTAACGTCTTGCTTAGTTGAATCTGTTTTTTCTGTCTGAGCCTTTGGTTTCTTTTCAGTATCTTTCTTTCCACCAAATTTAACAAAACCTAGCATATTCAAAATAAGATAAATAATAACAATAACTATAATAACAGCTGTTATAATACCCATAATTGTTATTGCCTTATCCATTTTGGGATTCATGCTTTCTTCATCCTCTTCTTCTAGCGAAAGATCATCGTCATCAATATGCTCTTTTTCAACTATTTCGTTGTCGTTTACAAGAGGCTCTTTTTTTATTTCATCATTAATCTGCTTAATCTCATCCTGACTGATTACTTTTGTTTTAGCATTCTCATCTAGAGGTACCATCTGTACAAAATCCTCATTAGGAGTTACTAATGATTTGCGTAAATCCTGAATCAATTCATTTATACTTTGATATCTTCTATCTGGATTCTTTTGAGCACATTTTTGAATTATTTTTTCAATGCTTATTGGCAAATCTTTTACGTACTCACTAGGGCTTACCATCTCATCCTGTAAATGTTGTAAAGCCACTGATACTGTTGTATCTCCGTCAAATGGCACACGCCCTGTAACCATTTCATACATTACAATTCCTAGTGAATAAATATCACTTCGTCCATCAACGAACCCATTACGAGCTTGCTCTGGTGATGCATAATGAACTGATCCCATAACATCAGCACTTACTGTATTAGTTGATGCAGCTCTTGCAATACCAAAATCCGTGACCTTAACTTTACCTTCAGTCGAAATAATGATATTTTGTGGTTTGATATCTCTATGTATGATATTTTTATTATGTGCAGCTTCTATTCCTTTAGCAATCTGAATTGCAATACTTACCGCTTCTTTGTAAGTCAAACACCCTTTTTTCTCAATATAAGTCTTTAATACAATTCCTTCTATGTATTCCATTACAATATAATGTAAGCCCTCTTCACTGCCTACATCATATATATTTACAATATTTGGATGTTCTAAGCTAGCAGCAGACTGTGCCTCTGTGCGAAACTTAGCAACAAAATTCATATCCTCTGAAAACTCTGCTTTTAAAACTTTAACAGCGACGTAACGATCTAATACATGGTCTTTTGCCTTGTATACATCTGACATTCCGCCTGCTCCTATTTTTTCAAGTATTTCATATCGATCTGATAAATACATGCCTTCGTTTAACATTTTTTCACCTCATCAGAAAATGGTTTAATTATTATAGCTGTAATATTATCCTTACCTCCATTTTGATTTGCGAATCCAATAAGAGTCGATATTTGTTCTTCTCCGCTATCATGGGAACATATTATATTTTTTATATCTTCATCATCTACCATATTGGTCAAACCATCAGAGCATAATAAAACTATGTCATTGTCATCTAGTTCTACTTCAAAAAAATCTATTGCAATGTCTTCAACGACACCGACCGCGCGCGTAATTACATTCTTATCTGGATGATGCTTTGCATCATTTATTTTAACTTTACCAGTTCTAACCATCTCTTCAACTAGAGAATGATCCCTTGTAACCTGCACAATCTGTCTGTTTATAATATACAACCGACTATCGCCTACATTGGCAACATACATCTTGTGACCAACTATTGTTGCACACACTAATGTTGTCCCCATCCCTCTTCTACTTTCATTGCTTCTAGACTCTTCTAAAAGTAAACTGTTAGCTTTTTCTATTGCTTCTTTAATCAAAGAAACCGGTTCAGTTTGAGAACTTTTTAAAATCGATGCCACTACACGCTCTACTGTATACTTAGACGCATACTCACCCGCATTGTGTCCACCCATTCCATCTGCTACGATAAACAAATTTGGTAAATTGCCTAACTCTACATCAGATGCGAAATAATAGTCTTCATTTTCTTTTCTCTGTAATCCTGTATCTGTCATGGGAAACGTCTTCATAAATCCGTATTCCTTTCTGCCGAAATACACTAATTCTAAATTATTCTATGTTGTTTCTTTTCGATCAATATATTTCTTACGAAGTTGACCGCATGCTCCGTCTATATCTCGGCCCATTTCTCTTCTAATAGTAACATTTATTCCATTTTTTTCAAGCTTATTCTTGAAAGCCGATATAACTTTTGCATTAGATTGTACATAATCTCTTTCCTTAATTGGATTAACCGGAATCAGATTAATGTGACAATTGATATTTCTAACTAAAGCAGAAAGTTCTTTAGCATCTTCATCTGTGTCATTTACGCCACCTACTAAACTATACTCAAAAGTGATTCTTCGATTAGTTACTTCTACATAATATTTACATGCATCTATAACTTCACTAATATCGTATTTGTTTGCAATTGGCATAAGTGATTTTCTTTTTTCTTGGTTTGAAGCATGTAAAGAAAGCGCAAGTGTTATTTGCAACTTCATATCTGCTAACTGCTTCATTCTAGGTACTAAACCACATGTAGAAACCGTAAGATTTCTTTGACTGATATTTAAACCATTTTCATCCGTTAATAACTCGATAAATTTAATCAAATTATCAAAGTTGTCCATTGGTTCTCCAGTACCCATAACTACAACATTTGAAATTCTTTCTCCAATATCTTTACCAATCTGGTAAATCTGATCTAACATCTCGGCTGGCGTAAGGCCTCTTACTAATCCATCGAGTGTCGATGCACAAAATCTACATCCCATTCGGCAACCTACCTGCGATGATATGCATACCGAATTACCATGCTTATACTTCATCAGAACACTTTCTATCACATTTCCATCATCTAATGCAAATAAATACTTTCTTGTTCCATCTATCTTGGAAATTTGTACATCTATCTTTTTTAAAGCAGTCAAATGTGTGTTTTCTTCTAACTTCTCTCTAAGTGCTTTAGAGATATTACTCATATCATCAAATCTATCAACACCCTTTTGATGTATCCATTGATAAATCTGTTTGGCTCTAAATTTCTTTTCGCCAATTGATTCCATATAAGATATAAGTTCTTCTAGGTTCATAGACTTAATATCTGTCTTTTCCATTGACCTATGTCTCCTTGTAACTGATTTAACTTAGTATATATTAAATTAGTATATACTTATAGTTTACTATTTATTTATAAATTTTTAAAGAGTTCTATTGAATTTTGCTATAAAAAATCCATCATGCCATTGTTCACTTGGAAAAATCTGCTTCATTTCTACAAGTTTCATCTGAGGATAATTATCTAAAATCCACTGAACATTTTTTTCATTTTCATCCGGATTTATAGTACATGTGCTATAAATCATTGTCTTTCCTGGCTTAACGTAGTTAACAACTTTAGATAGGATTTCTTTTTGTAATTGACTTAACTCTTTTTGTTGTTCAAGTGACATTCTATAACGAATATCTGGTTTCTTAGCAAGAACACCTAACCCAGAACATGGCAAATCACAAATCAAAACATCTGCTTTATCAATTGCATTTTCATCTAAAACAGTTGCATCCCATTGTATAGCCTTCACATTAGTCGCTTTGTGACGCTTGATATTTTCTTCAATCAACCCTACTTTATACTCTGTTAAATCTCTCGCCTCAACCATTCCTGTTCCATCTAGCATTTCTGCTATATGAAGACTTTTGCCACCTGGTGCAGCACAAACATCGATTACATAATCATTTTTTTGTGGCATAGCGTACTCAGCAACCATCATAGAGCTTAAATCCTGTACATAAAATTTTCCTTCTTTAAATGCTTCAATTGAATTTAAATAATTGAAGTTTTCTATTTCAAAGGCATAATCACCAAGATTTTTATTCTCTTCATTTGGTTTAATTGGTGTGACTTTTATGTTTGCCTTTTCAAGTTCTTCTTTTAATTTCTGTGGTGTAGTTTTGTTTAAATTAGTCCTGATTGTAAGCGGTTTTTGAGTATTTAAATTATATAAAATGTCTTTTGTTTTTTCTCTGCCATAAGCATCTATCCACTCTTTTACTATCCATTCTGGCATAGAATAGCAAACTGATAAATATTTGACCGGTTCTTTATTTTCATCAGGATACTTTATCTCGTCCTTATTTCGTGCGATATTTCTAAGTACACCATTTACAAAACCAGACAACTGCTTGAATTTTCTTTTTTTGGCAATCTTAACTGCTTCATTACAGACAGCTGAATCTGGAACTGCATCCATATATAATAATTGATACACACTCATCCTTAGAAGTGTTCTGATAAGTGGTTTCATTTTTTTCGCTTTTACTTTTGAAAACTGATTAATTATATAATCAATTTTTATCAAATTTTCTAAAGTTCCTTCTGTAATTCGAGTTATAAAGGCTCTGTCGACTTTGTCTAAGTATTGATATTTTTCAAGAACTTGTCTTAAAACAATATGTGAATACTCTTCTTTTTCAATTATTTCAATCAACATATCAAGGATTAATTCCCTGGTATTTACATTATCTGCCACTTTTTAACCTCCATAAATTAGTGACGTGCACCACTGCACACTAAAAATGCTAAAATGAAATTTCTAACATTTTAGCATTCTTTATAAATTAAAACTAAATCCTTTTTAAAAATGTTCCTTCTTTTACATCATAACCGCGAAGGAATGATGCTGTATCCATTCTTTTTTTGCCTTGTAACTGAACTTCTTGTAAAGCTAATACTCCGTCTCCAGTTTGCACTTTAATGGTATCTTTTGTTACTTCTATAATACAACCTGGTTCATACTCATTGGCTGATTCTTCAACCTGAGCTTTCCAGATTTTAAATGTTTTCTGGTCTAAAAGAGTATACGCACTAGGCCATGGATTTAAACCTCTTATTAATCTTTCGATTTCAATCGCTGATTTATCCCAGTTGATATTTCCTAAATCTTTTTTAATCATTGAAGTATGTGTTGCAGCTTCATTATCCTGTGGTGTAAACACTGCTTTTCCATCTTCTATGATATCCATTGTTTCTATTAATAAATCTGCTCCGACATTTGCAAGCTTATCAAATAAACTTCCACCTGTCTCGTCTTCAGCTAATCTAATCTCTCTTTTAGTTATTATGTCACCTGTATCAAGTCCTTCACCCATTTTCATAATAGTAACGCCTGATACCTCATCTCCATTAATAACTGCCCATTGAATTGGAGCAGCTCCTCTATATTTAGGTAATAATGAAGCATGAACATTAATACAGCAGTATTTTGGCATATCTAATATACTTTTTGGTAAAATCTGACCAAATGCAGCAACTACGATAATGTCAGGGGAATATTTAGCTATATATTCAACACACTCTGTTTCTTTTACTCTACGTGGTTGAAAAACCTCAATATTGTGAGCAAGCGCACATTCTTTTACAGGTGGGTAGCATAAATTCTTACCCCTTCCCTTTGGTTTATCTGGTTGTGTGACAACTAAAGCAACTTCATGTCCTTTTTCTATTATTTTTTCTAAACATGGTACAGCAAAATCTGGTGTACCCATAAAAACTACTCTCATTAGAAATTAGTCCTCCAAATCTTCATATTCGCCATATTCAACACTCTTTAAACTTCCTTCTACTTTCTCTGTATAAAGGTGTCCATCTAAATGATCTAATTCATGGCAAATACATCTTGCTAATAATTCTGTTCCTTCGATTTCGCATAAATTCATTTCTTCATCATAGAATTGTGCTTTTACGTAGTTAGGTCTTGTAACACAGCCTGCTTTTCCTGGAACGCTAAGGCAACCCTCATCACCTGTTTGTGATCCACTTTGTTCTACGATTACTGGGTTAATCATTGCAAGAGCGCCACTATCTCCTGTATCAATAACTACGATTCTTTTTAAAATACCAACCTGTGGTGCCGCAAGTCCTACACCATTTGCTTCATACATTGTATCAAACATATCTGAAATCAATTCAGTAATTCTAGGTGTTATTTCTTTTACTTCTCTACATTTTTTGTTAAGGACTGGATCTCCTTCTGTTCTAATTGTTCTAAGTGCCATTACTTTTTCCTCCTTAAAATCCACTAACTGGGTTAAAATCAAATTGAATTATTGCTCGAGAAAACTCTTTGTTATCTCTTGCATATTTTTCTATATAATCTTTTAAAAAAATTAAATTATCATAATATTTTGCTCTTATATATATAACCTTCCTATATGTATCATTTATTTTTGAAATTGATGCATCAGTAGGTCCAATAATCTGAATATTCTCCATTCCAACTATTTTACCATGAAGAATATTTGAAATACTTTCAGAAACTTTTTCGGAAACTTTTTCGTTTTTTGAAGAGCACATTACAACTAACATGTTCCAAATAGGTGGATACCTCATTAAGTTCCTATATGAAATCTCCTTTTCATAGAATTCTTCGTAGTTTTGTTGACTCGCCAATTTAACTGCATAATGGTCAGGTTCATACGTTTGAATTATTACATTTCCAAGTTCTTCGCCTCGTCCTGCTCGTCCTGCTGCTTGTGTCAAAAGTTGAAATGTCTTCTCTGCACCACGAAAATCACTTGAGTTTAATGATAAATCAGCTGCTAAGACTCCAACTAACGTAACATTTGGAAAATCGTGCCCTTTTACAATCATTTGTGTTCCAATTAAAATATCAGCTTCTTGATTTGAAAATGCTGATAATATTTTTTCATAACTATCTTTTCTACGAGTTGTATCAAAATCCATTCTTAAAACTCGCGCCGATGGAAAACGTTTTTTTACCATCTCTTCAATTTTCTGCGTTCCAGCACGAAATCCTGCAATATATTTTGATGAGCAACTTGGACAAACTCTAGGCATCGGAATTGTGTATCCGCAATAGTGACACATGAGCTTTCCGTTGCCATGTTGACTAAGTGAAACATCACAATGTGGACATTTTATAACCTCTCCACAAGCACGACATGACACAAATCCTGCCAAACCTCGTCTGTTGATAAAAAGCATTATCTGTTGCTTTTTCCTTAAACGATCTTCTATCAAATGTTGTAATTTATAACTTAAAATTGAGCGGTTACCTACTTTTAATTCTTGCCTCAAATCGATAATTTCACATGTTGGCAATGGTTTTTTTGCCACTCTTTTATTCATCTCAACCAGCTCAAATTCACCACTTTTTGCTTTATAATAGCTCTCTATTGATGGAGTTGCAGAGCCTAAAACCACAACAGCATTATGCTTTTTGGCACGATAAATTGCCACTTCTCTAGTATGATATTTAGGTATAGTTTCATTTTTATATGAACTTTCGTGTTCCTCATCAATTATTATTATACCTAAATTATTAAAAGGCGTAAAAAGAGCCGAGCGTGGACCTATCATTATAGAAATATCTCCATTTTTAGCTCTTTCAAACTGATCATATCTCTCTCCTGGTGAAAGCTTGGAATTCATAACAGAAACTTTATCGTTAAACCTGTTATAAAAACGCATTACAGTCTGATAAGTGAGTGCAATCTCAGGTATCAAAACGATAGCCTGTTTGCCTTTTTTTATTATATGGTCAATAAGTTCCATATAAACTTCTGTCTTACCGCTTCCAGTAACACCCTTCAATAAATATGTCTTATGAATGTCTTTAATAATACTTTGTTGAATTGTATCCACAACTTTTTGCTGATCCTCATTTAAAACAAGATTATAACCTTTTGCTTTAAGCTTGCTTACCGGATTACGATATGTTGTTAATTCATCGATTCTTATAAAACCATTTTCGACAAAACCTTTTATAACAGTTGTTGAAACATTTAATTTTCTTGTAACAATCGTCTGCTCTATCTGTTGATGCTCTATCAACTCTTTTAACAGACGCGCCTTTGCGGTATAATGCTTTTTTTCAAAAATTGATAACTGTTCAAGAGCATATTGTTTATCTATTGTAAGCACTAAAATCTTTTTAATTATATGATTCTGCTTTTGTTTGACTGGTATAACAGTCTTTAAAGCTTGATTAAATGTTCCACCGTAATTTCTTTTTATCCATGATGCTAAAGAAATCAATCGACTTTCTATTCCTATTGCATCCTTCACAATCCCGGCAATCGGTTTAAGCTTTGCAACGTCATATTCTGCCTCATCTGTAATTTCTATGACGTATCCCGTGATAAATCTAGGTCCAAACGGAATCTTAACCTGCATTCCTGTTTCAATCGTATTCTCAAATTCCTTTGGAATAATATATTGAAATGTCTTATCTAATTTTTCATGGGAAATATCCACTATAACGTTAGCAAACTTAGACATGTACTCACCTTTAACCTTATTTTAAATATACTTATTTACAGTACATGTTATTATATATCATAATTGATTATCATTCAAGCTGGCAAAATGATTCCATTTGTTTTTTTTAGTTTTTTATATATTATATACTGATTAATACACGGTATTTTTTCTATTCAAACATCAAAAATGCTGTACACCAATCTCCCTGATGTACAGCATACATTTTTTATAATTATTTTTCGACTAAACCTCTGTCTTCCATAAACCGTGAAGATTGCAGTACTCATATACAGCAACTGGTTTTTCGCCTTCTACCAAAAGGAACTCTGCTTCTGGTTTTTCACCTGGATTTAAATTCTTTTTCTGATAGCCATTTGTTGTTTCTACGATAATAAATTGTATAAAATGTTCTGGCTGCATTGGATGCTCAACCGAACCAACTTTTACACTGACCTTATTTCCCTCAATTTCAACAACAGGAACGTGTTTTTCTTTTGCAGCATCAACAGTATTTGCAACAATTTCTTTCATTTCTTCGCCACAACATACTGGCTTGCCAGCCACCTTATCTGTCAAGAATGTTATAAAATTTCCACATAAATTACATTTGTAAAAAATCATATCTTTCCTCCCTTTGTTAAAAAAACTTGTTAATAATTCTCTTGGTGTACTTCAAAATATGCCTGAGGATGCTTACAAACCGGACAAACTTCCGGAGCCTCTGTTCCAATTACTACATGCCCACAATTTCGACACTCCCAGACTTTAACTTCACTCTTTTTAAATACTTCCTCCATTTCTACATTGTTCAACAATTTACGGTATCTTTCTTCATGCATTTTTTCAATTTTTGCAACACCTCTAAACTGTTCTGCAAGGTCATGAAATCCTTCTTCATCCGCTTCTTTAGCCATTCTGTCGTACATATCTGTCCATTCATAATTTTCGCCATTAGCAGCCTCTTCAAGATTTTCTTCTGTATCTCCTAATAAGCCTAGTGCTTTAAACCATAGTTTTGCATGCTCTTTTTCATTATCAGCAGTTTTTAAAAACAGTGCTGCAATTTGCTCATATCCTTGTTTTTTTGCAACTGAAGCAAAATAAGTATACTTATTTCTAGCCTGTGACTCTCCGGCAAAAGCCTCTAAAAGATTTTTTTCCGTTTTAGTTCCTGCATACTTGTTTTCCTTTACTAATTTAAAAACATTTTTTTGTTTGCATTTTGGACACTCTTCTGGTGGATTACTTCCTTCATGTACGTATCCACAAACCTCACAAACATATTTCATTTACTTACCTCCTTAATAATAAATTAATTCAAAACATATTCATTTCTTTAAATCTTCTTTGTCTATTTAATTCATTTGTTACTAAATAGCTTTCAATTTTACTTATTTCTTTTTCTGTAAAAAAATTCAACGCTGTTCTTTGTGTATTATATTCTATATAATATCTTTTTATTGGAATCAATCCTAAAAACATAAAAACTTTTTCCTTAAACTTAACTGTCGAATTAATAGGATAATTTTTTTCTTTTTTTCTACTTATTTTTAAACTGTCGTACTTTACTCTTATATAAATATTGTCAATTTCAATTTCTGTGTCTAAACGATGCATCAAAAAATACACAATTGGTAAAGCTATTAGAATATTAAGATAATAGCACAGCCACACCACTTGTTCGGAAATTTTTCCATACATTTTCACATATATTTCTTCAAGAAAAACATACTTTATTACCAAGACTAATAAAACTGTAAAAAATATAAAAAAAGCGCTTCGCCTTGCAAAATTTCCTCTAAATTTTTTGCATCTTGCCACTGGCATACCTCCTTATAGTGCTTACTCCTTTTCAATATTTTTATAACCATAACTGTTGTTTATATATATTTCATTCTATATCGGCTTTTTTTTATAAAAAATAACGTTTTTTAGGACATAATCCACCTAAAAAACGTTACATTTTATCATTTTAATATTTTTCAATTTCCAAAAAACACAATTTTCCACAATATTTGATAGTCTTCTTTAGAAATATTCTTTTTTCACTTCATCTAGCCAATCAATTGCAAGATATCCACGCGTCAGCAATTCTTCACAAATAAAATGCTGATCATGCTTATCATCATATGGCACTTCAAACAAAAATGGTGTATCTAAAGGATACAAACACACCTCATTATCTAAAAACTGAACATTCTTAATCATGAAAATCATTCCGCCAATTAATACTCTCATATTTTTCCCTCCATTACAGATAACGCTAATCTTATGTATTAGATATCGGCAACTGCTACGGAATATTGAATACTCTTACAATTCTTTTTCGTTAATATGCTCGATAACACTTCCAACCTGATCCATTGTCGGTTTGCGTTTTAGAATGAGTGTAGCTTCTAACAAATCCTCATAAACCATAACACGTCTTTGTGGATCTGGTACGCATTTATCAACTTGTCTTTTGATGCTGGCAAAGAACTCATTAACCTCTCCTAAAAATGAATCAACCACTTCAGTGTTTTGAAGTTTCATATACTTATCCACTACAGGGCATTTTCCACTACTTGAAAAAGCAGCAACTACATCTCTTTGTTTTATATACTCAGAGAATAAAAAAGTGCTCTCCTCTTTGTTATCTAAAACATTTACATGTATTCCAAGTTGTTTACATATTTCTGAAATCATTGTATTTTCTCCACTGTCCTCTGAAGCAGCCACTACAATAAATTGGCCTTCTACATCGGATTCCTGAAATTTTCTTTCAATACAAGTCACTCCAGAAACTTCTTTGATATCCTCTACAATTTTAGGTGCAATAACTGTAATCTGTGCGCCAAAATCAAAAAGAGCTGCAACTTTTTCAAACGCTCTTTGTCCTCCTCCGACAACTAAACATTTTTTCTTGCTAATTTCTACAAATAATGGAAAATATGCCATATAGCTACCTCCTACGCTTTGGATTTATATATTTCTCCTCACAATATTTACATCTATAAACTTCTTTTTCTGGATCTGATAATATAAAAATATGATCTAATTCCTGTTCTATAGAAGTAATACATCTTGGATTTTTACATTTTATTACATTTTTCACCTGTTTTGGCAAACGTAATTCCATCTTCTCAACTATTTTATCGAGCTTTATTACGTTAACCGTTATATTATGATCGATAAAACCTAAAATATCTAAATCTAATGCTTCAATCGGACACTCAACTTTAATAATATCCTTTTTACCCATCTTGTTACTTTTTGCATTTTTTATTATTGCAACTGTACAATCTAATTCATCTAATTTCAAATCATGATAAATTCTCATGCTCATTCCCGCCTGAATATGATCTAGTACAAAACCTTCATGAATACCACTAATATTTAACATACTATTTCCTTCCTTTGCTTTTATCGATTTTTAATACTCAAACTTTTTATCTAGTTCTAATAATGTCAAAATCAAAGCCATTCTTACATAAACTCCATACTGAGCCTGTTTAAAATAACATGCTCTTGGGTCATCATCTACTTCAACTGCTATCTCATTTACTCTTGGTAATGGATGTAAAATTAACATATCGTCTTTAGCTTCTGCTAATTTCTGCTTATTTAAAACATAGAAATCTTTCAAACGAATATAATCTTCTTCATTGAAAAATCTTTCTTTTTGAACTCTTGTCATGTAAAGTACATCAAGTTCAGACATAGCATCTTCTAATCTTTCAACTTCTTCAAATTCAATTTTATTTGCTTTTAATACATCTTCTCTGATATAATCTGGAACTTTTAATTCTTCTGGTGAAATTAAAACGAATTTAACATTATTGTAACGAATTAATGCATTAATTAAAGAATGAACTGTTCTTCCGAACTTAAGATCTCCACATAAACCAATTGTAAGATTACCTAAATGGCCTTTTAAAGAACGAATTGTTAATAAATCAGTTAAAGTCTGTGTCGGATGTTGATGACCACCATCACCGGCATTTATAACGGGTATTTTTGATTTCTCTGAAGCAACTAATGGTGCTCCCTCTTTTGGATGACGCATAGCACAAATATCTGCATAACACGAAATAATACGAATTGTATCTGAAACACTCTCACCTTTTGCAGCTGATGATGAATTAGCACTTGAAAACCCTAAAACAGAACCGCCAAGATTTAACATTGCAGCTTCAAAACTTAATCGTGTTCTTGTACTTGGCTCATAAAAACATGTTGCAAGTTTCTTTCCCTCACATGCATGAGCATATTTCTCTGGTTGCTTCTCAATATCGTTAGCTAAATCTAAAAGTCTATCAATCTCGCTAACTGAAAAATCTAAAGGACTCATTAAATGTCGCATTGTATGCCTCCTAAATATTAAATATAAACTCCAAGCAAAGCTTGCATTTCAATTTATATTATACTAACCCCTAGAAAAATTCAAGTATTATTTATAAAAAAAACTTGCTTTTTTTTATTTTTAACTTAAAATAATTATTAGATACTTATTAGATAATTCTAAATTTTTTCTAAAGAATGTATTTAAAATGACTCAAATGAAGGAGGTAAACCTATGGAAATCAAAAATTCATTCGCAGATTCAAGTTCAAATGAGGATACAATTATGTTCAAAGAACGTAAACGAATTCTTTTCTTCGGACTTCCTTGGACATTTACAAAATATACAATTACACCCTCTGTTTTAACAATTGACAAGGGTTTTCTTAATACTATTGAAGATGATTGTTATATGTACAAAATACAAGATGTTAAATTATCAACATCCTTACTAGAAAGACTTTGTGGTGTTGCAACAGTAATCTGTTATACTGGAGATGTTACTGATCCAATACTTAAAATATCTCACATCAGACATGCTAAAGATGTTAAAAATTACATTTTAAAAGCTTCTGAACAGGCTAGAAGCAGAAGACGCACACTTAATACAATTGATATTGGTACACATGATATATCTGATTCGGATTTTGATTAGACTATATAATTTACACATCATTCTAAAAAAGGAGTATAAAGTCCCTCCTTAATGAGTTTCTTTATACTCCTTTATAGCTGTAAAGATTCCTTCCGGAATATCTACTTCTCTTTCTAAGAACTGGTACTCTTTTTTACCATCTTCAGAAAGTGTACACGTAAAAAATCTATGATTTTGTTTTGCTTTATTTTCTTCACAATCGAGCAAAACTTTTATTCTTCTTTTTTTATTTAATTCCTTTTTGAATTTTTCTTCATCTTTAATTTCATCTAAAATAGCAAAAATATCTTCCTCTTCTCGATTAATTTCTAGAAGACCAATTGCCAAATACTCCCATCTTTGATTAATTAGCCTCTTCAAAAAATAAACTGTCCTCTCACTATCTACCATATCCCTGGCCCTTCCTTTCTACATTTTAATACTTAAAATTAACACTTAAAGTATATATCCTGTAAAAAATATTTCTCCTCTTCAGCGTAAAATGACACACCATCCTTACACTCATTCTATTAATCGGATTATATATAATAAATCTAAATAGAATATAATAAAAAAATAAAATTTTTATTCCTGCAAAAAACCTGTAAATAACACATTTTCTATGATTTCATTGTGCATAAAAATCGGAAGATTTTCATATATTCTGCTACATTCTTGTACCAAAGAATTAATAAAAATCTTACAGACACTTCCAAAATCATCTTTATTTTTTGCATTTTCTCTATAACTAACTAATGGATTATATAATTTCTTTTTTATATCGCTTTCATAATCAATATAAGCGTCCATTATATAAATTAACTTACCTAGATAATACCCAAACGTTTTTAAATCTTCGTAGTATTTATCTTGTTGCCATGCAAAAATTTCTCCAACCATTTCGCCCACAGTTTGGGAAACTAATTCAATATTATCTACATTGTTTTTTTCATAAATCGATAACTGAAGTAGATTTTTCTCTATTGCTTTGATTTGCCTTGGATACTTTTCAATTATTTTTTTATATTCGTTTTTTAGGCAATCACAAAACACTTTCTTACATAGACACTTTTCATCTCTCCAATCGTCTAAATAATTATGATACGCCAAAACAATATTCATATCAGCCACATATTCTGTCGTTTTTCCACGAAAAATCAATCTATTTTTTTCTTTTTTACTTTGTAAGAAACCAACAGAACCAAATTTTTCTTTTTTTATTCTGGTATCATACATTCCTTCGAGCAAAACTATTAAAAATGTCATGTCAGGGCGAAAGACTAATTTATGTCTCAAGCCTAATTTATCATGTAATTCTTTAATAATTCCGTAATAATATGCTTCATATATATCTTTTTCTTTTTTTGATAAATTACAGGTATTTACGTTAATATATCCAAACATTTCTTTTCTCTTTCTGTAAAAAAAATCTTGTGCAAAGTTTAAGTCTCTACACAAGATTCATTTTATAATTCACAGCATACATCGTCAATACATATGAAGTTTTTTAATAAAAGTTTAATATTTGAACTGAATATTATTATTTATTGTAATTTTTCTGTTAATATTTGGTTAACTTTTCCAGGATTTGCTTTGCCTTGCATAGCCTTCATTGTCTGACCAACCAAGAAACCAATAGCCTTCTTTTTACCTGCTTTATAATCTTCAACAGATTTTGGATTTGCAGAAATAACTTCTTCAATAACTTTCTCTAATTCACCATCATCATCTACAACCATTAAGTTGTTTTCTTTAATGTAAACCTCTGGATCTACGTTGTTTTCAAAAATTTCACCAAACACTTGTTTAGATACTGTACTATTTACAACTCCTGAATCTACTAACTCTATAAGTTTTGCAAAATTTTCTGGTGAAAAACTTATATCGCTATCATCCATTTCTTTTTCTTTTAATAAACGAAGTAACTCTCCTAAAATAAAGTTTGCAACTCTCTTTGGTTTATTACAAATTGCTGTTGTTTCTTCAAACAAATCAGCTAAATGTTTTGATTCTGTTATTAAAGAGGCATCATATTCTGAAATATCATAATCTTTTTTATAACGCTCGAGTTTTTCTTCTCTAAGTTCTGGTTGATTATCCTTTACTTTTTGAATCCATTCATCTGGAATACAAATTGGTGGAAGATCTGGATCTGGGAAGTATCTATAATCTTTGGCATCTTCTTTTGATCTCATTGATTTAGAACTTTCTTTATTATCATCCCATCTTCTAGTTTCCTGAATAACCTCTCTATTCATTTCTAAAAGTTCAATCTGTCTTTCAGTTTCTCCTTCAATGGCATGTGAAATTGCCTTGAAAGAGTTTAAGTTTTTCATTTCTGTTCTTGTTCCAAATTCCTTTTGTCCTATTTTTCTAACAGAAATATTTACATCCGCTCTCATTGATCCTTCATTTAATTTACAATCTGATGCACCTAGATACTGAATTGTTTGACGAAGTTTTTCAAGATATGCAATTACTTCATCAGCACTTCTCATATCTGGTTCCGAAACAATTTCAATAAGTGGCACACCTGAACGGTTATAATCAACAATTGAAACGTCTTCCCACTCATCATGTACTAGCTTTCCAGCATCTTCTTCCATATGGATTTCATGAATTCCAATTTCTTTTTTTACACCGCCAACTTCAATTTCAACTTTACCATTACGACAAATTGGTAAATATAATTGTGAAATCTGATAGTTCTGAGGATTATCTGGATAAAAATAATTTTTTCTATCAAATTTTGAATATTTAGTTATCTCACAATTTGTTGCAATTCCGACTGCCATTGCATATTCTACTACTTTTTTATTTAAAATTGGGAGAGCTCCTGGCATACCTGTACAAATCGGACAAGTATGAGTATTTGGAGCACCACCAAAATCTGTTTTACATCCACAAAAGATTTTTGTTTTTGTAGCTAATTCCACATGGACCTCTAATCCAATCACTGTCTCATATTCTCTGCTCATCGGCTTCTTCCTTTCTAACTCCCTATACTAAAGAAAAATCTGGTACAAAATTCTCTGCAAGTTCTTTTTCTAATGTTTGTCCTGCTGCAATCATTTTATTTTCTTCAAAACAATTTGCAATAAACTGAACACCTATTGGCATTTTATTTTTATCTAATGCACATGGAAGTGAAATTGCAGGCAAACCAGCCAAATTTACTGAAATTGTATAAATATCACTTAAATACATCTTTAATGGATCTTTTAAACTTTCTCCAATTGTTGGAGCCGTTGTTGGAGCAACTGGTCCTAAGATTAAATCATATTTTTCAAATGCCTTATCATAAGCTTCTTTAATCAATCTTTTTACCTTTAAAGCTTTCAAATAATATGCGTCATAATATCCTGAACTTAAAACAAATGATCCTAACATTATTCTTCGTTTTACTTCATCTCCAAAGCCTTCTGAACGTGATTTTTTATACATTTCATGCAAGCCTTCATACTCTTTTGAACGATATCCATATTTTACGCCATCGAATCTTGCCAAGTTTGAACTTGCTTCTGCACAAGCGATAATATAATATGCTGGAATTGCATAATCTACTAAATCAAGTGAAAATTCTTCTACAATTGCGCCCTTATCCTTCATTATCTGAGCAGCTTTTAAAACAGCTTCTTTTACTTCATCATCAATTCCTTTTTCAAGATACTCTTTAGGAATTCCAATTCTCATTCCTTTTACATCTTTATCTAAAGCAGATGTAAAATCGTATTTATCACGTTTCATTGATGTAGAATCAAATCTATCATATGATGAAATAGTTTCTAAAATTGTAGCACAATCTGCGACATTTCTTGCAACAGGTCCAATCTGATCTAAAGATGAACCGTATGCAATTAAGCCGTATCTTGATACAGTTCCATATGTAGGTTTAATTCCTGTAACGCCACAATACGAGCTTGGCTGTCTAATTGATCCACCTGTATCTGATCCTAAACCGCAGCTAACTTGTCCGCTTGCTACTACAGCACAAGTTCCACCTGATGAACCACCTGGAACTTTTGTTAAATCCCATGGATTTCTTGTTGTAGCAAATGCTGATGTTTCTGATGTTGATCCCATTGCGAACTCATCCATATTAGTTTTACCAACAATAATAGCTCCGGCTTCTTTTAAATTTTTTACAGCTGTTGCATCAAATGTTGGGACAAAATTATATAAAATCTTTGAAGCACATGTTGTTTTTATACCTTTTGTATCAATATTATCCTTAATAGCGATTGGAACACCAGCAAGTGGTCCAGTTAATTCACCTTTTTCGATTCCTTTTTGAATTATCTGAGCCTGTTTTCTTGCTTCATCTTCATCTACTGTAATAAATCCTTTAACTTTTTCATCTTTTTCTTTAATTTGTTGTATTGTTTGTTCTAAAACTTCAACAGCACTAATTTGTCTGTCTTTAATCATTTTAGAAATTTCAACTGCTGTTTTATTTTTTATACTCATATTTTCCTTCCTATCCTTCTAATTATCCTTCAATTGTTTTTGGAACTTTAAATCCATCATCTTTCTTTTCTGGTGCATTTAAAAGTGTTGCTTCTTTTCCGTCTGAATTAGTTACTTCATCTTCTCTAAATACATTCTCTATTGGAAAAATATGAGTCATTGGTTCAATATCTGAAGTATCTAATTCATTCAATTTATCAACATACTCAAGCATTTCTTCCATATCTTTTTTTGCTTTTTCTTTTTGTTCATCATTTAAATCAAGTTTCGCTAAAATTCCAACATATTCTATAACTTCATCTGTAATTTTATGTGCACTCATCTCTGCCTCCTAAAATTTTTATACCAACAATTAATCACACTTTTTATGCAAAATCGCTGATTTTATCGAATTATATTTATTTCAAATTATGCTATGGTACTAATCTGCTCTGATCTCTTGGAAATAGTGTTGCTTGTCTAATATTTTCTAAACCTATAAGTTCCATTGTAAGTCTTTCTAGACCTATTCCAAGTCCGCCATGTGGTGGCATTCCGTATGCAAAAACAGATAAATAATCTTCCATTCCTTCTTCTTCCATGTTTCTTGTTTCCATTTTTTTAATTAATTCATCATATTTATGAATTCTTTGTCCACCAGTTGTGATTTCTAATCCTTTATACAAAAGATCAAAACTTAATGTATATGTTGGATCTGCTGGGTCATCCATAGCATAAAATGGTCTCTTCTTTGATGGATAGTGTGTTACAAAAACAAAGTCGCTTCCTGTTTCTTCTTTTATATATTTTCCAATCAATGCTTCTTCTTCCGGCTCTAAATCATATGGATTTTTTATTTTTCTGTCATATTTTTCCGATACTTTTCTTTTTATTTCATCAAATCTTACTCTAGGAATTTCTGTTATTTCTGGTAATTCAACAGCTAACATTTTTAATTCCTTTGCGTAATCTCTTTTTAAAAGTTCAAATGTATATTTTAAAAATCCCGTTTCAACATCCATGATATCATCCATACTATCGATATAGCCCATTTCTAAATCAAGGGATGTATATTCATTTAAATGTCTTTTGGTATTATGTTTTTCTGCTCTAAATACTGGTGCAGTTTCAAATACTCTATCAAAAACTCCAACCATCATCTGTTTATAAAACTGTGGTGACTGCTGCAAAATAGCTGGTCTGTGGAAATATTCTAGCTTAAATAAGTTTGCTCCACCTTCCGCACTTTTTGCTCCTAGCTTTGGTGTATGAATTTCTGTGAATCCTTCTTGATAAAGATAATCTCTGAAACCACGAGTAATTCCTTCTTGAATTTTAAAAACTGCTCTTTCTCTCACATTTCTAAGAGCAACTGCTCTATAATCTAATTTTGCTTCTAATGAAGTATTCAACTTCCATTTGGAAATTTGTAATGGCATAGATTTTGTAGGTGTTGAATATATTTCAACCTCTTCTGCCAAGATTTCAAATCCATGTGGTGCTCTTTGTTCACTTCTTATTGTTCCTGTAATTTTAACTGTTTGGGCTTCCTTTAATTTTGCAAAATCAGTTACTTTTGATTTTTCATAAATACATTGGAATAAACCTTCTCTTCTTCTAAGAACAACAAATACAATATCACCCATGTCTCTGATTGTGTGAATTGCTCCTTTTAGACTTATTCTTTCATCTTCTCTAATTGTTCCCTGCATTAATTCTTCTAATAATGCATCTGTTGATTTTTTTTCCTCTCTTTTTGTAACAAACTCCATGTTGTACACTCTCCTTTTCTACTACTTGTGTAGTTGTAATCGGTGCGGGACGGAAACAAAAATCTCTGTATTTATAAAATAGTTTATTATATATGCCGAATATCAATATTATTTCTTCAAAAATATAATATTAGTATCATTTATTATCTTTTTATTGTATTTGAATATTATATTTTGTAATAAAAAAGCCCTCCTAGCATCTAAATGCTAGAAGGGCGAGAAATCACTGTTCCCGCGGTACCACCCGCTTTGAAAAATAAAAATTATCTTTCCACTCAAAGTATGTAACGTATACTAATCGTACAAGCCTACTTGATATAATCTAACTCATATATCTTTTTCAACTCATCAGCTCCGGTAGTGTTCCCACAAACTTCTCTTTCAAACAACGCTCTCAGTCGGTGACGTTGTATTCCTGTCGACGTCTAAAGTTTGGAGTCTCCTTCAACGCTTTTTTCAATCTTTATGTAATTTTATATCATACATTATTTTCTTTTGTCAATACTTTTCTTTAAAAAAAATTATTTTTTTTTATTAAGTTTTATTTTTTATGTCCGATATAATGTTTAGAAACAAGGTTGATAATGATTTTAAGTGTAACAGGATTGGTGATTTTAAAGCTAGTTCCTGTTGAGGATTTTGTGATAATCGTTATTCATACGTTTGTTTCATAAGATTGCTAATTTTCCTTATTTTGAAAGTTTTCCTTAATACCTTTCTCCTAAAACCCTTTCGAAAAAAGAGTCCTTTGACCCAGGACTCTTTTTTCATTCTTTTATTCATTAAGGTTGAGAACTGTCTGTCTTTTTATGACTTTTATAGGTAACTGTACATTGATATAATCATTTTTTTTGTTATATTCTCCGTTTATAATTTGCATTATATTTTCTACACTTTTTTTCCCCTTTTCAATTATGTCCTGACGAACAGTTGTAAGGCCTGGTCTTATTTTTCGACTTATAATTGAATCATCAAATCCAACAACCGAAATGTCCTCTGGCACTTTTATTCCATTGTCAAAGAAAACATTCATTGCCTCAACCGCAAGTAAATCTGAAGCAAAAAAAATAGCACTACAATTATTAAAACGATTATTCACAAGATCAACCAACTGGTTTTCTCTTGTTTCAATATCCAAATCGAGTTTTAAAAATTTTGTACTACTGTCTTCTAATCCTTTATCTAGACCATTTTCTGATAAAGCTCTTTCATATCCACGTTTCCTTGCTTCATCAATATTTAGAATTCCATTTTCATCATCTTGTGGTTCTAATTCAGCAAACATAATATTTTTATGTCCATTCTCAATTAAATATTTTGTTATCTCATAACCACCCTTTTCATCTTCTAATCCTATGTTGATATAATTCCTATCTTGTTTTTTAAAGCACGTATCAATTGTAACGATTGGTATATCTAGTCTTGAATGCAATAAATAGTATAATTTTCTTTTTGCTCCTAGTAAAATTATTCCTTCAACGTTCCACGCTAAAGCCATATTTAAACATTTTTCAATATCACTACTTGCATACAGCATAACAAAATAATTATACTTTGTTATCTCTTTTTCAATTGCTCCAACTATAGCGCCACAAAACGGATCCATTTCCGAACTTTGGCAAACATTGCGAAATCTATCATACGCAACTATTATTGCTATAATTCTAGAGCCGGATTTATTTATTATCCTCCCTCCCATATTTGATACATAATTCATATCCTTTAGTATTTTATTTACCTTTTCATATGTATCTGCTGAAACGCGATTCTTCCTCCCATGTAAAACATTTGCTACTGTCGTTGAGCTAACACCGGCTATTTCTGCCACTTCCTTTAATGTAATCATACTGTCCTTCATCCTTCCTACCTTTTAGTCTGATGCGCCCTTATTAATTATTCCCCATGATTGCTAATACTTTTTTCATTTAATCATTTTAATTTAATGTTTTCCCAAAACTTTATTGCAGTATTTATAATGTTTTTTATTTTTTTATAAGTCTAATTAATTTAATTATTTTTATTTCGTAATAGATTATCTCTCCCACAATCAAAACTACGACCACGAAACTGTACCATTGACCAAGCGTATGTTCAAGCAAATCACACACCTCTGGTACAACTAAACTTGCGACAAATATCAATTTGGCATATCTAATCATTTTAATTGAATATCGTCTTATATTTCCTATACATATTTCCTGCGGAATTGCATTAACTTTCTCCGGATAACAAGATAACATGCTAAGTCCGATATAAACCAACACCACAATCAACACATTTATTATGAGGCTAAATATTGATAAACTATGAAGTACGCTATATATCACTTGCAGACTCACCGAAACCATTAGCAAAATTCCACAAACAATCTCAACAAAAATATCAAATTTAGTCATATCTCTTTTATTCATTGTTCTTCCTCATCCTTATATTGTTTTCTTAATCATATACTAATAATATCATAAATTTTTAAAAAAGTATGTATTTTTTATATTTTTAATTGCATTTTTATTCTTATATTTTTATAATAAAAACGTACGGATTTATCTTAAAGATTTATTCGCATGAAGGTTTATTAAATAATTTGCCGATATCAACAATAAACTTGAATAAATAGAAAAAGGAGCTACTATGAAAAATTTAATTTTACCAGAAGATTACAAATCAGAATTAGATTTGCACGATACTCAATTAGCAATTAAAACTGTAAAAGATTTCTTTCAAGGAATGCTTGCACAACGACTTAACCTAACTCGTGTTTCTGCACCTCTATTCGTAGACAAAGCTTCTGGATTAAATGATAACCTTAATGGTTATGAAAGACCAGTTGCGTTTGATATTAAAGCTGAAGGTGATCGCGAGATTGAAGTTGTTCATTCTCTTGCAAAATGGAAACGTTTTGCCCTTAAAAAATATGGTTTTTCTCATGGTGAAGGAATCTACACAGATATGAATGCTATTCGTCGCGACGAAGATCTTGATAACATTCACTCTGTTTTTGTTGACCAATGGGATTGGGAAAAAATCATTTCAAAGGAAGAACGTAACATTGAATTTTTAAAAGAAACTGTCAGAACTGTATATAAATGTCTTAGAAAAACAGAACAATTTATGGCAATTCAATATGATTATATTGATATGATTTTACCAAAAGATATTTATTTTATTACAACTTCTGAATTAGCAGAGTTATTCCCTGACAATACACCAAAAGAAAGAGAATACTATATTGCAAAAGCTAAAGGTGCTGTTTGTATTATGCAAATTGGCGACAAACTTGAAAATGGTGAACCACATGATGGAAGAGCACCTGACTATGATGATTGGTCTCTTAATGCAGATATCGTAGTTTACTACCCAGTTACAGATATTGCTCTTGAGCTTTCTTCAATGGGTATTCGTGTCGATAAAGATTCTCTTCTTTCACAGCTTGAAAAAGCAGATTGTATGGAAAGAGCTTCTTTACCTTTCCACAAGGCTATTATAGATGGTGAACTACCTCTTACAATTGGTGGCGGTATTGGTCAATCTCGTATTTGTATGTTCTTCTTAAGAAAAGCACACATCGGCGAGGTTCAAAGTTCAATTTGGCCTGAAGAAATGCTAAAAGAATGTGAAAAAGCAGGAATTCAGATTTTATAATAACTGATTATAATATAACTATTGATTACATTTATGGTTAATTATCAAATTAACATCATAATTTAAATCATACAGCAAAAAAGAGTTATGATTGTAAGATTTTTAAAACTCTTATTTCATAGCTCTTTTTATTAACATTAATTTCTTAGTGTTTACTCTATAAATTTTTATAATTATTTTTTAGTTCTTTATTAAAAGTATTTATTTTTGTTCGAACAACATATAATTGAATTAAATATTATTTATATACTTCTTCAATTTCTTCAACTTCATCTAACCAAATTCTAGCGCATGCATCTGATGGCATTCTTAAATCTCCTCTTGGTGATACTGCTACAGTACCAACCTTTGGTCCATCTGGTAAACATGAACGTTTAAACTGTTGTGCAAAAAATCTTCTATAGAATGATTTTAACCATTTTAAAACTACAGCTCTATCATATTTGTCCGCAAATGCTTTAAGAGCAAGTCGATAAACTTTCTTTGGACTAAATCCAAATCTTAAAATATAATACATAAAGAAATCGTGTAATTCGTATGGTCCCACTAAATCTTCTGTTTTTTGAGATATTACACCATCTTCTGGTGGTAATAATTCTGGAGAAACTGGTGTGTCTAATACATCCAATAAAACTTCACTTAAAATCTCATCATTGCATGTGTCTGCATAATATTTTACCAAATATCTAACTAATGTCTTAGGAATAGAGACATTAACTGCATACATTGACATGTGATCACCATTATAAGTAGCCCATCCCAATGCTAACTCTGACAAATCTCCTGTACCGATAACAAGTCCAGCATATTTATTTGCCATATCCATAAGTATCTGTGTTCTTTCTCGTGCTTGAGAATTCTCGTAAGTTACGTCATGAATACTTGAATCATGCTCTATATCTCTAAAGTGAATATTTACAGCATCAACAATGCTTACTTCCTTAAATGTTGCCCCAATTTTATTAATTAGGTTAACAGCATTGTCATATGTTCTATCTGTTGTTCCAAATCCTGGCATTGTTACCGCAATTATATTTTCTCTTGGTAAACCAACTAAATCAAATGCTTTAGCCGCAACGATTAATGCCAAAGTTGAATCTAATCCACCAGATATTCCAATAACAACACTCTTACATGATGTATGCTCTAAACGTTTCTTTAAGCCCATCGCTTGAATATGTAAGATTTCTTCACATCTATTATCTCTATCTTCAATATTACTTGGTACAAATGGAGTCTGAGGAATGTATCGTGTTAATACAGTTCTTTCTCTTGTAACGTGAAATCTGACTACTTCATGTGTATTTTTCACTTCAAAAGTTGTCATTCTTCTACGTTCTTCTTCAATTTTTTCAAAATCAATTTCTGAGTAAATAGTCTCGTTCTCAAACCTTTTGGCTTCTTTTAAAACGCTACCATTTTCTGCAATGATATTATGTGCTGAATATACTACGTCACTAGTTGATTCTCCATCACCAGCTGAACAATATATATATCCACAAATCAATCTAGCTGATTGCCCTGCTACGAGTTGTTTTCTATAAATATTTTTTCCTGTAACTTCATCTGATGCAGATAGATTTACAATTAAAGTTGCCCCAGATAATGCATGTGAAATACTTGGAGGGTTTGGTGTCCATAAATCTTCACAAATTTCAGCTGCAATTTTAAGCTTAGGCATTTCTATACTCTGTAAAATTATATCTGTCGAAAAAGGAATCTCCTCGCCTGAAATTGAAATATATTTATCTTTTATTCCTTTTCCACTTGCAAAATATCTACCTTCATAGAATTCATTATAAGTTGGCAAATATACTTTTGGAATTAATGCTAATATATCTCCTCTAGACACAGCCGCTGCAACATTATATAGTTTACCATTTAATTCTAAAGGTAAACCCACAAAAAATAGTGCATCTAATGTTTCACTTTCCATAGCAATTCTTCTTAACTCATCTTTGGCAGTTTCTAATAACTGTTCCTGCAAAAACAAATCTCCACATGTATAGCCTGTAATACATAATTCTGGAAAAACTACCACTTTTGCTCCATTTGAAACAGTTTCCTTCATTAAATCCCTTATTAATTGCCCATTATATTTTACGTCAGCGACTTTAACTTTAGGAGTTACCGCCGCTACCTTAACAAATCCATTTCTCACGATTTTCTAATCTCCTTTAAATCATCAATGCTAAATTTATATGCTGAGTTACAAAACTGACATTTAACTTCAATTTCTTCACCATCATTGATGATGCTATCTAAATCCTTTTTACTTAATGTTGAAATTGCTCTAGCAATTTTTTCTTTTGAGCAGTCACACTTAAAGCCTGTCTCAATTGTATCTGTTATTTCTACTCCAAAATCACCTAAAATCTCTTCAAGGATTTCTTCTGGTGTCATTCCTTTTTCCATCATTTCTGTTACTGAGGCAATATTTTGGATTTTTTCTTCTAATTTATCAACTACTTCATCACTTGTAAATGGCATAAGCTGAATTATAAATCCACCTGCTTCTTTTACAGACTGATCTTTGTCAACTAAAACGCCTAAACCAACTGCTGAAGGCACTTGTTCTGATGTTGCAAAATAATATGTTAAGTCCTCTGCTATTTCACCTGTTTGTAATTGACATTGACCTACGTATGGTTCTTTTAATCCCATATCTTTTATAACACTTAAAACACCTAAATCAAGAGCACCACCTACATCTAGTTTTCCTAGTTTATTTGGTGGTAAATCTACATTTGGATTCATAACAAATCCTTTTACTTCACACTTTGAATTTGCAGTTACAGTTAAGCCCTTGATTGGTCCAGCACATTGAATCTGTAAAGTCAAAATATCTTTTTCGCCTTTTAACATACTACCCATCATAGCTCCACCAGTCAATAAACGGCCTAAAGCTGCTGTTGCTACAGGTGATGTTTTATGTGCAATTCTTGCATCTTCAACCATCTGTGTTGATTTAATCGCAAATGCTCGTATACTCGCATCTGCTGCTGTTGCTCTTACTATATAATCTTTCATTTATTCCTCCTAAAATGGCATTATCAAATTAATTAACACTTCTTTTGTGCAATAATAGTTACTATTTCACTGTCTTCTTTAGCTTTTTCGTCAGAATATTCGTCATTTATCTCTAAGACTGTAAATCCATTTGTTTCTAACATCTTCTGAATCAAAACTAATGAGTATGCCCTTTGATAATGCACTTCTTCATATTTTTTGTATATGTTATCATTTTGTTTAATAAACAATGCCAATTGATACTCATTAATATTATTTTCTGTATCAAAATAATTATCCCAAATAAAGCTTCCATCTTCTCTATTTTCAGCAAATGTATTATCTTGCAAGATTTCTCTATATTTGTATTCTGTATTTAAATCAAATATAAACAAACCACCATCTTCTAGCTTATCATAAACTCTCTGAAAAACATCATACAAATCCGTATCCTCTAGGACATAATTCAAGCAATTACAAGTACTGTACGCTGCTTTAAAATCACTATATAGATCCATCTCTACAATATCCTGATGAAGGTACATGATATCTGTATCATTTCGAAATGCTGCCACTTCAAGCATTTCTATAGAGCTATCCACTCCAACCATATCATAACCTTTTTTAGATAAAAAACTAGTAATTTTTCCTGTACCACAGCCTAAATCCAAAATTTTTCCATCTGTTATTCCATGTTTATGAAATTGCTTATAAATATATGTTGCCCAATCTTCATATGGAACATTATCCATAAACATATCGTATACCTGTGCAAAACTTGTATATGCTTCCATTGTTACCTCCTAGCACATAACCTTTTACTTTTTTACTACTTATGAATTAATATTCATTTTGCTAAATTTTTATAATGTTTTTCTAAATATGTTTTTCATTATAATTATAATGTTTTTTAATATATTTTATTGTATATTGAGTATCATTTTTACTAAAACTAGTAAAAAAGAAGTGGCTGTTATTGTATTTAACTGTCACTCCTTTGTATTTTAATATTACATATTGACCAAATATAATGCTGTAGCAGAAATCATAATCTGAATAATAGCCAATCTCATTACAACCTGAGTATTAGACCAACCCATTTTCTTTCTTGCATGATCATGAAGTGGTGTTGTAATATTTTTCATTATATTTATTTTAATTGTCCTGATTAATGTAACTTTTACTAAGCCTAATCCTCCATCTAAAATAAGCACAATAGATAATAATAAATACATGAATGGACTCTGCGATTTAAGAATGGCAATAGCTATAAATACACCCATTGCTCTTGAGCCTGCATCACCCATTAAAAGCTTACTTGGTGTTGAATTAAACCATAAATATGCTAACAACGCAATTATAAATAGAACAATAACTACTTTAAAATCATCCGCTGTATCACGAATTTCATTTAAAACATAAATCGAACCTAGTGTAATAACAGTCAAAGTTGCTGAGAGTCCGTCAACTCCATCTGAACAATTAGTTACATTTATTGATGCCCAAACAAGAACTACTGTTAAAACAATAAATACGATAGGATTGAGCTTAACTGTATTATTGAATAATGCAAACGAAATTTCTGTTCCATTAAACCAAACATATACACCAGCTACTGTCAATGCAACAACCATATCAAGAACACCTTTTAATAATTCTCCCCATGGTTTCTCAGCTGCATCATCAAAATATCCTGTAAACATCTCCGCAACAATCAGCACTAGATATATCACTATCTCAACACTTAATCTTGTCACGAGTAATACTCCTATTACAAATGTAAAAACAAAGATGATACCTGCACCTCTAGGTTTACCCGCTGACTTTGCCCCATCTACTGCAAAAGCTCTACCCTGATCATGTGGTAAATAATCCATTAAAAACTTTAATGCAAAAAATGTTGCAACAAAAGTGAATATTATGCCAATCAAATTAACTAGTGATGCATTCACCAAACAATAATTTAACATAATTTCCTCCTTGTAATCTATTACATACGTTTTCCATTATATTATTATTAAAAAAAAATGTAAAGTGCTACATCAAGATATCTTCAATTTTTGTGAAATTCATCTCGTCTTCAATAATTTCTACATTTTCTTCTGAATGTTCAACTTCTTTTGAAAACATCTTAACTGTTTCAATTCTATCAACATTAGAGTAAATATCTCCATTACAATCAAAAACACACGCATCCATGTCTAAAATAATTCTTGGACAATAAATTGCCATTTTGACTTTTGATAAAATATTATTATCATATACACTATTCATAAAATATCTAAAAATAAAATATACAGATAATTTTTCAAAATCAAACTCATTATAACTGTCACTAGCCACAAATTTATTAATCATATTTTTATAAGCTTGTGCATCTGTGTATTTCTCTTTTAAAACTTTTTTAAACTCTATCCAATCTTTATTTATAGTTTCTAAACCATCAAATAGCGCATATCTATCATTAAATGCTTCAAATTCCTGTTCCGGCTTTATTATTATATCCTTTAATGAAGACACTTCTTTATCTTTTCCAAGAAATTCAATGAATTCTTCATCTTCTAACTCTATTACTCTAAAATCCTCAGCATTAAATCTTTCTTGAGTATACTTACCGTAACTTAATGCCTTAATGTTTCTTTCCACTAGGGTTAGACTATCATCTTCAAAGATTTCTATTAAATTATTTTGTAATTTTTCTAAAAATTTAATTCTATCCTTTTCAGACTCACTCTCTTCTACCTCTAAATCAACGTATTTATCTTCATAGTCAACTATACTTATTTTATCTTGTTTTGAAAACAAAATACGTCCTACTTCTTCACATGCAAGACTTAAACATTTTTGCAAAACATCACCATATTCTATTGCAAACCTAGGGTATTCTGTACAAATTTCACTTAATGATTCTTCTCCCATCTTTATACATATCTCGCACAAATTAGCAGAATTTAAAAATGGACATCTTCCTTTTTCATTTAATTTAAAAATAGGCGTACCATCTTCTGCTTCTCCTAAACAGGATTTTAATTTATCACCAAACGGACTATCCTCTACTGTCATATAATAATCCTTTGTTTCTTCATCTACATCAATTTCCCAACCTCTACAGCAACAATCTCTACAATTGCTTGCAATACAATGGAACTCATCATAATAATCTGGAACTCTTAAAATCATACTTTCACCTCAAAATGCAAATTCAAACATTCAAAATATCTTAAAAATTTAATTATATAATTTAAATTTTATATTTTAATATTTATTAATCATCATAACCACGACAATAATTATACAACATATACATAATTCCCCATGCTGCTGAGCCTATTGGAATTGCCAATATGATTTTTAATAAATTAATTAAAATGATTAAAACATCCATGTGTCCCTTTTTTATAATTGATACCAACTCACAAACTGAACAATACATCAGCAAATATATTCCTATATAAACACCTACAATATAGGCTCCTATAAAGAATACGTATTTCAAAATAAATTTAATCTTTTTTTCTATTTTTTTAATTGAAGTATACATAATTCCTCCCACGTCATTTTTTACAAAAAAATAAATCTATAACACAGATACCTATATGTACCTGTGCAACAGATTCTAAAATGTATTACTCCATTGCAAGCACTACTTCGCCTCTATCTAACGTCTTTTTGATATCAATTATTCTTTGATTTCGTGAGCCTCTAAATTTAATAGTCAAATCCTTTTGTTCTTCTATAAATGGCCCGTCTACCAAAATATCAATCAACTTAATTAATTCATCAGTATCATCTGTATGCTTTTTCCCACCTATTTGTAAGTCATCATCAAAAACATAACCTGTATATGCCCAAACATCTTTATTAGGGTACAACTCCTTTACTTTTCTTAAAAACGGAAGAATTTCTTTTTGATTCTCTTCTTCAAAAGGATCTCCTCCTAAAAGAGTTAAACCCTTGATGTAATCTGGTTTCAATGAATCTAATAATTCTTCTTGCAAAGCATCATCGAAAGGCTTTCCATATGAAAAATCCCATGTTTCTGGTTGGAAACAACCTTTACAATGATTTCGGCAGCCGGAAACGAATAATACGCTCCGGCAGCCTAGACCATTTGCAATGTCGCAGTATTTTACTGCTGCATAATTCATATATTAGTCAACTTTCTGAACTTTAACAAGGTTAGTTGTTCCTGATACACCAAGTGGTACACCAGCTGTCATAACAACTGTATCATCTGTATTAAGCATTCCGAATGATTTTCCTTCATCAATTACGTGATTGAATAAGTTATCTAAATCTTCTTGTTCCTGAAGTAATACAGGCTGTACACCCCAGCAAAGATTTAACTGACGGTATACTCTCTTTGTAAGACATCCACCCATAATTGGTGCAAGTGGACGATATTTAGATACTTCGTATACTGTACGTCCTGATTTAGTTACTGTAAGGATAGCCTGAGCCTCTAAATCAGCTGCTAATGTACATGTAGCATGTGAAATAGCACCTGTGATATCATCTTTCTGAAGATCAGAATTTCTCTTCTTTAATCTTTCAACATAATTGATATCTTTTTCTGTACGCTCAGCAATTTTAGCCATTGTCTTAACAGCTTCTACTGGGTAATCACCGTTTGCTGTTTCACCTGAAAGCATAACAGCACCTGTTCCATCATAGATAGCGTTAGCAACGTCAGTAGCTTCTGCACGAGTTGGTCTTGGGTTTCTAATCATTGAATCAAGCATCTGTGTAGCTGTGATAACAATCTTACCTGCAGCAACAACTTTCTTAATGATCATCTTCTGGATTACTGGTACATCCTCAAGTGGAATTTCAACACCCATGTCACCACGAGCCACCATGATACCATCTGATACTTCGATGATTTCATCAATGTTTTTAACACCTTGCATATTTTCGATTTTAGAGATGATTTTAATATCTGTACCTTTTTTCTCTTCTAAGATTTTTCTGATATCTAAAACATCTTGAGCTGTACGAACGAATGAAGCTGCAATAAAGTCATATCCGTTTTCTACAGCAAATACGATATCATCATGATCTTTAGGGCTGATAAATTCCATAGATAAATCTACGTCTGGTACGTTAACACCTTTTTTATTACCAACTTTTCCACCGTTTTCTACGCGACAGTGAATTTCTTTACCATCAACGCTTTCAACTAACATATCAATTAAACCGTCATCGATTAAGATATGGTTACCAGCTTTAACGTCGCTTGGTAATTCTTTGTATGTAATTGAAACAATATCTTGTGTACCAACAACACTCTCATCTGTTGTAAGTGTGAATTTCTGTCCTTTTTCAAGAACGATTCCGCCGTTTTCGAATTCACCTAAACGAATTTCTGGTCCCTTAGTATCAAGTAAAGCTGCAACTGGTTTACCCATTTCTTCGCGAACTTTCTTTAATCTTTCTAAACGACTTTTCTGCTCATCATGTAAACCATGTGAGAAGTTAAAACGTGCTACGTTCATTCCAGCTTCGATAAGCTGACGTAATGTTTCTTCATCATTGGCTGCTGGGCCTAATGTACAAACGATTTTTGTTTTGCGATAATACATAAAATCCTCCTGAATATCTTGCCACTATTGTGGTTAATTTGTATCTATATAGACGTCACACAAATGTGTAACTCTAGCTACCATCTTTTATATCGGACTTAATTAGCCAAAGTATAACTATTCATTTACTTTTTTATTAACGTTCCCATACCACCTGTAATAGAACTTGATTCTTTATTTAGCTTAGTGATTAGAACTGATTTAATCGCTGATTCTCCGATAAAATCAACTGCTGCTTCAATCTTAGGCTTAATAGTTCCATTCTCAAACTCACCTTTTCCAAGCAACTCTCTTGCTTTTTCGACAGATAAAACATCGAGTTCTTCCTGATCTTCTTTACCATAATTGACACAAACCTTATCTACGCTTGTTAAAATAACAAGTCTATCTGCATCAAGCAACTGTGCCAAACGACCTGCTGCTAAGTCTTTCTCAATAACAGCACTTGCGCCTTTTAATTTATGCCCCTGTGCCAGTACTGGTATTCCACCACCGCCACAAGCAATAACAACCTGATCAGCATCTGACAATGCCTTGATTGCATCTATCTCAACAATATTTCCTGGTTTAGGTGCTGCCACAATTCTTCTGTAGCCACCCTCAACTTTAACAGTATGATTTCCTTTTTTTTCTTCTTCTTCAGCTTCTTGTTCATTCATTATTCTGCCAATTATCTTTGTTGGATGATAAAAAGCCTCATCATATGGATCAACTTCAACCTGCGTTAAGATTGTTGAAACTGTCTTGTAAATTCCTCTTCCAAGAAGTTCTGTACGAATTGCATTTTGTAAATCATATCCAATGTATCCCTGACTCATAGCTGAGCACACTGACATAGGTGTCTTAGTATATTCTGGATAAATTCTACAAAATTCATTCATTGCAGTATGAATCATACCAACTTGTGGACCATTACTATGCGTAATTACAACCTGATAATCATCTCTAATAAAATCTGCAACTGCCTTAGCAGTTTTTTTAATTGCCTGTTGTTGCTCTGGCAATGTTGTTCCTAACGCATCATGTCCAAGAGCAATTACTATCTTCTTTTTTTTCATATAACAAAGCCTCCTCAAACCAATAATAACTATGTTATTATTATGATTTAATTCTACTAGTTTGTCAATTAATTTACAATCGCTCCCGTACCATATAATACACTATTTTCAACAAAAAATCTATTTTTTTATCAATAATATATTATTATTTTTTTGTCATTTTTTCGTCAATATTAACTAAAAGAGATTTGTCAACCTTTATTATGTCTTTTTTTTAACAATTAAAAAGCAAAAAGTCAGACAAAAGATACCTTGTCCGCCAATTGCTTATCTATTAATCTCTGTATAGCTATTAATTTCAGTATAACCAATTTCTCTCATTGCTGAATTTATTACCTCTTTCTCTTTAGAAGAATCTAGAAAGAGTTTTCTAGAAAAGAAATTATAACCTGTAACGATTAGTGATGCATAAACTTTCGCATGTATATACGAAAATCCCAAAAATTCAACACCACCCCACATCAGTAGTAAGTTTAATCCCAAACCTACAACACTTAATGAAGAAAATATTATAATTTCTATTATCTTATGCATTTCTTCTTTCCCTTGAAATACAAATTGCATACTCAATATATAATTTATGACAACTGAAATCGTAAATGAAAATGCACAAGAGAATAAATATTCCATATTACAAAGTTCTGTAAAAACAATCATTAAAACATAATCAATTACAAAACACGATGTACCAACTGCACTGAATTTGCACATTTGTAATATTAAACCTTTTAATTGTTTCATTAGAATGCTTCTCCTTGTTGATATACATACGTACCCTCAATTTAACAACGCTATGATTATATTCCTAATTTTTGGTTTTTTCAAGTAATTATGCTCGCTTTGGAAAAAAGATACAAAATAATGTTTTTTCCTCCACGAGCATTTATTTTATTTTATAAAAATTTTTATTGATTTTTTATTATTTTTATGCAAATATACTATTGATTTTTTGCACCTAATGTCACTTCAACTTCTGTCTCTTTGTATCCTGTTCCATCATCTCGTGCAATTTTAATCTTAACTTTATCGCCTACTTTACAATTAGATAGTTTTTGCTGTAGCTCTTGTATAGTAGATACACTAGAACCATTAACTCCAACTATAACGTCATCTTTTTGTATTCCAGCTGCTTCTGCTGCGCTTCCTGGCTGTACCTCTGTAACATAAACTCCCTTTGGAATATCAAGCATAGAACTGTAATCTTCTGTTACATTATTACCGTTAATTCCAAGATAACCTCTTTCAGATTCATCTATCTTTTCTTTTGAAATAAGATCTTCAACTATTGGTTTTACATCTTCCATCGGAATAGCAAATCCTACTCCCTCAATGGCTTGACCTGCAGTTTTAGCAGAATTAATACCAATAACTTCACCTTTACTATTTAATAACGCTCCGCCACTGTTACCTGGATTAATTGCTGCATCTGTTTGAATTAAATTAGATGCTGATGCCTTATCTCCATTTTCAGATTTTCCTTGAACAGAACGACCTAAAGCTGAAACAACGCCTGTTGTAACTGACTGTCCATATCCTAGAGCATTACCTATTGCAATTGTTGGCTCACCTACACTTAATTTTTTGGAATCACCTAATTTTGCTAACTTAATCTTTTTATAGGTTGATTTTTTTATATCTGATATTTTTACTCTAACAACAGCAAGATCGTTTGATTCATCCTGTCCTTGTATCTCCGCTTTAACTACAGCTTTGTCACAGAATTTAATCTTTAATGATTTTGAATCAGCAACTACATGATTATTAGTTACAATGTAAATATAAGTATCATTTTGTTTAATAATAATACCAGATCCTGCTGATGCCTGTTGTTTACTACCTCTTCTAGAATAGTACCCATAATAATCATCATCATCTTGAACTTCCTGCAAATTAGTGATTGCAACAATAGAAGGCATTACTTCATCTACAACATCTGAAACGTCTTGTAAATTTTTTGCTTTACCCTTAGTGCTGGTAGTACTTAATTTAACACTATTATTTTGAGATGACGAATCAAATTTAACTCCAGTATAATCTAATCCAACAAGCACACCTGTAGTAATCAAACCAATTGTAATTGGAACGGCGATAATCGCTGCAATTTTTTTACCCTTATTCTTTTTTGGTTTTTCAAGTACTACCTGTGCCTGATTCAACTGTTGTTGCTGCATTAGCTGTTGCTGTGTTGGTTGTTCCTGCTTCATCTGCTGTTGATTCATTGACTGTTGCTGTGTTGGGTGTCCTTGGTTCATCTGTTGTTGATTCATTGACTGTTGCTGTGTTGGGTGTCCTTGGTTCATCTGTTGTTGATTCATTGACTGTTGCTGTGTTGGATAACCTTGGTTCATCTGTTGTTGATTCATTGACTGTTGCTGTGTTGGGTGTCCCTGGTTCATCTGCTGTTGATTCATTGACTGTTGCTGTGTTGGGTAACCCTGGTTCATCTGCTGTTGATTCATTGGTTGACCTTGATTCATTCCACCGTTGTTTTGATACATATTTCTGTTGTTCAAATAGGGATTCACATTAGGATTTTGATTCATTCCATTTTCAAATGTATTATTAGAATTATTGTTGTTATTATCCATTGTTATGCTCCTTTCTCTTTTACACAATTTTTCTTGCTTGTATTTATATAAACCTTTTAAAATATAAAACTTTACTTTTCTCCTCTTTGATACAAAATAAGTGTATCTATCTCTTGTGTTTATTTTGTGATAAAAAATAAAAATAATAATGTTTCTTATACATTAAACACAATTGATAGACACACTATAATCATTTAGATGTTCACACCATTAATTTTCAATAATTCTCTTGCTGTATCAACTGAGTCGATACCTTTAGCATTTTTTACAGGAGCAAACTCTTTATTTCTTTCCACTTCAAAACCTAAACAATTATCCATCATATAAATCATATCAATTATTAACAATTCAAATTTATATGCATTTGGCTCCTCTGGTTTAACTAATTTTCCTTCTTCAGTCAAATATGGCACTTTTTTCTTCACTATATGTGGTAGTAAACTATTCTTTGAAATTTCTCTTAGTTTTTCAACTTTAAACAAATAATTAAGCGTTACTCCAAAACCATATAAAAGTGTTCCCTTTTCATTTCTAGCTTCTGCCATTTCAGGTGTTAATTCATAATATTCTACAATAGATGGTTTGCCATTTTCTAAACAAAGAGCCCCTACTTTTTCGTCTGGATCAGCTTTTCTAACTACTTTTGACGCACATTCACAGTCTGACTCTAATGTTGCACCAACAAAAACAGGATCTGCAATTCTCTGTAAAACGTTATCTACACCAAAAACGTTTAACCATTCGATTCCTTTAGCTTTAAGTTCTTCATCTAATCCCGCTTTAATAAGTGAATTAAACCAACCTCCATTACCGTTTGGTGACATTGCTAACGAATCTTCGCTCTCTAATAAAAGATTTCCTTCAAAATCTGTTGCTGGTGCCATATCTTGTACAAAGAATTTAACAAAGTTCTTATCATATCCAAAATAATTATGTTCTTCAAAAAACTCTCTTGTATCCTTATCATTTTTTTCACTAGTCATGATATATAATGGAATGAAACAACCTGCATCATTTGTAACATCCATCATATTATTAATCAACTGTTCAAAAATGTATAGTTCCTTTGTTTCTCCGATATTAAACATTCCTTTAGCTTTATCAAAGCCAAGTCTTGTTCCTTGTCCACCAGCCAATAAAATAGCAGCCACTTTACCTGCCTTAATTGCTTCTAAACCTTTTTCTTTAAGACTTGATTTATTAGCTTCAATTTCTGATAATTCCATAGCCTCAATAGGAGAAAATGTTCCTCTTGGCTTCACTTCCTGATTAATTAAATCAAGATATGTCCAATCCATATTTTCTAATTGAGACATCACCTTAACCGGGATATTCTCTAAATTCTTCTTTAAATATTTTTGGTTGGTCGATTTAACCTTATTAATCACTTCGTTGCTCATTGTGTTACTCTCTTTCCTTGGAACTTTTTTCATTTTTTTCAATAGTGCCAGTAGTACTATTATTACCTGCCGTGTTATTGTATTTATTTGTATCTACTATGTATTTGCTTCTTGATGTATAACCCGTTCTTGATTTAATTCTATTGCTTATAGATTCTACATTTTGAGATACTGCATATTCACCATCGTCATCTCCAAACATATACTGATGTAATTCAGCAACGTTATTCGCCAATTCAGCTGGCACAACAGTATCTTCACCATTTATATTTTGAGTACCAAGTTTAAATGGGAACCCTGTTGTCGACTCAATCTGATATTCTTTAACATGGCTAATCAAACTAATCATATCTTTTGTTGAAAGCGAAGTACTAATATCACCTTTTATGCTGTCAACCATTGTTCCCAACTTGGTAATACCTGCTGTTTTTGCTTTTTCAAGCATAGCCTGTAAAACAATCCTTTGTCTTGACGAACGCAAATAATCATCACCTTGTAATTTACGGATTCTAGCATACGATGTAGCTTGAGTACCATCTAAATGAACATTACCATAAGTGTTCAGTTTCGTAGTCTGTTTACCAGTCATCATAACAATTTCAACTGTATATTCATTTATTTTATTCATCTCTGCTCTACTAATTTCAATATCAATTCCACCTAAAGCATCGATTGCCTTAACCAAAGCACCCCAGTCAACCGTAACATAATTTTGAATATCTAAATCTAAATTAGCATTCAACATTCTGACAGCATTTTTAACACCACCAATTGCATATGCACTATTAGCCTTAGCTAATTTATTTTTTCCAACCAGCAAATATGTATCACGATATACAGAAATTAACTTAACCTTTTTGTTTTCATTGTTAATACTTGCAATCATAATTGTATCAGAATTACCGTTATCATACTGACCACTTCCACGGTTATCCAATCCAAACAAAGCTATATTTGTATATTGTCCTTTTTGGAAAAACGAATCATCTGCAACCTCTTTATTTATCGCAACATCACCTTTATCTAGTCCACCCTTTTGCACATGATTAAAGAAGTTGACGATATATAAAATTACAAGTAATATTGCCAAAGCAATGACTTCAATTGCAAAAATAACAATCTTTTTTCTTCTTTTTCTTTTTTTAACTATTTTTTTCGACATAAACCTAACCTCATCTGACAGATAACCACGGAAAAGTGGCCCGTTTTTTATTTTGAATTACTGAAATAATTCATTAACTGCATTCTTTAATGACTCAAGTTTAGATTCTGCGTCTTCCATAGACTCTCCTTTGATACCAAAATAGAATTTAATCTTTGGCTCTGTACCTGATGGTCTTACGCAGCACCATGCATTATTTTCAAGTTCGTAATATAAAACATTAGATTTAGGTAATCCTGTGCTTCCAACTTTGCCTGTTTCCATATCTAATCTTGTGTCATCAGCATAGTCTCTGATTGCAAGCACTTTATAGTCACCAATCTGTTCAAATTTGCTTGAACGTGCTTTATCCATTAATTTTTTAAGCTCTGCAGCTCCATCAACACCCTTTAATGTAAGAGTTGAAAGACCTTCTTTATAGTAACCATATTTTTCATATAAATCAATCATAGCATCCCATAAAGTTTTACCTTCGTTTTTGCAATATGCAGCAACTTCACATAACATTGTTACAGCTGCTGGAGCATCTTTATCTCTTGCATATGTTCCTGGTAAACAACCATAGCTTTCTTCAAGACCGAACACATAATTATTTGATCCTGTTTCTTCAAAGTTTTTAATCTGTTCACCGATATATTTAAATCCAGTTAAAACTTCAATTAATTTAACATCATATGCTTTTGCTATAGCTTTAGCCATATCTGTTGTTACAATTGACTCAATTAATGCTGGATTTTCTGGCATAATACCTAATTTTGTTTTTTCTCTTAAAATGTACTCAGCAATTAACATTCCTGACATATTACCTGTAAAACTTACGTATTCACCAGTCTTAGTATCTTTACAATAAACTCCTAATCTATCAGCATCAGGATCTGTTGCTAAAACGATATCTGCATCTTTTTCTTTTGCTAATTTAAGAGCAAGTTCCCATGCCTTTGGATCTTCAGGGTTTGGATAATCAACAGTTGGAAAGTTTCCATCTGCCACAGCCTGTGTTGGTTCAATATAAACATTCTCAAAACCTAAATCTTTTAATACTCTTTGTACTGATTCTAAACCTGTTCCGTGGAATGGTGTATATACAACTTTAATATCTTTTGCAACTTTTTTAATGATTTCTGGATGAATTGACTGTTTTCTAAGCTCTGCAAAATATGGCTCATCTATTTCATCTGAAACAGTAATATATAATCCAGCATCTTTAGCTGTCTGTAAATCCATTGTTTTTACCTGTGAAAAATCAGTTACTTTAGCAACTTCTGCCATGATATTAGTGTCATGTGGTGGTGTAATCTGTGCACCATCCTCCCAATATACTTTGTATCCATTATATTCTCTTGGGTTATGACTTGCTGTAACTACAATACCAGCTGTACATCCTAATTTACGAACTGCAAATGAAAGTTCTGGAGTTGGACGTAAGCTTGGGAATACATATGTTTTTATTCCGTTTGCTGCCAAACATAATGCTGCTTCCTGTGTAAATTCAGGCGACATAATTCTACAATCGTGTGCAATAACAACACCTTTATCCTGTGCATTCTGTGATAAAATATAATTTGCAAGACCCTGTGTAGCCTGTCTTACAGTATAAATGTTCATACGATTAGTGCCTGCCCCTATAACACCTCTCAAGCCAGCTGTACCGAACTCAAGTGTACGATAAAATCTATCCTCAATCTCTGCTTTATCTCCCTCAATAGCTCTTAACTCTGCTTTAGTGTCTTCATCAAAATATGAATCTGTTAACCATCTCTGATACTCTTTAGAAAAATCCATGATGTCTGTCCTCCTATTTTCCCTATTATATTATTCATCATATAAGCCCGCGAGCATAACTCGACGTGTCTATTTTATCACAGTCAAGAGTATTTGAAAAGTTTTTACTTTTTAAAATAATAAATGTTATAATAAAAAAAACTTTTTTTAACGAAGGATGGATAAAATGACTAAAAAAAACAATAAAAACATCGATTTGTCAAAATATTATACTTCGGGACAATTTGCAAAAATGGCAAATGTTTCTACTAGGACTATAAGATATTATGATAATCAAAATATTCTTAAACCTTCCTATATTAATGAAAACACAATGGCACGATATTACACTGATGAAGATTTTGCCAAATTGCAACAAATTCTCCTATTTAAATATCTTGGTTTTTCCTTGGATGAAATAAAAGAATTAACTATTAATGATTTAGATTATCATTTTTTACTGAATTCTTTAAAACTTCAATCGACTTTAATTCAAGATAAAATCGAGCAAATGCAATTAGTACAGAAAGCTATTTTAGATACAACTTCTGTCATTGAAAAGAATAAAAATATTGATTGGAGCCAAATGCTTAACTTAATTCATTTAACAGGAATGCAGACTAGTTTAAAAACACAATACCAAAATGCAAACAACATTTCTTCACGAATTAATTTGCACCAAAAGTATTCTACCAATCCAAAGGGCTGGTTCCCTTGGATTTTTGAGCAATGCGGTTTTAAATCTAACGAAAATATACTTGAAATCGGATGTGGCAACGGCTCACTTTGGGCGGAAAATGCTCAATTAATCCCTGATAATATCAATATAGTTTTATCCGATATTTCAAAAGGAATGTTGCGTGATGCTCGCAGATGTTTATCTTTTTTACCATCGACTATTAAAAAAAATATGCATTTTAAAGCTTTTGATTGCCAAAGCATTCCATTTGATAACAACACCTTTGATACCGTGATTGCCAACCATGTTTTATTTTATTGCAACAGTTTCGAACATGCACGTTCTGAAATATATCGTGTTTTAAAACCACATGGAAAACTGATTTGCAGCACATACAGTTCTAATCATATGAAAGAATTAAACGAACTAGTAAATGAATTTGATTCACGAATTATATTATCTGCCAACAATTTATATGAAACTTTTGGTTTGGAAAATGGCGAATCATTGCTCAAAAAATCTTTTTTCAAAATTGAAAAATATATTTATGCTGATGAACTAATAATTGATGCCTCTGAGCCAATTATAGAATACATTTTATCGTGCCACGGAAACCAAAACCAATATATTTTAGATAAATATAAGGATTTTAGAAATTTCGTAGATTCCAAGATTGCTCCAGATTTTAAAGTTACTAAAGAAGCAGGTATCTTTATTGCACATAAAGAGTAGATTCTTTGCATGTGCTTTTATGTATTTTTAACAAAAAATAATTTTTAACGCAAAACGCTTGCACATTACGTAACGTAACCCTTTATAATACAAACATGGATTAAATTCCATTAAACATGAATTTAAAATATTTATAATAAACGTTAGGAGGCAAGACAATTGAAAGGAATTATTCTTGCAGGTGGATCTGGCACTCGCCTTTATCCATTAACAATGGTAACTTCAAAACAGTTACTACCAATTTATGACAAACCCATGATTTATTATCCATTATCTGTTCTTATGAATGCAGGTATTCGTGATATTTTAATCATTTCAACACCACAGGATACACCACGTTTTAAAGAATTATTAAAAGATGGTAGCCAATTTGGTGTAAATTTAAGTTATGCTGTACAGCCTAGCCCAGACGGATTAGCTCAAGCATTTATTATTGGTGAGGAATTTATCGGCAATGATAGTGTTGCTATGGTTCTTGGAGATAACATTTTCTCTGGACATGGTTTAAAACAGAGATTAAAAGCTGCTGTAGATAACGCTGAAAACGGTAAAGGTGCTACAGTATTTGGATATTACGTTGACGATCCTGAAAGATTTGGTATCGTTGAATTTAATGAGTCAGGTAAGGCTATTTCTATTGAAGAAAAACCTGAAAAGCCAAAAAGTAATTACTGTGTAACTGGTTTATACTTCTATGATAACAAGGTTATCGAGTACGCTAAAAGCCTTAAACCTTCTGCTCGTGGCGAGTTAGAAATCACTGACCTTAATAGAATTTATCTTGAAAACAATGAGTTAAACGTTGAATTACTTGGTCAAGGATTTACATGGCTTGATACAGGTACACATGAAAGTCTTGTAGACGCTACAAACTTCATTAAAACAATCGAAACACATCAGCATAGAAAAATTGCTTGTCTTGAAGAGATTGCATACTTAAATGGATGGATTACAAGAGAAGATGTTCTTAAAGTCTATGAAGTTTTAAAGAAAAACCAATATGGACTTTATTTAATGGATGTATTAAACGGAAAATTCATTGATACACTTCATTAATTTTTACAACTCATTAATTGAGATATTTTTATAGTTTAATTATTATTTTTTTTAATAAATTTTTTATCAGGAGGATTTTTATAATGACTATTATTGTTACTGGTGGAGCTGGTTTTATCGGAAGTAACTTTGTTTTCCACATGTTAAACAAATACCCAGATTACAGAATTATCTGTTTAGACGCACTTACATATGCAGGTAACCTTTCTACATTAGAGCCTGTTATGGATAACCCAAACTTTAGATTTGTAAAAATTAGCATCACAGATCGTGAAGCTGTATATAAATTATTCGAAGAAGAACACCCAGATATGGTTGTAAACTTTGCAGCTGAAAGCCATGTTGACCGTTCTATCGAAAACCCACAGGTATTCCTTGATACTAATATCATTGGTACATCTGTACTTATGGATGCTTGTCGTAAATATGGTATCCAGAGATATCACCAGGTATCTACTGATGAAGTTTATGGTGATCTTCCACTTGATAGACCAGACTTATTCTTCACAGAGACAACACCTATTCATACATCAAGCCCATACTCTTCTTCAAAAGCTGCAGCTGATTTATTAGTTTTAGCTTACCACAGAACTTATGGACTTCCTGTATCAATCAGCCGTTGTTCAAACAACTACGGACCATATCACTTCCCAGAAAAATTAATTCCACTTATGGTAATTAATGCATTACACGACAAACAGCTTCCTGTTTATGGCGAAGGTTTAAATGTTCGTGATTGGTTATATGTTGAAGACCACTGCAAAGCTATCGATTTAATCATCCACAAAGGTAAAGTTGGTGAAGTATACAATGTTGGTGGACACAACGAAATGAAGAACATTGATATCGTAAAATTAATCTGCAAAGCTTTAGATAAACCTGAATCATTAATTACACACGTTTCAGATCGTAAAGGACATGATATGCGTTATGCTATCGATCCTACTAAGATTCACAACGAACTTGGTTGGTTACCTGAAACAAAATTCGAAGACGGTATCAAAAAGACAATTCAATGGTATTTAGATAATAAAGATTGGTGGGAACCAATTGTTTCTGGTGAATACCAAAACTACTACGAAAAAATGTATAAAAATCGCTAATATTTTTTAGCTTTTTACTTCCTCACCATATTTTTATGGTGGGGAAAAATTTTAATAATACGTTATATTATTTTTAAAGATTATTTTTAAAGGAGATTACAATGAAGATTCTTGTTACAGGTGTTTGTGGCCAATTAGGTCATGATGTTGTTAATGAATTATACAAACGTAATGCAGAAAATGGAACAGATTATGTTTGCATCGGTTCTGATATTGCTCCAGCTTATTGTGGCGTTGCAGATAATTCTGCAGTAACAACAGCAAAATATGTTTCATTAGATATTACAGATGCTAAAGCCGTTGAAGAAACTCTTCTTAGAGAAGATGTTGATGCTGTTATTCACTGTGCAGCATGGACAGCCGTTGATTTAGCTGAAGATGAAGATAAAAAAGACAAAGTTAAAATGGTTAACTCTATTGGAACTTTAAATCTTGTAAACGCAGTAAAAAAATTAGATAGTGTAAAAGAATCTGGTTGCAAATTTATGTATATCTCAACAGATTATGTATTTAATGGTCAGGGATTAACTCCTTGGACTCCAGATTGTAAAGAATATGCACCTCTTAACGTTTACGGACAAACAAAACTTGATGGTGAACTTGCTGTTTCTGAAAATCTTGATAAATACTTCGTTGTTCGTATTGCCTGGGTATTTGGTAGAAACGGAAAGAACTTTATCAAAACAATGCTTAGAGTTGGAAAGAACCACGATAAATTAACTGTTGTTAGCGATCAGATTGGTACTCCAACTTACACTTATGATTTAGCTGTTTTATTATGTGACATGATTGCTACTGATAAATATGGCTACTATCATGCAACCAACTCAGAAGTTACTAAAGAAGGTAAACCTGCTACTTCTAAAGAAGCTGAATTATTAATCAATGATAATGATGCATTTACTAAAGAAGGATGCAAAGCTGGATATATCAGTTGGTTTGATTTTACAAAAGAAATCTTCCGCCAAGCTGTTGAATTAGGTCACTTAGAATACTCAACAGATAAAATCGAGGTCAAACCAGTAACAACAGAAGAATATGGTGTTTCTAAAGCTGCAAGACCTTTTAACAGCCGTCTTGATAAATCAAAACTTGTTGAAAACGGTTTCAATCCACTTCCAAGTTGGCAAGATGCTGTAAAACGTTATATAAGCGAATTAGATTTTGAAAATTTAGACTAATTATTTTCATTTTTTATGATTTATATATAATATAGTTTATATATACTTTAATTAAGATTTATATAGAAAGAAGGATTATAAAATGGGACAGATTAAAGTTGAAAAAAATGTTGGTGGAATCGAAGGATTATGCGTAATTACTCCTGCTGTACACGGTGACGCTAGAGGATATTTCATGGAAACATATAACCAGAACGATATGCACGAAGCTGGTCTTGATATGGTTTTCGTTCAGGACAATCAGTCATCTTCTACAAAAGGTGTTTTACGTGGTTTACACTTCCAAAAACAATTTCCTCAAGGTAAATTAGTACGTGCTGTACGTGGTAATGTATTCGATGTTGCTGTTGATTTAAGAAGTGATTCTAAAACATATGGTAAATGGTATGGTGTAGAACTTTCTGAAGAAAACAAAAAACAATTCTATATTCCTGAAGGATTTGCTCACGGATTCTTAGTTTTATCTGATGTTGCTGAATTCTGCTATAAAGTAACTGACTTCTATCACCCTGGTGATGAAGGCGGAATGGCTTGGAATGATCCTGAAATCGGTATTGAATGGCCTCAATTAATTGGCGAATACCAAGGAACAGCTTCAGGTGAAGGATATACATTAGAGGATGGTACTCCACTTAACCTAAGCGAAAAAGATACAAAATGGTTAGGTTTAAAAGATACTTTTAAATTCAACTAATATTTCATATTATTTATTCAACACATTAAATTTATAGAATTAAGTTTAAACAATTAAGTTTAAATAATAACATAAACCACCTTCATATGATGTTTTCTCAATCTACTTTAAGAGAAATATATATCGTTTGAGTTAGATTGCTTAAGTCATCCTCTATGAAGGTGGTTTTTTATTTCTTTTTTCTTTTTGATATTATATTTATTATTGTTGTTACTGTTATTATTTATGCTTTTTTATTATAGTTATTATTCTTTATAGTTTTTTATGTTTTTTAGGTATCACTATTTCAAAAACTGTTTTCCATTCATCATTTTCTTCATCAACCAATTTTATTGTACCTTGATGTTGCTCAACTATTTTTTGAGCAATAGAAAGACCTAGTCCTGTTCCTTGTTTACTATTTCTTGATTCATCTCCTACAACAAATGGATTAAATATAGTTTCTTTTAAATGTTCTGGAACACCATTACCATTATCTGCTAGAATAATTTTTATATTTTCTCCCATCTCATATAGGCATACATACAAACATGTCCCCTTTTTGTTGTGCTTAATAGCATTTGTTATAATATTCTCAAAGACACGTTTTAAGCTTGTTGTATCAAATTCAGCCATTACTTCAGTTTCTGGAATATCAATTTGAATATCTATTCCTAATATTTCAAATTCATTATATTTTGCAGCAATATATTCTCTTAAATATTCACAAATATCGTCTTCTGTCACAACTATATTGTAATCTGGATGTTCCAATTTTGAATATTCGTAGAAAGAATTAATCAATCCACTTAATAACTCTGCCTTATTATTTATCGCCTCAAGATATTTGTCCTGTTTATCTTTTGGCACCATTCCGTCCGCTAACGCCTTTGTATACCCTGCAATTACTGTGATTGGTGTCTTAAGATCATGCGATATATCTGCTAACATTTTTTGTTTTTGCTCTTCTATTCGTTTACGCTCTTGTTCACTAGTTTTAAGCTTTTGTGCCATACTGTTAAATGATTCGCACATATCCACAAATTCTTGAGCACCATAATATTCTACAGGATTATAACTTTCGCCTTTTTCAACCTTTCTCATAGCTTTACTTATCAAACTAATTGGTTTTTCTACATTTTTCCTCATTGAAAAACTAAACGACAATAATAAACCTATAAAAATAATTCCCATAATTGCAACTGTAACAATGTATACATAAAACATATTACGGGCTTTTACTCTATGTCCTCTGCTAATATGAACAATCATATATCTTGTATCACCATACTGATTAATAAACTTATATTTTTGTAAATAAGCGCCTTTGTCATATCCTGTACATAACAATTTATATTCACGTTCTGAAAGCTTGTTTTTTCCATTTTGATCACGGTTAGAAAAAACAACATTTCTTTTTTCATCGAGAACCATTATTATTTTTAGCTTATCGCCCTGATATTTACCATCATCCTTATATTCAGCCTCATACAAAGAAATAACTAATAACTTCTTGTTGTCTTTAACTGTATAGGCAAGCTGTACAAACGTATCAACCGAAATATCCGGTATATATTCTATTGAATCAAGCGTATAATTTTTTTGACGATCACCACTTGAGTATAAACACTTTCCTTTCTCATCGAGAATTTCAAAGTATCCATTTTTTCCGACTGCTCTAGATAAATTGATATCGCGATATCTACCACTTTTAAGCTTATTCTCAACCTTTTGGACACTATATTCTACAATATTCTGATTCTCTATCTGTCCTTCAATGCTAGAAGAAACAAAATATGTTACACCTATCAAGCATGCTACCACTACGAAAAACAGGAAAAAGTTTTTCATAATCAAAAAATACAAACTATCACTTATTACTCTTTTTCGATCTAGGTACTCTATTTTTTTTATTTTTAATAATAATAATATTCTTTCCTTGACTTTTTTACTTAATATTTTCAATTTTATATCCTAACCCTCTTACTGTTTTTATATATTTTGGATTATGACTATCTTCTTCTATTTTTTCACGAATTTTTGAAATATGGACCATTATAGTGTTATCATCCGCCTCAAAATATTCGCCCTTTACATTTTCATATATTTGAACTTTTGTAAATACTCGTCCAGGCTTTTTCATAAGTAACGATACTATTTTATATTCTGTTGGGGTTAGTTCTATCTCATTTTTATTTTTTTTCAAAATGAGATTATTAGTATCAAGTTCTAATTCTCCAACTTTCAAAATTTCTGATTCACGACCTTTATTATCATTAAAGTCGTAAAAACGACGTAAATTTGAATTAACCCGAGAAACCAATTCTAGCGTATTAAAAGGCTTAACGACATAATCATCTGCACCTAAGTCTAGCCCAAGTATCTTATCACTATCACTATTTTTTGCAGAAACGATGATTATTGGAATATTGCTTGTTTCACGAATTTTTTTAATTAACTCATAACCATTCATCTTTGGCATCATAATATCAACTATAGCTAAATCTACATTATTTGTTTTTAAAACTTCATATGCTTCAACTCCATCAGAAGCTTTCAACACATTATAATTAGAGTTTTCAAGATATAATACCATAAGTTCAACTATGTCGGCATCATCCTCTGCCACTAATATTTCATATTTTTTTTCACTCATTGTTTTACCTCTTTGTTATATCAAATAATATTTATTTTTATGCAAAAAAATTTGTTTCGCCTTTTCATTTTACAATATAACTCTATTATACGCTAGTTTTTTGCATATATTTTTGTTTTTATTATTTTTAATGATATTTGTTATGCGATATTTTGGTATTGGCAAAAATTATAAAAAAATTGGATTAACTAGCAGTCTTCTATAAACTACTTCGTTAATCCAATTTATAAAATCAAGAGTATTTCGTATTTAAATATCTTAAATTGAATATTAGATTAATGTTTCAATTAAATCTACCATTTTTCCAACATATTTCTCACAAAGTTCATCTGTTTCAGCTTCAACCATTACACGAATAACTGGTTCTGTACCACTTTCACGAAGAAGAATTCTTCCTCTTTCTCCAAGTTCCTCAGCAATTTGTTTATCTAATGCTTTAACTTGTTCGTTCTCCATGATAACTTTCTTATCTGCTACGCGAATATTCTTTAATAATTGTGGATACATACGCATTCCTGATGCTAATTTACCAAGTGATTCTCTTGTTTCAAGAATAACTTCCATTAACATAAGTGCTGTTAATATACCATCACCTGTTGTAGCATGTTTACTGAAAATAACGTGTCCTGACTGCTCTCCACCTAATACATATCCATTAGCTACCATAGCTTCATTAACGTATTTATCACCTACTGATGTTTTACAGTATTCAATACCTTCTGTATCTAATGCTTTGAATAATCCCATGTTAGACATAACTGTTGCAACTACAGTATTTCCCTGTAACTTGCCACACTGTTTAAGGTATTTTCCACAAACGTAAAGAATATAATCACCGTGAATCTCATTTCCATTTTCATCAACAGCAATACAACGATCTGCATCACCATCAAATGCAAAACCAACATCTAAGTTTTTCTCTTTTACAAGTTGTTGTAATGCTTCAATGTGTGTTGAACCACAGTTTTTATTTATATTAGTTCCATCTGGATCGCATCCAATTGCATATGTTTTAGCACCAAGTGCATCAAATACGTTTTTAGCAAGATTAAATGTACTACCGTTAGAACAATCTAATCCTACTTTCATTCCATCATATGAACGAGTTGCAAGTGAAATTAAATATCCAATATAACGATTTCTTCCAATTGCATAATCTTTAGCAACACCAATTTTATCCATTTTTGCATATGGAAGTTCATCGATTTCACCATCAATATATTTTTCCATAGCCAATTCAACTTCAGCCGAAATTTTATGTCCGTTTCCATCTAAAACCTTAATTCCGTTGTCAGAATATGGGTTGTGACTAGCTGATACCATAATACCACAATCAAAATTTTCTGTTCTAACAACGTAAGCAACACTTGGAGTTGTTGTTACATGTAATAAAAATGCATCCGAACCTGAAGCAGTAATACCTGCAACTAAAGCGTACTCATACATATAACTACTACGTCTAGTATCTTTACCAATAACAATTCTACCTTTGCTATTTTGATTGTAATACCAGCCTAAATAACGACCGATTTTAAAAGCATGTTCTGCTGTTAATACTGTGTTAGCTTCGCCTCTAAAACCATCTGTTCCAAAATACTTACCCATGTTAATCTCCTTTTAAACTCTTACTAAAATATTATTGCTCTTTTAGTCATTTAATTTTAAGCACAACTTTTATTATAGCAAAGCTAACTTTTGTTTGCAATATACTCCTTTAACTTTTCACCAACCCAAACTTTACATTTGAAACAATTGTACAGAAACTCTTTGCTTTTTAGCAATATACCTAGTAAAACTATCTTATCCTGAATATTTTGAACCTCATCCATTTTTATATTTGAAAAAATAATATCACTTTCAAATGGAATCTGCTCTAATTTTTTTGTCACTTCTTTCCTGCTTGCTTTATTTGATATTGTCATGTTTAAAAAGAATCTGATGCGTTCTAAATAAAGAATATCAACTTTATGCTGATATTTTTCATAACAGTTAGTACGTTTAAACAATCTGACTCTTTTATTATATAAAACTTCGCTCAAATGCCACATATTTTCAACATCATCCATTTTATATCTTTTTACTTTTTCTAATGTGTTTTTCTCATAATAATTATACATATATTTGTTGATTTGAACTATGCTTTGTGTGTATTCTAAGAACTTCAGATTAAAAAATGCATCTTCTCCAAAAGTTACATCTTCTTCAAAACGTATACCTTTTTCCTTTATTATGCTAAATTTATATAGCTTTGCGCACGCACTTTTGTATACTAATAACTGTTTATCATTTAAAAGAACCTTTGGAATATCTACTGTTATCAATTTATGTTCTATCAAACACTTTTCTATTATTTTACCTGTTTTACCATCTCGTTTAACATATCCACCTACTATCAAATCAGGCAAAAAATCTATATCTTCAATTTCTTTTAACATGTTTTCAATTGCATCTTTTCTTAAGGAATCATCTGCATCTAAAAAAGAAATATAATCTCCCGAAGCATGCTCAATTCCAAAGTTTCTAGCATCAGATACCCCACCATTTCCTTTTACATAATACTTCACGCGCGGATCTTTTCCAACTGCAATCTCGCATATTTTCCCTGTATCATCTTCTGAACCATCGTTTACTAAAATGATTTCTAAGTTTTTGTAAGTTTGATTAATACAGCTTAAAATGGCTCTCTTTAATGTTTTTGCATGATTATAAATTGGAATAACGATTGAAACTTTTATTTTCATAATATATCCTCCTAAAAGATAATGTTTCTACTTTTCTAATGCCACGTTGTAAATCTTTCTAATATCAATCTATATGGAAAAATTTCTGAATTTCTTGAATTATAGTACATACTATAAAAGAAAATAATTCCAAATAAAATATAAGCAATTGATAAAAACTTTCTATTACCTTCTGTGACTGATTTACAAAGCATTGAAATTAAAATAATTTGAGAGTTTTCAAAATACAAAAACAATCTATTTCCAATATTAACGGAACAACTCATTATCAAAAAAACTACCTGTGTCAAAAAACATACTACATAAAACCTTGAAAATTTTTCATTATTTTTTAAATTTTTTATATATACAATACACGGAATCGTCATTAAAATAATTAACATATAGGATATGCTCATTCTTGTACTTCCATTTGCCAGATATAATTTATATTTACTTAACCAGCTGAAGTTTTGTATTATCCACTGTAAAACCATCTTGCCCTGATAATACATAAAAATCAATACGCCAGCTACTAAAAACAAAAAAATTCCAGCATATTTTCTTATAAATCTAATTAATGACTCCATGCGACAAAATATTCCAACTATTAAAAAAACTATAGCTGAATTATGAAATCCCATTGCAATCAAAATCACTAAAACATATTTCACATATTCTTTTTTTTCAAAAAAAATCATTCCTAACCATGCTATCACCAATGCTAGAGCCTGTCTTTCCATGTTAAAAAAGGTTGGATATAACATGCTATAGAACAAAACATACGCTATTGGCATACTGATTTTTTCCTTATAATGATTAAAAATCACAAAAATCAGAACAGCTTCTATTAATGCATTTAAAAAGAAAAAACCCCAAACATCATTAAAAATCATTTTAACCAATCGAGATTCGTAAATATACAATGGTTCATTTACATATTGATTATATACAATTTTATTTTTTTCATTAGTTAAACTTTTATACAAAACTTCATATGCGTAATAATCAGTACCAACTCTATACCTTAACGTTTGCAATGCAACAACCGGTGCAATTATGAATATTGGCATACTAAAGCTTTTTCTTTTCATCCCTCTAGTAACATTTTCTCTAGTTGATTTTAACTGATATTTTTTTTGATAGATAAAACTCATAAAAACAGAGAATGAAAAGACTGCATAATATAAAAGCAACGAATCCTGTTCTGAAAACTCCATTCCCTTTCCCCCTCATAAACTATCCTGTTTTCTAGAATTGTTATTTATCTAGTATATTTTTTTTGTAAATTTCTTCTAATTGTTTGGTAATTCTTTCTATATTATATTTATATGCAACTTCCTTTAAAGCATTAGTATGATGCGGACATTTTTCGGCCGCTTCAAGTACTACATCCGCCCATTCTTTTGCGGAACTTTGTAATGAACAATACCAAATATTTTCGCTTATATCAGATTCTTTAGAAACCGAATCACTTGTAACACATGGTAACCCTTCGAATTGTGCTTCTACAAGAGAAATCGGCATTCCTTCATATTTGGATGGAAACAAAAAAACATCCATTGCCTGCTCTACGTAACCAACATCACTTCTATATCCTAAAAAAATAACATTATTTAACAGATTCTTTTCTCTTACTTTGTTTTTTATCTCATACTCGAGGTTACCACCTTCTCCAACCAATAACAAAACTGCTTTATCTTTTCTTTTTAACACTTCCGAAAAAATATCCAACATAAAAAAATGATTCTTTGCTGGCAAAAATTTTCCAACATTCCCTATTACTAGTTCTTCTTTGAAATTAAAATTTTTTCTGCTTTCTTTTCTCTTTTTTTCTGAATAAAGAAAATTTTCTTGCCTTATACCATTATTAATAACCTGAAATTTCTTTTTACCAAACATCCAACTTCCAGCCTCGTTTGAACACGCCAAAAAAACATTAGCATATCTTTTTAGCCGATGTCTATTTATCCAATGCACTATTGTATAGATTTTGCGCCTTGCTGATGTGTTGTGACTATGCATTATTCGTATTGGAACTTTATTTTTTTTTGCCTCAATTATTCCTCTCATATAAATCAAAGCATTGCCGTGCACATGCACAACATCATACTTGTTTTCTTTAAATATTTTTTTAGTTTCAAAGTAATTCTTAATAACGTGCCTAGGAAAACTCGATGTAAAATAAATTTTCCCTCCCATTTTTTCAATTTCTTCACCATAAATACATTCATTTGATCGTATCAAAAAATCAAACTGAACTTTGTCTTTATCTATATTTCTATACCAATCCATTATAATTTTTTCTGCGCCACCACTTCCAAGTCCATTTAAAACATGCAAAACTCTCACCAATTATTCTCACCCTCTTTTATTTTGCAATATTGTTTTTCATATACCAAAGCACTTCCTCTAACTTTATTTTATCGTAAACATTCGTTATATAATGATAATATTCTTTTATATTATCTAAATAGATACTACGTTTTTCTGTGGCTTTAACTTTTTTAAAATGATAAATATCGTCAATTGCAAGTCTATACACTTCTGCAACATATGAATCTTTTACAAAACCGCAAACCTTCCCACACTTATCATTTACAAATTTTGCCAACCCTCCAGTTCCACTACAAACTACAGGCACTCTAAGAATCATTGCTTCTGCTGCCGCTATTCCATATCCTTCTTCCCTCGAAGGGATTATAAATGATTTGGATTTTTTTATCAGTGGATACGGATTGTCTATGCTTCCAAAATATAGTACATTTTTTTCTAAAAAATAATCCTCTATTCTAGCAAATAACTTATCTCTTGCATCTCCGTCTCCTACAACCGCAATCCTTATGTTTGGCATTTCTAAACATAATGAATTTATTATATCCGCAAGTAAAATCGGATTTTTTTCATCAGAAAGCCTTCCCACAAAAATTGTATCAAATATATATTTTTCATTTAAATCAGGCATTCCTTCATAACTAAAACTCTCATTCGATAGCCTTCTAATTCTGCTAACATTTATCGGCTCTCCAATATTATAAATCTTGTCTTCTATAAATTTTGAAAAAATGAAATCTTCTTCAATTTCATCAGTAACTGTTAAAACTTTACAAGCTTTTCTGCATGCCAAAAATAAAGATATTGAACTGTGGCATAGTCTTTTCAAATAATTTGGATTTTGATGCATATGAATTATTAACTTCGCATTGCACTTTATTTTGCTTGCCAAAACAGCTGATTTATAATCGTGGGTATGTATTATATCTGGTTTTAAAATATCAATTGCGGTCTTTAATGTATCTTTGCTCAAAACGTCTACTCCATAATAATCCACACCATATTTTTTTAGTTTTTCTTCTATATCTCCTCTTGGAGAAAGGTAAACTGATTCTGCAATATCGTGTCGGCAAAAATATGCAATTATTGTCACTATAACATTTTCCACCCCTGCAAATGTATTTGAATCAAGAATGTGCAAAATCTTCATAGCATCATCCCTCCCTATGCTTAACGTTTTTGACTTTTGTCAAAAGCCTGCCTACTATCCCAAACTATTCCTATACCCTTATGCTTAGAATAGCATCCATCGCATTTTTACTAAATATATTTTCTTTTAAGTTATTATAATGAAGACATCTCATTCCAAGTCTTTGAGGTGTTTCAAAATCTTTTTGAATATTTGCTCCAACAAAAATCATACAATGATATGGAACTTCAAAACGTAATTTTAAAATTTCAAAAGCCAACGGATTTGGTTTTCTAAAGATAGCCGGATTACCATTTTTACCAGCTAACTCATCCGTCATAACTATTTCAGAGATTCTGCTATCATCCATTAATCCAAGCTTTACTAATTTTTTTCTTTGAACCTCACTTCTGCCATCAGTTACAATTCCAATTGAAATTCCACGTTTTTTTAGTGCATCTAATACATCTTTAGTATCTTGAGTCATTCCAATTTTAGGATCATGGTTCCTATATGTATTTAAAAACAATTGCGTCAAATCGAACTGTCGTTTCTGTGGTAGTCCAGCTGCAAAGTGCTTTACTAGATTCATTATTGCTGGTTTCTTTTCTAATGTATCATATACCAAATCCTCATAAACCTGCGTATAAACTGCTTCCTTAAAAATCATAGTAGCCTGTTGGGCAACTGCTGCACACCCACTTTTTATGAAATCTCTTTCTCTATATAAAGTATTATCTAAATCAAAAATAACAACTTTAATTCCATTAGCATGTTCAAATATCATATCGAGTTTATCTATATGATAAATTCCGTTTCCATATGTACAAACGCTATCTTCATACCTGCTATAACCGATTTTGTCTCTTGCAGCCATTTCCTTGTATCCCATCTTCTTTCCTAGAAGCATCATTATTGCTGCTGTTGAAGAATCTGCTCCAGCTCTAATCGAATGAGGAACACCACTGCTATAACCAGGAATTATTTTGATAAAATAATCTTCTTTCGTTCCTTCTTTTCTAATAAGATGAATTGAAATCGGACCAACTGGCTTAAATCTATTAATTATAATTTTACTTTCTGTTATTATTTTTTCATCTTGAACTATCCTACTTTTTACAACTTCTTTTTCTCTAACACTTATTCTTTCCCTCGGTGTTATATATATTGGATTTCCTTCAAAATCACAAAAAACATCAACTGAATATTCTATTCCTTCAATAAAAGGTCTAATAATATAGTCTTCCATTTCATCTGCAAAAGCAAGTAATTCAGCCTTTGTTTCCACTTTATAACCTATATTATCGTTATCTCTATTTCTCTTTTTTATGAAACATGGAAATGGACCTTTATAGCGTTCAGCATTTTCCGTAACCGTCGGATATCTTAACTTACATGTTGCAAAAAACATAGCTGTTTTTGATTTATCTTTACATATTTCTATCATTTCTTTACTAGATATAAATAGTTTTACTCCGATATCGGAAAACAAATCTCTATTTTCACTAAAGATATATATCCCATCTTCTCTTAGTGGAATCACTAATTTCACACTATTATTTTTACATATTTCAATTATTTCATCAATATAACCTTCATCTTCAACTTTCGAAGTCAAAAATGATCTATCACAAAAAGACAGCGCTGGTGCTGAATTGGTAATATCCGTACCTATTATGGTCACAGGAACCCCTATATTTCTCGCTGCCTCTTTATATGATCTTATTAATTCGACTCTTCTGCCGACACTCGTAAATAAAATGTTCATCTAAATACCCTCCTTGGCATTTACTAGAACTTTATAGTTTGTTTAACAAACATCCTACGAATGATATCTATTATTTCATTTTGTTTCTCTTCCTTTAGTTCAACATCACTTGGTAGACTTAGGCAACATGTATAAGCATCCGTGCTAACAGACCTATCTACTTCGTAGAAATGTTCGGCAAATTTGAATAGTGCAACAAACTCACAGTCCCTATATTTTTCAGTCAAATGAAGTGGCACAATAATTGGATTAGCAATAAAGTTGTTTTTTTCAAGTTCCTTTCTTATCATCTCAGGTGTAACCTGCTTGAAATCTTGACTCAAACCATAGACCGTTTCTGAATCTATTCTTATAAAGCTATTCCAAAATCTTGCTTTCATTTCTTCTGAATGAGGATTAACTTCTAATGGTAACTCTTTAAACGCATCTTTATACCTGTTATAGATTTTTTCTTTTTTTTGCATATAATCCTCTATATTATTAAATTTACTCTTCGAATCGCTCGAGTTTTCTATGTCTTCTTTCGCTATTTCAACTAAAACAGCTTTATTATCGTTACAAATCTTTTTTAACCTCTTGATATATCCTTGAGTTCCATAAAGATTGGCCACTATTACAGTTTTCGCTGTTTCATACTTTTTAAAAGCATATTCAAGCGAAATAGGATCCATATTTAGAGTTTCCCGTTCAGAATCAATCAAAACAGGAATCGCACCTTTTTCAACGTACCTATCAATAATGGATTTGTGCAATAAATCCTGGAAAAAAATAATATCTTTTGTCGTAATATTTGTTTTTTTCATCTAGGCCACTCCTTTATAGAACACTCGTAGTATCTTCTACAATTTCTATCGGCTTAAAATCACTACTCGTTTATTGATTCTCCAGCTCTATTATAAATCTCTTCCATTTTCTTATTTATTTCATTGATATCACAGTTTTTAACAGTCTCATAATTTTTCTTTAAATACATTCTATACTCTTCCTTCGATAAATCTACCGCTGTTAATATTGCTTTTTTTATATCAAGATATGATAAAGGGTTAAAATAAAACCGAGAATCTTTAATCAAATCAACATTTCCTCTGACATTGCTACAAATTATTGGCACATCACATGCCATTGCTTCCATAAGTGAAACAGGCAAGCCTTCTCTTAATGAAGGGAAAATAAATAAATCACATGTTTTACACAATTCTATAATATCAGTTCTATAACCTAGCAAGATGACTTTTCCATCTAACTCCTGTTGCTTAATATAATCTCTTAATACTTCTTCCTGATCTCCTATTCCACAAATAAAATATTTAAATTTTAACTCATATTTCAATGAGCCCAATGCCTCTATTACCCTGATATGATTTTTACTACTTCTTAACTCTCCAACAGACAAAAAAATTAGCTCATCCTCATGTACGCCCAAGCTTGATCTTTTTTTATTTAAATCTACTTTAATCTTATCAATTCCTTTAACATCTACTCCTACACCATGAATATACTCTATATGTTGTGGTTTAAATTTATCTTTTGAAAGCTTATAATCTTCTTCATTAATATTTATAATCGTATCCGTATATTTGCTTAAATATTTTTCAATCTTAAAAAACATCCAACTTCCCGAAATTTTCTCTTGGTGCACCTCATCGCCATATTCGAAACTATAACCATGCGCTGTATAGATTACTTTTATCTTTCTTTTTTTTGCCTCTAATCTTACGAGGGCACTTGCTACAGGTGTGTGCGTATGAATAAAACAATATTTATTATTATCTAACAATTCTGCAAGTTGCTTACGTGCTATTTTATGTTGTTTAAAATTTTTTGATTTTCTTGAAAAATCTATTTGAAAATATCTAACCCCTAATTCGTCAAGTTTTATTTTTAAATCATTTATAATATCAGATGTACAAGTATTTCCCTCTTCAAAATTACATGCTACATCAACTTCATATCCTATTTTTTTTAATAACTTAATGTTTGGCAAATTAAACTGCTCTATCATCGATGCTGCTGTTGACACCATTAGTACTCGTTTCATTTATAGACCTCCGTTTAACGTTATTTTTACTTGGTTCTACCTTCACGCTCTCCGCGCCTTCAACATATCCATCCCTCATAATTACTGTATAAAACGTCTTAAAAAAACACTTCAAATCTATAATAACTCCATATTTCAAATAATATTCACCATCTAATTTTGCCTTTTCTTTTGTTGACAATCTATCTCTTCCATTAACCTGTGCCCATCCCGTCAACCCAGGTTTTAACTCATTTACATGATATTTATCTCTTTCATTTATTAAATCATATTGATTATACAGTGCTGGTCTTGGTCCTATCAGAGTCATATCTCCTCTTAAAATGTTAATAAACTGTGGTAATTCATCTAAACTACTTTTTCTTAGAAAATGTCCCACCCTTGTAATATAATTATTTGATTTATTTAACTTATCTGTTGGTATATATTGCGGTGTTTCTATTTTCATAGTTCTAAATTTTAAAATATAGAATTCTTTTTTGTTTTTTCCTATTCGCTTTTGCTTAAAAAAAACAGACCCCTTTGAATCTATTTTTATACAACAAATAATCAAGAAAAAAACTGGACATAATAAAACAAGTGCCAAAAGTGAGAAAATAATATCTAAAATTCTTTTCATAATCAAATATGTCGTTTTTATATGTTTATCTAAATGATTTTCTAAATGTTCCTCTACATTCTCATCAATTCTTGGACTTACACTACTTCTTGTAATCACTTGTTTTACCATATCATCACACCTCGCCTATGCCAAAAACTACTCTCCTTCTGCACCATAATAATTGCCATAATACTTTCCATAGTATTTTCCATAATATTTATTACCTTCAAATGTTACTTTATTTAGTACTACACCCAAAATATTACATCCTGTTTTTTCAATTTGATTTTTTGCCTGTAAAATAAATTTATGACTAACTTTCCCCTGTTGTACAACAATTACTGCTGCATCACATTTTTTTGCAATAACTGCTGCATCGATCACACTGCCGATAGGAGGAGCATCAACAATTACATAATCATAATGCTCTCTTAAAAATGCAACCAACTGTTCAAATCTTTTGCCACTCAATAATTCTGATGGATTAGGTGGCACTAATCCCGAAAAAATAACGTGCAAGCCACCAATATTCGTTCTGAATAAAACTTCAGTAATTGACGCGCGTCCTGCAAGCAAATGTGTTAATCCCTTTACGTTGCCTTTTACATTATAACGTCCTGCTATAACTGATTTTCTAAGATCTGCATCTATAAAAGCAACGTTTTTGCCTGCTTCTGTCAAAGTCACTGCAAGCCCCATAGCGACACTACTTTTTCCTTCGCCTGGTGTACAACTTGTAATTACAATTGTTTTATTTATATCACCAGCAAATTCTATATTAGTCCTTAATGTCTTATATGCTTCATTTGTTCTAAAATCTTTTTCATCCTTAACATATTCAATAGTTATCTCTCTCATGCTAAGCTCCCCTTTGTACCAAATTCATCATTTTTATTTCCCTTTTTCTTTTTATTTTTTTTCTTTTTTCTTTTTGATTCCTTTTCAATTTCCGCAAGCGGAATAGACGCAAGCACTGTTACGCCAATTAGGTTTTCTACATCCTCTGGTGTTTTTACTGTATCATCTAATTTATTAACGATTATTATTATTATTGATATAACAAAAAATCCAACAACTCCACCTAAAATTGAGTTTTTTACAATATTAGGTGAAGAAGGTTTAGTTGGCAAACTTGCTTTTTCAACCGTATTTACAGCATCAATATTCATAACATCTACAATTTGATTTGATACTTCTTTTCTTAGAGTATTAGCTAAATCTCTCGCTATTTGTGGATTATTATATGTTACTCTTATTTTCAAAATACGAGTATTATCCGGTGTGTAAACCGATATTCTTTTCTTTAATTCGTCTGTTGTCATATTTGTAAGTCCAACATTTTCTATCGTTTTTTCGAGAACCGGACGTGATGTCACAAGCTCTGCATAATCACTTGTCAATTGGTTACCAGCTGTTAAATCTGAAGTTGTAACTGTATGTTGATCCTGTTTCGTCAAAACATACACACCTGTTTCAGATGTATACTGTGGCTCTATAAAAAACTGTGTTGCAAAAAAAGCCGCAGTTGCAAAAATTATAACCATTGTAAGTACTAACAAAAAATGCGACCATAAAATATAAAATATTTCCGCTATATCAATTGCATCTTCAACCTGATCATTTTGTATATTTGTATCATTACGACCACTCACGCTATCTCCTCCTCAGCAAACAAACACAATCTTTTTCACTATCTCTTTTCTAGTAGAATATTCTTTTTTCTATATTATTCTTTTTCCCTTCAATATCTTCAACTGATTTTCTACAAAAATGGCATTTGCATACTCATCACTTGTTTTTTTGGTCACATAAGATGCTGCTTTACTTAAACATGGTTTTCTTGTATCTAAATCATGTGCATCTGTTGCTACTAAATCGACTAGCTCATCTTTTATTATTCTTTTCATAAACTTTTTATGTTCTCTATCGAACGGTGTAACTATCGTGTTAGCATTCATCTGTAAGACAATTCCCATATCTTTTATATGTTCAACATTATCGATATTTTTGCGCAATACTTCGTAACGCTCTAGATGTGCCAAAATCACTTCATATCCATTTGCTTTAAGCTTTTGAAAAGCTCGCAACATGTCATCATAAGCAATCACAGGCGAAAATTCTACTAGAACATAATCCGTTTCATTTATTGTTCTTATCATCTGTGGTGAATCTTCTAGAATAGATGAATAATAATAGAACTCTCCTCCTAGATAAAGATGAATTTGTGGATATTTTTTTCTTATATCTTCTCTTAATTCATCAAATTTTTCCCATACTATTTCATTTGCCAACATAAAACGTGGTGCCCTTATATGTGGTGTTAAAACTAAACCAATTATCCCATCGTCTAATGCAATTTGGATCATTTTTTCAGACATTTCCAAATTTTTAGAGCCATCATCTACCCCATGTAAAATATGACAATGAATATCAATAAATCCTTCTAGCATAACCTCTCTCCTTTATATATCCTATAAAATTTATCGGAGATTTATACTATTTAATTAATTTTTTACTTTTTACAATTTAGATAAATTCTGGCTCTAAATTTTTAATTGTTTTTTATTATTTTTTTAATTGTTTTTTATTTCTAAATTCTTTTCTTATTATTTTAGTCATTCTTTAGATATAATTTTCATCATTTACTTAATTCTGCTCTTTGCTCCTTCTTTATCCACTTTTTCAAATGGAGCAAATAAATATATCTGATTAGAGTTGTGTTCTAAATCCTTTATACTTTTTCCATTGCCTATAATTACAGCTGCTTGTATTACATCTTTTGCAATATTCTCAGCCGACTGTAAAACTGTAAATTGCATCTTTCCATCAACAATTGATTGACATGCTTCTACTATTGCATCAATTCCAGTAACAGGAGTTTTCGAAAGATCATATCCATTTTTTTCTAAAGCTTCAACTGCGCCAAGCGCCATAAGATCATTATTTGCAAAAACACAATCTATCTTTTGCTTTGTATTTATCGCAATCTGAACATAATTTGAGGCTATATCCGTTTTCCAGTTAGCTGAATCCTCAAAAATGTAGTTTACTTTTACGTTATTCTCTTGGAAATACTGCTTTATACCTAAAGTTCTATACTCTGTTACAATTCCGCTACCTCCTTTAAGAATAACGGCATTAATCTCACTTGGTTTTCCCAATTTCTCATAAACATATTCTGCCTGCATTTTTCCTGCCTCTGAATCTCTTGAACCAACATAAATATATTTATCTTCTTTTAAAAATTTTTCATCTATCCTTTTATTAATAAAAACAATAGGTACATCACCGGCAGCTATTTCAAGTTGACGTGCTGTATCAGCATCATATGCTTGACAAATAATAGCTTTATAGTTTTCATCTTTTGCTTTTTTGCAAGCTCTAACCTGATCAATTACCTGCTCACCTGTATCAACAAAATCTAAAGTAATTCCTTTATTTTTTGCTTCTTTTTCTATTTCTTCTTTCAACAAAGTAAGAAATGTATCTTGTTTAGACATAATCAACATATACTTTCCATTACTAGATGTACTTTCGCTTTTCCCAAATAGACTACATCCAGAAAGATTCGACAATGCCAAAACTACGCATAATATTAAACTAAAAATCTTTTTACTAGTCTTCATAGTACACCTCCTAAATTTTAAACTTATTAACATATTCTGTTAAATTCTCAGAGGTTTTTGCTAGTTCTTCTGCATTTACCGCAACCTCTTGGCTACTTTCTGTAATATTATTTGCCTGCTTAACCATATTAGTAGAAGTATCTAAGATTTCATCTGTACTAGCCGCCTGTTCTTCTGAAATTGCTGCTACATTAGTTGCAACCTCTTCAACCTTTTGAATATTTCTAATAACTTCATCTATCATTGTATTTGAACTTTGAATATTTTCATAAATATTACCAAAAGTCTTAACTGCACTATCAATTGACTTAGAGTTTTCATCAATTTGTTCTGCACTAACATCTGCCTGATGTACTACTTTATCAATCAATTCTCTTATTTTTTCAATTAAATGAGCAATATTTTCTGCACTTTCAGAACTATTATTTGCTAAATTTCCAATTTCACTTGCAACTACTGCAAAACCTTTTCCTGCTTCACCTGCGCGAGCCGCCTCTATTGACGCATTAAGTGATAAGAGATTTGTCTCTTCTGCAATTTCAGCAATAAATCCAACAATCTTTGTTATTTCTTCTGATGCTGTTCCAACATCGTTTATTGATTTTACTAATTCATTATTTGCAGCTTTTATATCAGACATAGCAACATTTAATCTTTCCATTTCTTCTCGACCATTTTTTGAAATCTCAACTGTATCCTTCATACTTTGATTTGCTTTATCTGAATTATCTCTTGTATCTGCTACAACCATTGCAAGTGTTGTTGCATTTTCAGCAATCTCATTTACTGCAACTGCAAGCTGATCAACTGTATTATTCAAATTCTTCATTGCTTCTGCCTGATTCTGTGCTGCGTCATTCATAGCAATTGAAACTCTGCTACTATTTTCCGAATCGGAGCTTAGTTTTATAGCCTCTTTATTGATATTATTAATCATCTCTCTCATTACATCAATGAATATAGCAACTTTTTCACTCATCAATCCTATTTCATCGTTACTCTTACTTTCTACATTGACTGTAAAATCACCAGATGACATTTTAGTTACACTATCAGCAATTATAGAAATAGGTGCAATAACTTTACCAACTACTACTCTAATAAATATGATTATTACAATTGTTGCTACAATACCTACTATAATTTGTATATTCATCATTCTATATGCATCTTTTAAGATAATGCCTTTGTCTATATACGATACCAATAGCCAATCAGTTCCAGATATTTCTCTACAACAAACCAATTGGTTATTTATTGTAAACATAGAATAATCCTCAGAATCTATTTTTTTAGAAACATTAGAATATAATTCTTTATTCGAAGTCACTTCACCTAAATTCTTTGAAACAATATCATTATCTTTATCTGCTAAAATAGTTTTTGTTTCTTTATCAACCAAGAAAGCATAAGCGCCATCCATTTTAACTTTCGAATTTACAATAATGGATATTTTGTTTAAAGAAACATCTGAACCTATTACTTTAGTTTCACCGGAACCATCATCAATTATACCTGTTGCACTGATAATTGCTATTCCCTCTGCATTATTATATTCTTCTCCATACCCCATATTTACACGGGTAATACCTTCCTTATACCACATTGTATCTTTTAATTTTTGACCGGCTTCTACTTTTTTTACAGAACTGTATACTTTTCCATCAGCAGTGTTCATATACATACCATTAGCTGAATCACTATTCATTCCTTTTGTTCCGTATATGATTTTTTTCATCAATTCATCGTCTGGTTTTAAAGTCTCAATGATTTTTTTAACTGTTGAAAAATACTCTAAATTCTTTTTTAGCCAACTTTCAATATCATCACCTTGACTATCCACAGAAGCCTCTAATTGCGATACTGCCATATTTGTCATGTTAATATTAGTTAAATATGCAGATATTGCAACCAAAATAATCAATGACAAACAAACTGTTGGCATAATCATTAATAATAATTTATTTTTTATTTTTTTTGTACGTTTATTCTTCTTTACTACTTTTTTATCATCTTTTTCACCTGACATTTATAGACCTCCTGATGTTTTTTCATAACTAAAGTTTATTTCTGTAATATATATTTCTTTAAATATACTGATTTCTATAAATAAAAAACAAAGATGAGTGAGACAACATCCTTCACTCATCTTTTAATATTTTTTTACTGCTCTTTTTTATCTGAAAAAACTATTGTTATAGCAGAACACATTATAATAAGTGAAAGCAACCAAACTATTCCATAACCATCATCAGTATTAGGAGATTTTCCCTTTCCTTTTGCTCCTCCACTAGAAGAAACACTCCTCTTTACTACTCCTGATGAACCTGAAGAAGAAACTGTTGTCTTCTTTGTGCTTGTTGAGCTACCCACACTGTTATTAGTGCTATTTCCTGTTTTTGTCGTGCTTTTTATTTTATTATCTGTATCAATTACACTCTCTGAGTTATTTGATTTTACTTCTACATCTTTTTCCGTTTTAGCTATTCCTGTACTCCTAATAAAAGAAGATATTGTTCCTTCATAATCTGTAGCTGTTATAAATATAGGAGAAAAGCTATTAAAACTTGGTGAAATTGTACCATCTTTACTAACTTTAAGAATCTGTCGTGTCCAATATCCTTCTTTGCTATAATGAGACACAATTACAATTTTGTTGGCATAATCCATACCCAACTTAATTGTTATCTGTCCTTGTCCTTCCGCTGAAATATCCAATTTAAAACTATCTACAACCGCAATATTTTGTTTTTCTAATCTATTATTTATATCTTCTGCTTCGCTTTCAAGTGCTTTAAGAGCTTCTAGATTCGTAATATCATTGACAATTTTATCAATCTTAACCCCGTCTTTTCCGATTACATTAGCATCATCAATTCCTCTCGCATCTTCTATGATTTTTGCTACCGCACTTCCTGCTGCGAAAACTGTTACATTCATTGCAAAAACCAATATCGTAGCTAATACAACCTTTATTAACTTTTTCTTCATGCTTCACCCTCCCTAGCTTGCTATAATTTCTGCTGTAACCCTAAATTATATCAAACATTTTCTGCTTTTTCATTTTGTTTTTTTATTTATTTTTTTGAATATGTTTCTAAAACTGTTTAAACCTTTTACGCCTTAATCATATTAACTCTTAAATTTTCATTAACTTATTTAATTGCGTTTTCTTAACAAATTCTAGTTATGTACAATTATTTTATCGAGTGATTTAATCCTTTTTTTACAACTACTTTTAACATTTTATAATTTTTAATAATTTATGGCAGAATCTTTATCACTAGGGTAAAATCTTTTTTCTATTTGTAACTATCTTATAAAAATCCTATAATTCTTTCTTTTTTCATTTTACTTTTTTATAAAACACTTCCAATATCATTTCATATACCTTTTCTTTATCTAAAATATATTCATCAAATTCTGTTGTCGTTGGGCCTTGATATGTTCCAGGTAAAATCTTATATTCTTGCATTTTATAGCTTCCTGAAGCAAACAATGAACCTAAATAACTTACTTCTGATGTTGAAATATTCGATGCCATATTATTTTTTATTGAACCAATTATTCCTAACGCAGAAGTAGGATTTTCTTTAAATCGCTGCTGAATTGTGGAAAGTAATCCTTTTATATAATCTTTTTGTCTATTAATTCTTTGCATATTACTACCTACTACAGTTGTATCACGATATCTCAAGAATTTTTCAGCCTTAATTCCTGTCATTACAACTGTTGCACCTTTTTTATACGCTTTATCAATATATGTATAATCATCAGTCATTGTCACATTTACACCACCGATTCCATCATTTATAACTGGAATTGCGTCAAAATTAACGGCTGCATAATTGTTAATTGGAATTTTATACATAACATCTGAAACGACATTTAACATATCTTTACAACTTTTCTCTTTTCCATCACCATATGCGTACTGTAAACAGATTTGACCGTTTATAACTTCTGATGCAGCACCATTTTTCGTTCTCGTTAAAATATCCGTCATAGTATCTCTTGGAATATTAATTGTATTAACCTCTTTTTTATCTGTATCTATTGAAATCACATAAATTACATCTGCTTGTCCAAATTCTCCAGGGACTTTACTTTTTTCAGCTATATCTCCTTTTGAATCTATGCCCATAATCAAAATATTAATAACGTTATCTTTTAATTTATACTTCACTCCATTAACTTTGATTGTATCATCTAAACCTTTTGAATTATTTGATTTATTTTGGGATTTTGCAATTAATTTTTGTCTTCCATTAGACATCATAAAAGCTACTGTCCCAACTCCACCTCCAACCAAAAGGACAAATACTGCTAACACGATTAAAAATACTTTTAATTTTCTATTTTTTTTATGATGATGATGTCTATGATGATCATGATGGCCATAGTGCCCATGATGACCGCTTTGTCTATATTTTCGATTCATTAGTTATCGCCCTCCTCTTTCCACTTGTTTCCTTGTCCGTCGTCCTCTAAGTATGCTTGAACCACATATCTATAGTCAGGATTACCTATGCAAGTCGATAAGGTAATTAGTCTTGAATTTTTATTTACATTTTGATTCTCTTCAATATTGTTTCCCATTTTTTTCTCTGAATAAATATATTGTATATATGTTTCAAACACTGCTTTATCTTTAAAATCATCATATTTTTCTAAAATCAAATCATTATTTGTTACATATGCAGCAAAAATTCTGTATTTCATCTTATAATCTTTTGTATAAATGTAGATTTCTTTATTAGTGTCAAAAAAACTCTTATCCTCAAATTTATGCAAAGTCGCAAACATAGATTTGTCCTTCATATTATGTCCATAAATTACTGTATTTGGATCTGTAAAATCTGGCGAATTTCTTTTTTGTGTATATATACATCCTGGATAGCCACTGGAATGATCTACATTATGCTCTAGATAATAATCCTCTGGTAAACCATCTGAACTTCTTAAAATAGGATAATCTACATTTGTGTTAGGAATTTTAATCCACGCATATATATCTGGATTTACCTTATATAATTCATCAAAATTAATGTCTGTTTGTTTTGGATATTCTTTTTTTTCTGACTTTTTTTTCTTTTCAACCTTATGCACACTATACGCTTTTTTCTTTATATCTTCGTACTTGTTTGTTTTCATTTTAATAGAAGCAATATACGCTCCTATACTCACAATACAAATAGCAATCACAACACCTAAAAAAACTTTTATTCCTATTTTTGTTTCTTTCACAACAAATTTCACCCTTTCTATTATCATGTAAACACTTTTCATTTACTTTTTTCACCACATTATTTTTACTTATTACTGTTGCGTATAATATATTTGAATATAACGCATCATAATTTATTTCGTCTTTTTTTATATTTTATTTAGAAATTTTAGAATTCTATAAGAAATGCTTTAGAATTAATATTCTTTAAAATAAATAATCTTTAAAATAAAAAAAAATCTACAACTCTCTCTAATATACTTCTTAGAAAAAGTTGTAGATTATAAATATTTAACTTCTTATGTATTAAATTCTATAGTCAATTCTGAAAAACTATGGTGTTACAGGTGCTTCTTGTGTATTGCCACCTTCTTGACTTCCACCTTCACTACTACTACCTGCTGCGCCACCCTCTGACTCATTTCCAGAGCTTGGATTAACCTTATTCTCTATTTGTTCTGTTGGCTGCTGCTTATTTTCAGTATGTTTTGGTTTAGTCTCTGTTGATCTTGTCTTATTTCTACTTGGTGTTCTAGCCGTAGATTGTTCTGTACTTCTCTCTCGACTAGATATATCATTACTTGACTTATATGATGATTTCTTCTTTGAACTAGATGAACCTGAAGAATAATCTGAATCATAATCGTCATCATCAGAATAACTATGTTTGCTATAACTTGAGTCATCTGAAGAATTATATAAATCTTTTACTTTTTTATTATCTTTTGTTAAGATACCATTTTCAGCTCTATCTCGAATTCTCTTTTCTTCTTTCTCAATAGCATCTTGGTCTAATTCTTTACCATCATAAAGTTCTTTGATTAATTTCTTACCTTCATCAATTGATTCAACACTTGGTATCATAACATAAGCACGACTACCTAAAGAATATGGAACTCTCTTATCGTTGCAACCTGTTGCATGATATGTAGAGATCTTCCATTCTTTTCCATCATCTAACTGCTTCTTAACAAGTTCTGAAATAACAGAATATGGAATATTAGTCTCAAAACTATCTTCTATGCTCTTAATTACTGATTCGTAATTTGTAAGCATTTTAGTAGACATACACTTCTTAACTACAGCTTTGATAACCTTCATCTGGTCGATACCACGCTGCTCATCACCCATATCCTTAAATGCTTTACGCTCTCTTGCAAATGAAAGAGCTCTTGTTCCATCTAATTTATTAATACCCTTAGAATATTTCTGACCATCATGTGCAGTAAATTTATAATCTGAATTTACTTCGATTCCACCTAATGCATCAATAATATTTCTAAATCCAGTAAAGTTCAATCTAAAATAATAATCAATCTTGCATCCATAAATATCTTCTAGAGTGTCTATCGATTTATTAATACCATATAATCCTGCATGAGTTAACTTATCATATTTGCCCTTTGATACTCCTGGAATCTTAACATAATAATCCCTAGGTGTAGAAAGAAGCATTACCTGATGTGTTTTTACATTAACAAATGCAATAATATTAACATCACTTCTACTTGTTACTGAAGGATCACCTTCTGTATCAATACCACTAATATAAATTGCAAAAGTATCTTTTAATTTTCCACTTACTTGTTTCTCAGATTCTGTCTTAATCTCATAAGTTGCAATAACTTTTAATTCTTTTGAGATATTTTCAAATCCTTCAATATCATCAAAACTGTCAATGTATCCTTTTTTCAAAATTAATGCATCAACTTTTTTATCTCTTATTGCCTGAAAACTAACATTAACATTATCCAGTTTCTTTGTTTTAATTGATTTACCAACATCTTTATTAATCATGTCAACTGTTTTCTCAGTGATGTCTTCGTCCTGACTAGACAAAACGCCAAAAGTATAATTCTTAGCATCTTTAATATTGTTTGCTTTATCGTCCTTACGGACATATACACACACTTCTGTTTTGTCCTGATTATTCTTAGTAATTTGTTCAAGAGCCAATCTACCCCTAACAACATAAACGCAAACAACACAAAGTACAATACTTAAAATCATTGCTAAAGCTGAACCAATATAAAACAATTTACTTGATTTCTTAAACTTCATAATTGCGCCGATTGCCGCAAATAAAACTAAAAGTACAAATGCACCTAAAAAAACGAACTTATTTGGCAACACCTGCACATACTCAAGAACGCCTATTGTAATTATTGATGCAATAAAGTATATCGCAAGAATGATTCGACCAATAATAGTTCTTTTCTTGAGACTTGATTCACTAAGTCCAAGACTTTCTTTTTGTTCATTCTTATTATCCAATTTCTTTTCCTCTCACTTTTCCACTAATTACTTAGCTGTCTTATTTTATTGTATAACAAATACTAAACTGAAGTATAACCATTTTCACTATTTTTTTCAATAGTTACAATGTGCTTTACTTCAAGTTTGTTCTAAGCCATAAATAACTTGTCTTTTTTTCTTATATAAATATCTCTTACACATTCTAAATATGAATTCTAACGAATACGTATCGTCACTCTTTAAAACACTAAGCATAAATTCAATTGCATCAATGTTTCTGAATTCATTTGGTAAAAAGCTGAGCTCATTCTCATATTCACATATTATTCGAACGCTTTCTTGTTCTTCCAACGCAATTTTAGCCTGACTTTGTTTAATCTTTTCTCTATAAATGAGTCTAAGAATTAAAATATCTATTGCAATAAGAATATTAAATGCACTCATACTCATAATATAGATGATTGCACCTTTATTTCCAAACGTCAACAAAACTGTTGCAAACAAAACAATAAATACATCCAGTAAAATTCGCGTTTCTATCTTCTTAGCAACCTTCTTAGTTGCTTCTTCAATTTCACGCTCATACTCTTTCTTTTGAAGTATATGTTCATCTGCTTTTTGGCAAATATCATATGCCTTCATAAGTCTAATTAATGTCATTTTCATATGTGTTTATCCTATTCTAAAAATATCAATGGGGTAACAAAAAATCTTTTTAGTCAAACGACATTAAAATTATAATTTTTAAATCAAGAAATGTCAACATTTACTTAATACTAAACATATTATAATTATTTATTTAGATTACTATTGTTTTTTTATATCACTACCTCTTTTCTAAGCTTTCGTAAAGCTCGGCATCTCCAAGATTCAATACATTCGTATAAACCCCATCAGCTCCAAGCGTACGTGCTTTAGTATAATTCTTAAATGTGTCTATTGTATGATTAAAAAAATATTTCTTTTTTTTATGAATCTCATTCACTTCAGTTATACCAAAACGTTTATCCTCAAATTTGGCTGTGATCACTTGAATATTCCTATGTTTTGATACAAATTTTATTATTTTATCAGCCTTCTCTTTTGTCGCATATGTTGTATAAATAATACTTTTGAATGGATATACATTCATCACAATATCATACATATCATCATCATAAATTTGTGGTATTATTCTTTCCAATAAATGAACGTCCTTTTTTTTGGCCAGCTTATAAATCTGTTCAAATTGTATCTTTGTTTCATCTTTTGAAAAATCTGTTGATTTGGTGTCCGTTATAATGTACATATCTTTATTAATCAGCATTTCATCCAAAAGATTCTCATACATCATAGTAGTAAATGATTGTCCAAAATCAGGTAAACTCGTTCCTCTAAATTTTTCCCACTGTTGTGCAGAAAAAGGAGTATTATTTTTCATACCAAATTTTTTCCAGTCATGCACCAAGGCCATCTTGTTATCTGAAGTTGGATATACATCAAATTCAAAAACTCTAAATCCCAAATTATAGTTTTGAATAATTGCTTCTTTGGAATTAGTATACGAATTATAATTATATTGGGTTTTAACTGCTCCGCCCGCGTGAGCAATCATTTTTGTATGATTATACCAAGTCTGTGGAGACACTTCTTTGTATTTTATTTCATGATTTTTGTAGTAAAAATCTAGCATAAACACATCTTTTAAAGCTTTCGAAGACGCATAGTAATCCCCATTTATTTTTTTAACCTGTCGTTTTATATCATATCTGTAACTATTCTTTCTACAAAAATTATTTGTTATATCCCAAAAAACAGTAACATCTACTCCACTGATTTTACCAGTGTAAATATTATGATTTTTAGTTTTGAAGCCAATAATATTCATAACATCATTTATTTTAAAAAATCTATCTGTTTCAATTTTTTGTAAAACTGCTCTTTCTTTTTGGGCTTTATAATATTTTTTTTCATAATTACGACCTAACGTAAAAACAATTTCCATACTCATCAAAAAAAATATCATAAACAAAAGTATTTTGGCAATTTTTATAATTGTTTCTTTTTTTTCAAATATACTTTTCATTTCATCACCACGTAATACACTTTCTAGTTTATTTACACGTATTACATAATAGCACACCACTTTATTTTTGTGTAGTAAAAAAGCATTCTATATTAAAAAAATCTAATATAAAATGCCTTTTTAACTATTACTTATAATTTTTTTGAATTCTTTTTTTGTTTTTATCTTCTTTTCTTATTTGCAAGAAAGTAACCAACTGCACCTGCAATAATACTTGTTGCAACAAATGCAAGAATAATGCCAAATACTTTTATCTTATTGTCTTCATCTTTTACTTTATTTGACTTATTTGCTTTCTTAGTTTTATTTAACTTATCTGACTTAGCAGATTTAGGAACCTTGTTTTCCTTAATCTTAACGTCATCTGTATTCTCTTTAGATGCATTATTATCATCTGTTATAGCATTTTGTGCATCTTGTGCTGGCACATTATTATCAATATTATCATTTGCCAAAACTGATTTAGTTTGATTGTTTCGCCTATTATGATTCTTTCTAGTATTTCCATCACCACTTAAAACATTCGCTTCAAATTCTTCTGCTTGAATTACTTTTACTGCTTTTTTAGCTTTTTCAGCAGTTGCTCTTGTAGCATCCGAAGTACTTGTTTTATGAGATGAATGGCTAGCATTCGATTCTGAGCCTGATTTTTCTTGTTCCTTATTTCCACTTGTAGGATTTGTTCCTGGTTTATTATTGCCACTGCTTGGTTGTGGCTCTGGTTCTGGCTGTGGCTCTGGCTGTGGTTCTGGCTGTGGTTGTGGTTCTGGCTGTGGTTCTGGTTGTGGTTGTGGCTCTGGTTGTGGCTCTGGCTCCGGCTCCACTGCTGGAACTCCATATAGACTATTCAATAATGTTGTATAATCATAACCATCTAAAACAGTAGAACCATTAATATTTAATGCTTCTTCTTTTGTAAGTAATGGTCTGTTTGCGTCTAACACGAAACCTTTTCCATATGAACCATACTCATAAAATCTTGCATCTTTTGCTAGATTTTCTGACATATCTCCGTAACTTTGACCACTTTCAATGTTGATTGCACGACCTAAATAACAATTAATAAAAATTGTTGAATCATCTTTGCCCCAAGGTCTTGCCATTCTATAACTTCCATCTTTAACACCATCTTCAGCGACAAATCTGCATTCGTTGAATACCAAACCATAATCTACATCTGCCGGTGTGTTACCTGCTGAGAATACACCATCTGATTTATATGGAGTATATCTTGCGACAATGTCACAATCATCGAAATATGATGATCCTGAACCATAAATAAAGTCAACATTTCCGGTAATATAACATTTTTTAAAGTACTGTCTTGTTTTAACCGTAACACCATTTACTTTTTGTCTTGCAGCTGTTAATACTGTATCCTGGTAACTTAAAAATCTGACATTAACAAATGAAGAGTTATCTGCTGCAACACAAATTGCATCTGCTTGCTGTCCGTCTTTGTTGCCATATGGGAAACTATTTTCAACAGTAAGGTTTTCTGCTGTGAAGCCTTTTGCTTTAGAATCCACATAAACTGCATTTCTATCCCACATTGTTGTAGCTGTGTTATCTCCTACTGCTGCGTGATAGAAAATATGAGTATACTGGCTATCCTGTCCTAAAAAGCTAATATTAGGCTTGTCTACAACTACTCTTTCATTATATTGACCATTTTTAATGAAGATTACGGTATTTTTATTTGAAGGAAGCACTGATTTAACAGCACTTGAAACAGATTTAAATGTCTGTTTTCCTTCAAAAGTACTTCCGTCTTGTCCCGCGTAATCCTTATCAACCACAATGTCATATGATGGATTACAAACAAAATTGAATATTTTGCGTGTAACTTTTCCGCTGGCATCTGTTAATAAAACGTCCACATCATTTCTTTTATCAGCAAGTTTAGCAGAAAAAGCAAATTCTTCATCCGCTTTAACTTTCTTTTCTTCTTGAACTTTACCATTAACAACTAACTGTGCAGTTCCCTCTTTGCTTGATTTTAACTTGATTTCTGCATCTTTTTTAAATAATGTATCATTATCCTTTGAAACAACCGTAATTTTGGCTGCTTCATTTTCATAAACATATTTTCCTGAATGTCCATCTGTGGTAAGCAATTGAAGTTTATTTGATGGATTAGATGTATTTACGTTATTTTTTGCCACAACATAATAAACATATGGCTGTTCTTCCGAAATATTTTTATCGTTATACTCACAATTTGTTACAGTTGTACATAAAGTTGGTTCACCATTAAAACCAAGGGTTCTATAAACTTCATATTCAGTTGCGCCTTCTACTGCATTCCACTTCAAGTTAACCTCTTTAGCAGATGCTGTACCAGTTAAAGTTGTTGACTCAAGTGGAGCTACATATGAAACTTCATTAGTTTCTATTTCTTGCCCCTGTGTACTTCCACCATAAGGAACAATCTTGAATTTGTACGTTCCTTGCTCGTTTAAATCATTGTAAACAAATGAATTTGTTCTTACAGTTTTTACTTTATTATAATCAGATCCGTTTTTTGAGACAAAAACATCATATTGTTCAACTCCAGATCCTTTTTGGGTAATATCCCAGTTGAGGTTAACATTTGTTCTATCTGCTGATAATTCTGCTTTTGCATTTGCAATTACAGGAGCCTCGCCTGCAATATTAAACTGATCGTTAGAACTATAAACAACTTTATCCGCTTCATCTGATAAAGTTATATTAGAAATACTAGCATTAACCCCTGATAAAGCAAAACCGTATCTTACTTTTTTATCTTTTCCTAAACATGGAGATTGGTTTGAAACTCCAAACCTAAAATTATTTACTAAAATATTATCATTAGCATCTTTGATTGTAGTAAATGATTGATCTCCATCTTTTTTATATTCTATGTAATAAGTTTTTCCACATTCAAATTTTCCTGCAGTGTTAGGCATTTCTTTCTTTCCACCACTTAATTTGCCATTTGAGTATGCATGAACAACTTGATTATTCTTATTAAATTGAATTGCATCATAATATACAAACTTATCATCTGCATTTGGTACAAATTGACCAGCAAATAATCCCTGTCTGTCTGTACCCATATCTATACTATTAATTACAACTTCTGCTCTTAATGTCATATTGTTTGAGTTTTCTGGCAAAAGTAGGTAATCTACGTTAGTTGATGTTCTAATGTCTCCTTTTGACGCACCTGTTCTGTCTGATGCAACATTAATTCCACGTCCTGATAATTCACAAGAATATTTAACTTTATCTTCGTATTTGCCGCCTATATCAGAGCTTTTCATACGATTTAACTCGTATGTTTCTACATTAGACGTAAAGACTTCACTACCGTTACTTTTAATAGAAACATCTGTTGCTTCTATTTTTAATCCTCTTGAAGCAAAGAATCCAATAGTAGATGGCTTAAAATTTGAAACACCCATTCCATTTCTTGGCATTATACAATCTTTAAATTCAGCATCTTTAGAAACTGTATAATAAACAGCATTGTCTTCAAACTCTAATTTAACATAAAATTCTTTTGGTAAAGTATCTAATTTTTCATTGCAAAGAGATGATCCGTTCTGATGGATAACACCCATCGCGTTCTTTGAATAATCAATATACCATCCACCTGCCGGTGTATCTACTGCTTCACTATCGTTTCTTGCGATAATACCAATTTGACCTGCTGTAGCATTTTCATTGCAATTCTTGACCTTCGCTACAATTGATGATTTTCCCTCAACATCTGTAAAAAGATATGAAAAATCACTCTTATGATAATCTTTATCAAAACCGCTTTCACCTTTACCTACAAGTGTAACAGTTTTATTTGAAATGCTCCCCATTCCTGCATCCTGATGAGTTCCTATTTCACTAAGTATTAATTGAGATTTTGAATCTGTTTGTCCTGCCATTACTGTAGCAAGTGACATAGCATTATAATAACCTGGTGCAACCGATGTTGTAGAAATAACAGTTGATGCTGTAATCACTTTAACCATCATAGCAAGTTTCTTGTTTTTTCGCATAATTTCCTCCTTGAAAAAAACCAAAAACAAAAGTGATTGACTTTCATTTTTCATAATGTAACTAAAATTTGAAAATCAACAATAGACGTGTTGTTGCTTATAAGATAAACATGAAATTTTTATTATCCTCTTATTAAAAATTTATAAATTTTTGTTACATGCTATAGATTAACATAATTTTAAGAGTTTCTCAATGTTATAGTATATTTTATATATTTTTGTAAATAATGCACAACTAACAACATTTTTGGCTAAGGAAAAAATCGAATACTTTTGTTAAATATTCATACAAAAAAGACTATGAACATAGCTGACAAAATCTGTCAAAACTCATTCATAGTCTTCTTAATTTATTCTTTATCTAAATCTTCTATTATATCTTCTTGTTTTTTTCTAGTAAGAACTCTTTTTATCTTTTCATCGTATTCACTTTTTGTAATTACCCCAAGTGTTTTTTGCATTTTGATTTTTCGTATTTCATCATAATAATCAACTTTTCTTTTTGCTTTATCCATTTTCTCGTCGTATTCTTCTTTGCTTAGTATTCCCATCTCTAAAGCTTTTGCAAGATGTTCTCTAGCTTTTTCATACTCTTTTTTAGCTTTCATTCTGTCTTTTTCGTCATAAACATCTCTCACATGAGCATGTTGTTCATTTAATTCTCTCTTGAATGAATCGTACTTTTCAATTATAGGTTCTATCTCTTCTAGCAAATCTTCAACATCAAATGTCTCTTCTAACTCACTATTTCTGACAAAATCGACATATCTTTTACCGATTTTTTGATATATTTCATTTAAATCTCTTTCTGTTGCCAACTGTTTCAATCTAAGATTTGCAAACTCGCTCTGTTCTTTAACTGTTGAACATACAGTCGAACCAACGTCTCTCGCTGTCAATGCCATTTTTTCTATTAAATTCACTAAATACACCCTCCTAACATTTCAATCAATTGAAAATTGTAATCACATTAGAATTTCAAATATTATATCGTGCAAATGTTTCATCTGCTTATTACATATAATAAAACAATACGTATGTTCATTCAATAGTTTTCTGAATTTTTAATAAATATATTATATTCTCATATCATAAAATCAAAAATTATTCCTTCAAATAAATCTCCAACTTTAAGGGTCCTCATCTTTGAAAAATCTACATTTTCATTTGGTAACTCAACTATGTGTTTGCGCTGTTTTGCTTCAAAAACTTCCATATTAGAACCAATAGATTCTCTTGCTTCTCTTTCATTTTCATGCAATATTTTCATTTTTTCTTCATATGCTTTTTCTTCATCTTCATCCCATTCAGACGATTTTTTCTTTATTTTTTCCTTATTCATTCGTGATAAATACTGCAAAGATTTCGCTGCCTGGTACATTTTATCATCATATTCTAAAAGTTTTCGCTCGTCAGATGGGGGAACCATGTCTCCATTTGCCATATTTCTAAAAACTGCCATAATTTTGGCTTTATCCATGGCATCTTTCTTTTCAGCTTCTATTTTGGTTCTTTCTTGTGCCATATTGGCTTTTATTTCAAGCGAAGTCACATATTCATTTTTATCTTTGTTCATTTGTTCTGTTGATTTTTCTGTCAAAACCAAAACGTCTTCATCTTCCGACAAAACCGTTTCCTCTCCATTTGAATTTTTTACTTTAGTGCCCTTCGGCACCCGATACGCTTCATACGTATGAATAAAACTCAACATATGATTTGCGACTTTATTTGTTACTGCTTCCATTTAACTGCCTCCTTAAAAACAACTGACAGCACTACTACTCTTTTGTTTATTTCGACTCATATTTTATATATGTTATTACTTTTTAGAAATTCTTTATTTTCTTTTATATATGTTTTATTTAGATAACGAAATCGATGGGAGGTTGATGGATATGTGTAACTTAA
>Ga0256405_10000736_pt1 | contig 103328 bp, 119 predicted proteins | sample RumenRJG_02DNA_FD_189096 | JGI IMG/M metagenome (GOLD analysis project Ga0256405, IMG submission 189096) | Bovine rumen microbial communities from Lethbridge, Alberta, Canada - RJG_02 | ecosystem: Host-associated > Mammals > Digestive system > Stomach > Rumen | place: Canada: Alberta...
TTTCCACTGATACTTTTATGTTCCCATAAGCGATGAAAGTCCTGATGCTTGTACATATAATAAAAGCTTGCCAAGAAGTCTATGCAAAGAGCTATTATCAGGATAACACTGAAGACATTGAGAGACGTTGAACTGTGAGAATGCATCGAGTCCATTATCGGAACAAACGCATATTTCATAAATCCTGTAATTATCAGTGAGAATCCGATACTCGTAAACAGACTTGTATAGCGGGTAAAATGTAGAGGAAGACTGGTATAGTCCCAGTAGTGGATGCCACAAATCTTCTCGACTACAGTACCAAGCAATATTTCTCCAAGAGATACGATTATGAAGCAAATCACGCAATATAGGAACGCATTCGATTTGTCCGGAACACCCAGAACGAAGTATATGAACATGACCGCTATACCATACCCTAACAGGAAAGGTAAGTTCATATTGCGGTTATCAACATACCCCTTGCGAACCGAGATCCATATATTCTCAAGCAGAAAGCCAAGAAAGGATATCAGGCTCATCATGAGGAAATAGTCATATACTGTGTAATCACTCTTCATAGTCGAACCTTATCTTATAGTGCTCTTTCATTTTCAATGCGTGATTAAACATAGATACCATCCGATAGAAACCATCCATGTCAGGATCTATGTAGTAATAGTTCTTAGTGCCTTCTTTGTGAACTTTAATTATTCCTGCATCTTTAAGTATCTGCAGGTGATGAGAGACAGCAGGTCTCGACAGATTTGTCGTTGCTGCAATATCGTTCACTCTCATGCCGTTAAAACTGCCATGTTTGAGCATTTCAAGAAGAATATGCTGTCTTACCTCATCTCCTACGGCAATAAACACCTTCTGATTTGCTTTGAATTCTTCCGCAAGTATAGCTATGTCTTCTTTAAGTTCCATATCATCCACCTGTTTAATCGTTTAAGTAATTTTACGATAAAAACAAGCATATGGATCATTGGTAAAGAAAACGTAGATGGATGACCGGTAATGAAAAGGGCCCGGAGATGTAAGCCCCGAGCCTTGTTCATTGTTCTTTAGCCTTCAATGGCGATCGTTGTGTTGGAAGGAAGAGCCTTAAGTTCCTTCTTCGGGATGCAAAGCTTTAATACACCGTCTTCGAATTTTGCCTTAACGTCTTCGGTCTTTACACCTTCACCGACATAGAAGCTCCTCTGCATGGATCCAGCGTATCTTTCCTGACGAATGACCTTGCCATGCTTCTTTTTCTCACTGTCGTGCTCCTTCGCGGCACTGATGGTAAGGTAACCATTCTCAAGATTGATCTGGATCTGATCCTTCTTGAATCCCGGAAGATCCACATCCATCTCATAATCTTCTTCGTTCTCGTGGACATCGGTCTTCATGAGGTACTGTGCGTGTTTTCCGTAAAGCTGCTTGTCGATATTAGCAAGCTCTCTCGTAGGGTAACCCCAAAAATCATCAAACAAATCTTCTCCAAATAAACCGGACATCAACATACTAATCATCTCCTTTGAATTGTTGTTATCCGAGCAAGAGGTGGAGGTCTGATTTCTTCTTTGATCCTCGTTCCTTTGTTCTGACTACATTATAGTCCATCAATTAGCACTCGCAAGAGGTGAGTGCTAATCATTTTTGACTATCTTTGACTTTCGTTTTTGTGCAGTTTTTGATGAGTCACTCTTTGATAACGGGACTATAATAATGGGGGTTGTGTATTACTTACCTGTTTAACCCAATCTAATGAATAGCTAACCACATTATTTAATCCCGAGATTTGCTCCCGGGCATAGTAGGTTATATTCGGGATTTGGTGGTCTATTTCCTATATGTGATCACCATTGTCTGTGAAAGCTGCTTTCCGATTTGATATATAAGCCAACCTATGACTCGTTTAAAAGGCGTCATTGGTATACCCGGAGCATATCTCATGCCTTTGTATTTCGGCCAATAGTTATTATCCTCAGTCGGATATTCTTTTTCACCCTTATTACCGATGCACATGGCCTGAAATAGATTAAACGGTATCAGCACGCCCACTCCCGGAACATGCGCTTTTCCGGATTTCACATCAAGGTAAAATCTCTTCGTGATATCCTTTGTCCTTCGCAGAACCTTTTCTGTTGGCTTGTAGTCATTCCAACTCAGTGCAGTTATCGGAAGCTGGTAACACTTATTAAAGCCCCACCCGGGCAACGTTGCAGCCAGGGCTTTTGTTGTACTCTGAGCAGATACACCTCCGGTTGTACTGATTATAAGAGCCTTCTTTTTGAAATATCTCGGCCGATGCAGCATAAAAGCCATATGATCTGTAAAGTTTTTCATAATTCCGGGCAAATGCCCCTGAAAACAGGGAATAGAAAAAATAACTGCATCGCATTCTTCTATCATATCTATTATTGGCTGTATTTTATTATGATGCGGACAAGTTTTATGTCCTTTGCGAAAACAGTTACTGCAGCCTGTGCAAAATGGAAGATTTATATCCGATAAATGCACTTCACAAAACTCAACCGTAGTATCAATTTTCTGGATATACTTCTTTGCAACCATAGTCAGCCGCCATGTATTTCCTTTGTGTGGTCCGCCATTGAATATTAATACTTTCATACGCTCTCACTTTCCTCCGCAAAACACTTTCCTAAACCACGTGATGTTATTTCCGTTCTCGGGGCCGTATATTGCGAATCTGACTTCATCGAAAAGACGCCCGTACCCTTCGTTGATCAAGACCTTTCTGAAATACTCCGCCACGTCCTGAGGTTTATTACCGAAAGCACCGCAGCCCCATGCGCCGAGGACGAGATTCCTGTATCTGTTATCTGCGGCAATCAGGAGAAGTATCCTGATCCGCCTTAGCATGGTCTCCTCAACAAGACCGGCGGGAGCAAACATTGCCGCGCCTCTTTTATTGGGAGCAGGAACCGTGATGACGCCTGCCGTAAAAGGCTCAGCAAGTAATTCAAGCGATGCATTGCGGAATACGAGCACATTCGGAGACAAGAGCATGTAATCCGATTCGACCATGCAAACGTGTGAATTGTTGTAACGGTACATTTCAGACGCCTTGGGAGAAGAGATCGATGCATAGAGCGTACTGCATCTGCATAGTGCCTCCTCCTGGGCATTCGCGCCAAGTTTAAATCCGCCACCCGGATTATGGGCATTGGCAAAGTTCATGACGAATGGCTTTTCCATGTCACGTGCTGCTTCGAACGAATCCGAGTTGATGACCTTGAACGTGCAGATCCTGCCGCCCGTAGGAATAGATGCATATTTCTCAAGAAGTTCCTCACCGTCCTCCGGAGAATACACGGTAACACAGTTGTGTTCTTCTTTACTGAACACAACCTTCTTGCCGGACACTTCGTAATATCCGCACTCTGTGATCTTTATTGTTTCTTTTGCTGCTTTGATATTATTCATAGGCTTCCGACCATTGCTCAAAGGTACTCACCAACTATTGTACTTCACTCCACCTTCAAGCTGAAGCACTTAAAGCCGTTGTATGTTCTGTTTTAGTGAGAGCGAACTCTTCAACAAACTCAAATAATAGGGGATGTCTTACTTTTGTATATGGTACCCGCCGTCTGCAAATATATTGGTTCCGTTTATATAATCTGAAAGATCCGAGAGAAGAAACAAGACAACTTTGGATATATCTTCAGGTTGCCCAAGCCGTCCTTCAGGTATAAGGGCTTCAGACTGCTTCCTTATCTCCTCGTTATCAAAAGATCTTTTCGTCATGCCAGTATATATAAATCCGGGGGCAACAGCATTTACTCTTATATTATATGGTGCAAGATCTAAAGCCATTGCTGATGTCAATGCAACAACAGCACCTTTTGATGCTGCATAATCAGTCATATTATTTCTGAATATTATACTTCTAAGGCAACTTATATTAACGATCTTTCCGCTCTTATTAGGTATCATGGCATTGGCCACGAACTTTGAGACAATATAGGTTCCAGTGAGGTTAACAGATATGATCCGTTCCCATTCAGAAGTCTCCGTATCAAAGAACGGCTTACTGTTCCCCCAGATTCCGGCAGCATTGACTAGTCCGTCTATCTTTCCGTAATTATATATGACATCATCAGTGATCTTTCTGATAGCTTCTTCGTCCGTAATACTTGCCATGTAATGATTGTAAGTATCATAAGCAAGGTCACCTTTTTCAAGATCAATGCCGATTACCATCGCACCTGATCCCAGAAGCTGTTCGGCACAACTTCTTCCGATACCGGATGCCGCTCCTGTAACAACAAATACTTTGCCCGTAAAATCTAATTCCTTCATCTTTATAGTCCCATCTTTCTTATAATAGTTTTTCTATTTCTTTTGCCTTTAACACTTTGCCGCTGCTGACTACTGTATCGTCGATCATAAGAGCCGGCATGCTCATCACGCCTGTCTCCATGATCTTGGTCATGTCTGTTATGTATTCTATTTTGGCCGTAATGCCCTTATTCCTCACGGCCTCTTTAGCTGCACTCAGTAAGGCTTCACACCTTTTGCATCCTCCGCCTAATACTTTAATGTTCATCTTGATACCTCCTGTTTTATATCAATAATTGTTGTGCTATGTTAAAAAAGTATCCCACCAGTATTATCCCGATTACGCATATTCCTATAAAAACTGCCAGTAGTTTCGGCTTTATAGCTTTCTTTAGCATCACAAGTGACGGCAAGCTTAGAGTCGTAACTGCCATCATAAAGCTTAATACAGTACCCAGTAATGCACCTTTACCCAATAAAGCTTCTGCTACGGGAATTACTCCGAACATGTCTGCATACATCGGAGTCCCAAGCACTGTTGCCAACACCACGCCAAACGGATTCGTGCTTCCCAGAACGGTTTGTACCCATTCCTGCGGTATCCAATTATGTATTACTGCACCGATCGCAACCCCAATCAGAATGTATGGAAATACCTTTTTAAGTGTGGATATAACTTGATCTTTTGAATAGATTAATCTGTCCTTAATCCTAAGCTTGGGAGAATTCACATTAACCTTGATCTTGCTTGCTCTGATGAAATCCGCAATCTGATCATCCATCTTGAGCCTTTCGATGATTGTTCCGCCCGCAACTGCGATGATCAGGCCCATAATCACATATACGATTGCTGTCTTTATTCCGAAAATACTCATCAGAAGTATAAGGCTTCCAAGATCAACCATAGGGGAGGAAATCAAAAAAGAAAACGTTACACCAAGAGGAAGTCCTGCACTTGTAAATCCCATGAAGATGGGAATTGAAGAGCATGAACAGAAGGGGGTCACTGTCCCCAATAATGCTCCGACAATATTTGCTCCGATTCCGTGAAATCTTCCCATTATCTTCTTACTTCTCTCCGGTGGGAAGTAACTCTGAATAAACGATATAACAAATACCAGAACGCACAGAAGAAGAACTATCTTTATTACATCGTAAAGAAAAAAACGAATAGCTGAAACAACTGTTGATTCAGTATTTACCCCGAACGACAACAGCAGAAACCCAATAATATCATTTAGCCACTTCATTCCAAACAGTTGGTTTTGGATAAACTCCCACATATTTAATCACCTGGAATCGAAATATAACTATATTTCTATATATTTTCCTTTTATTTAGCCGCCTTACGACGGCTGTAGTTAAGATCAAATAACTCCTTCTTACCTTACTCAAACACTGATCTTAAAGATTCGGATAGTTCAATATACGCATCCTTATCAATCGAATAATATATATTCTTGCCTTCGCGCCTATCGTTAACCAATCCGGATTCGACGAGAACCTTCATATCATGTGACAATGTTGGTTGGGTTATATGAAACTCTTCAAGTATTACGCATGCACACAATTCGCCTCTGGAAAGCATATCTACAATCTTAAGACGCTTGGGATCCGATAACGCTTTAAGCATTTTGGCAGTGTTTGTATACCTATCTTTCATGTGTCACCTCAGATAGAAGAGTTTCTATCTGTAAGATTAATAGAACAATTTCTATTTGTCAATGTGTTCTTTGTTTGGAATATTCAGTATTTTCACGTCTATTATTAACAAATGGTACGGCGGGCGTACTTTTATATGTTCAAATCCGCTTACGCAGATTGCATTGGATAGATAGGGGCTATTTCGTTTTGTTTTGAGACAGCCCCTTATCATTTTTTCATCTGAAAATGCGGTTATCCGCGTTCTTCGATAGGCTGATAATCAACTCTGTCCTGTACGCTCTTGTAAGCGGGACGGATGATCTTGCCTTTGCCGTTAAGTTCCTCGATCCTGTGAGCCGACCATCCGGAGATCCTTGCGATCGCGAAGAGGGGAGTGTAGAGTTCCATCGGGATACCGAGCATTGAATAAACAAATCCGCTGTAGAAGTCGATGTTTGCGGAAACGCCCTTATATATCTTGCGTTCGGCAGCAATCAACTCGGTAGAGAGCTTTTCGACCCTTTCGTAGAATTCAAATTCCTTTGAACGTCCTTTCTCTGCGGAAAGGTCTTTTACGTAGCGCTTGAATATCTGTGCTCTCGGATCTGAGATAGAGTAGATCGCATGTCCCATACCGTAGATAACGCCTGAACGGTCGAATGCATCCTTGTGGAGTATCCTTTCAAGATATGCAAGGATCTCATCATCATCTTCCCAGTCGGAAATGCTTCTCTCGAGTTCTTTAAACATCTTTACGACCATGATATTCGCGCCGCCGTGCTTGGGTCCCTTAAGCGAGCTTAAGGCTGCAACTACTGCGGCATAAGTGTCTGTTCCGGAACTTGTTACAACGTGAGTCGTGAATGTTGAGTTGTTACCTCCGCCATGCTCGGCATGGAGCATGAGTGATACGTCTAATATCTTTGCTTCCAGCGGAGTAAACTTGTTATCCGGTCTTAGCATGTAGAGAAAGTTCTCGGCAGTAGAAAGATCGGGTCTCGGTCTGTGTACTACAAGAGAATCGCGGTCAAGATAGTAACGCATAGCATTGTAGCTGTGTACTGCAATGCTGGGGAAGATGGATATAAGTTCCAGAGATTGTCTCAAAACGTTAGGAATTGAAATATCCGCAGCCTGAGTGTCATAAGCATAGAGGTTAAGAACTCCTCTCTGGATATTGTTCATCAGATCCGATGACGGCTTCTGCATGATGACATCTCTGAAGAAATTCTTAGGCATCCTTGAACGTGATTCCGCAAGAAGAGCACGGAAATCACGTAATTCCTGTTCATTCGGAAGTTTTCCGAAGAGAAGAAGATAAGCGGTCTCCTCAAACCCGCAGTGCATGTCTTCGGGTTGTCCCTTGATCATTTCCTTGACGTTGATTCCGCGATAGAACAGCTCACCGGGTGCAGGTACCGTCTCTCCGCCGACAACCTTTGTCGCATTGACTTCGGAGATCCTTGTAAGTCCTGTTAATACGCCCTTACCGTTAATGTCTCTGAGGCCGCGCTTGACATCATATTTGGTGTAGAGCTCCGGATCTATGGCATTTGCGCTGCAGATCTCGGCAAGACGCTGGATCTCGGGAGTGATCTTCGAATAGTTGTTTGTGTCCATAAGTCCTCTCCTTTCCGAGGCATAATTTCTGTGTCTGAAAAGACACAGACAGGTGATTCTCCGGGGTATCACACTTCCTTCTTGCAATCGGTGCGTACTCTAGGAGGTCATTCTTGGCTTCCTAACTTACGAAAAAACTTATAGTACAGAATGTTATTCTTTTCAAACACTTTATTCATTTATTTAGCTCCTTAATCAGTTATGCTGTTGATTATCCGATCATAGTAATTATTACATCTGGGCAGTTATGTTATCTCTTAACACAAAACTCAGAGTTTCATATTGCTGTGGCCTTCTTTTCCGGCAGGAAAAGAAGGACCGCAGATATTACGAACATAAAGACCAGCATGACCTCAAATACCGAAGATATGTTGTCGAATACCGGATTGTGATTCCATTCAACATAGGGTACCGTGTTGGCGATGATGTCATAAACAAAATGCAGAATCATTGGGATGACGATATTGCCGGACCTGACGAATATGACCGCAAACGCGAAGCCGATGGCCGCTGTCTGAAGAAATCTGTATGTGTCCCATCCTGTCACGCAGTGGAGCAGGCCGAAGAGGACGGTGCTTGACATAACGAACAATATCTTCATACCAACGGTATTTCGGGTGTGTTTCAGTCCCTCGAGAAGGAGAAATCTGTAATTCATTTCCTCATAGAATCCTGTGGTCGCCTGCTGCAGGATTATCCTTAAAGCCAGTATCCCCGCTGTGAGTCCGGTCACCTTTCCAAAGCCTGAAGCCACGGTGAGAACATAGTATAGGAAAAACAGCAGGAATCCGCATCCCGCCACAAGTGCCCTCTTGCAATTCCTGAATGAGAGTATATCCGACACTTTTCTGCCGAAAAGCCGGGTCGACACGATTAGTATCGCAATACCGAATATGATCCTGAGCACCGAGCTAATGAGATACCACATAATACCTTCAGTGAACTCAATGAATATGAGCGACAGCCCGATAAACACCCCCGCGAACAGCAGGTGCCAAACAAAGCCGCTATATCGCTTATCTGTAAAAATCTTAAGCATTACATTATCATCCTTTATCAGTAATACTGTCTATCTATACTTTCATTATGTTGTTGCATCTGATTATCCTGTCTTTACAGTGTGATCTGAGGTTCGATTATGTCCGCCAGTTCTGACTCGGGAATATCACAATCATTCAAGATCCATTCTCTTACCAATCCGACTAAAGCTGAATCGATGGCAACCATTTTATAGTGGTCCGTCAGATTGGCAGAAGGGATGACATTTTCGATGATACGGGCATTGGGAAAAAGCATCTGTAGAGACAGGTTACCATTTAACAGTATTGATACCTGTTCCTTTTCTTCTTTTATTTGAGAGAAGAACTCTATGAGCATACCGTGAATATCATCTTTGCTCTTAATATTGTTGATGATAACAGAAAGCTTATCAATTACCTGCATTCCTATTTCACGGACAACATCATCCTTTGAAGTGTAGTTGCGGTAGAAAGCGGTTCTGGACACGCCGGCCTTTTTTGCGATTTCCGATATGCTTATCTCTTCATATGACTTTTCTCTCATAAGATACATCATTGCCATGCTGATACATTCTTTTGTAAGCTGGTTTGACTCCTGATTATTCAGCCGCAATACAGCTCTTTTAGCGAGTTCTGTTTGCACGAAGATGCCTTTTTGTTCCGGCGTAACATTCTTATCCATATGTGTTAACTCCGTTCTTTATGCAATTGTGCTACACTTGTACTGATGATACACTTGTAAACACAAGCCGATTGTAACATCAATTCACCAGAAGCGCAAGGAGCGATCATATGGAACGGTTGATCCATTCAGAATATTCTTTCTACGATTATGCTGCTTTGATAGTAGCTGTCTCATTTTTAGGGTTCTGTCTTGAGAATCTGTGGATGCTGTTTCGTAATAAGCAAATGGATAATCGTAATATGAATTTCCCGTTCCTTCTAGGATACGGACTTGCGATACTTCTTATATACTTCGTTTTGGGAATCCCTACAAAAGAAAATGTTTTAAGATTCTATATTACATGCTTTATAGGAGTTTCAATAGGAGAGATCCTACTTGGATATACTGTGGAGAAGTTATGTCATATCCATTTCTGGGATTACACATCACTTCCGCTACATCTCACCCGTTATACCAGTTTTTTCACCAGTCTCGGATTTGCTGCAATTATTACAGTATTCTTTTACTATTTCTTCTCGCCGCTGATGAATTATATACATGTCCATGGCAGTAACAGCGTCCACGTACTCTGCATATCATTACTGGCAGCGCTTGTTATCGATTTCTGCTTTTCTTTCAGATACATGTATATCAACCGGGATTTTTATCAAAACTGGATATTGCACTTCCCGGTTAAAGAGACTACATCATTCAATTTGGAGATTATCTCGAAATGACTGTGTATTCGATATCCGTATGGTCTTACGGATAAGCTCTGATACTGCCTTTGCATCTTGTTCTTCAAATCTTCTGATGTTCATTATCTCCTCCTCGAAAATAAAAGGCCACTTATCATCTGATAAATGGCCTTGATACTATCTTATTGATTAGTGACTGTTATTCTTGCGCGCTATCAATTCCTTATGATGTTCGATCATACATAATGGTGTACATATACATCATGGGCATCAAATTTGTTCGCATGAATACAGCCTCCTATTGTTGGTGATAGTAAATCATTACATACGCATTGTCAATTTCAACTGCCTTATTTGATCTGTTATCCTGATAATTATCCTGTCTAAGGATTTTCCCTTAGTAAATCATTATATCATCCGAGCAAAGCAGCTTTATTTGCATAAATGTTGTCCGGTTTTGTCATTTGGAATTAGAACATAAAATTGCTGATTGCAGTAAAATCATCGTTCTGCTTCTTGATCTCCTCTAATTCCTCTTCTGTGAACTGTTTTTTGAGCTTCCCGCCACACTCAGGGCATTTCTTTACTGACAGATCAAACTGTTTGCCGCAATTCTTACAAACCCTATACATAATCAGTCTCCACAAAAAATAAGTATTTACTATTCTGATTATAATCAGTGCGGCTTTCCGTAAGATTATGTCTTCATTAACATAATCTTAAATTATTAACCAATCATTACCCTTATCCTGATTATTTACCTAACAACTTATATTTTTTCAAATAGCAGCCCTTGAAAAGGTTTTACAGTATCTGGCTTCGAGCTGCCGTATTCCGTTCCTGCAACTCCAAGTGTATCAAGGAGCAAAATAGAATCCGCTATAAAGGGTGCATCAAGAAGGATTTCTCTATTTGTAAAATTGAGTATTACAACGGTTCTTTTAAGTGTTCCTATCCTTTCATATATAAGCAAAGCTTTTCCATTATGGCCTTTGCTCAGCCATCTGAACCCTGACTGCTCGTAATCTTTACACCACAAAGAATCATTCTCGAGGTAAATTCTGTTGAGCTCGTTACAGTAGTCTGCAAATTCCTTGTGAATCTTATCATTTAAAGACTCCCAGTCGAGTTGTCTCCTTTCATCCCATTCACGAGTAAGGGCAAGTTCATTTCCCATAAAGTTCAGCTTCTTTCCGGGATGAGAGAACATATAAAGATATAACAGTTTGGCTTGTTTTATACGTTCTTCAAAACAGCCGTTCATCTTTTCTATAATAGCACCTTTACCGTGTACCACTTCATCGTGAGACAAAGGAAGAAGATATCTTGCACTGTTAAAATAATCCATTGAAAACAAGATCTTTCCAAGTTCTTTATCTCGATCAGCATAATCAGTACCAAAATACTTCAGCGTATCGTTCATCCATCCCAGATCCCACTTGTAGTCAAATCCGAGTCCACCATCATCAACACTTTCTGTGGTACCGATATATGGTGTTGAATCCTCTGCGATCAGCATTACATTGGGATATATTCTTTTAAGTCCTTTATTCATGCATTGCATGAATCTTATAGAATCCTCATTTCTTCCTCGTTCGCTGTTTCCTTGCCAATAAATGAGATTCCCGACCGCATCGAACCTCAATCCGTCAAAATGATATTTGTCGAGCCAGAACGCACATGAAGATTGCAAAAAGGATCTTACATCGCCCCTCGAGTGCATAAAATTACAGCTGCCCCATTCGCTATACCCGACTGCCGGATGAGGGTATTCGTAAAGTGATGTTCCGTCAAAATTCCATAAGGCGTAATCGTTAACAGCAAAGTGAACAGTAACAACGTCGAGAATAACCGCAATACCATTCGCGTGACATCTGTCTATAAGATCCTGCAATTGCTCCGGTTTGCCATATCTTGATGTAGCACTGTAAAAACCCGTCTGTTGATATCCCCAGGATTCATCAGCGGGGTAATCAGCCAGAGGCATCATCTCAAGCGCATTATAGTGATTCTCCTTAAGATAGGGAATGAGTTCATCTGCAAGTTCCGAGTAATTAAGCCATCCGTCTGCAGGATCCGATTCTCCGTCCCATTGTCCCTTGCGTCTCCAAGAACCTGCATGGACCTCATATATATTTAGTGGCTTATTAATGTTATCCGTGCGGTCTTTCAACCATTTATCATCAGTGAATTTGTGATCAACGTTATATATTATCGAAGCAGTTCCGGGTCTCTTTTCAGAACAGAAAGCATACGGATCCGCATGATCGATATAGGAATCATCATCCTTATAGATTCTGTATTTATAAAGCTGGCCTTCATGAGCCTCATTAATTGATACTTCCCAGAATTGCCCGTCGTAGATCTTACTCATCGGGATCTCATCCCATTCAGAAAAATCTCCAATAAGAGATATTTTCCTTGCAGCGGGAGCATAGACTCGAAAAACAAAGCCCTTATCCAAGGAGTGTGCCCCCAAATACGTATAGGCATTGAATTCTTCGCCCGCATAGAATTTTTGAAAGTCCATCATATCACCTCGTGTTATCCGGATAGATTGGAAACTAAAGACTCACAGCCAGTTCAGAAACAGCCACAAGAACAGCCTCTCCGCTTAATGACATCCTGCCATTTTCCCGTCTTTCGCAGTGCAGATAACCTCCGCGTCTTGAAGCCTGGTATGCATCAACAGCATCTTTCCCGAGTTCATCCAGCCAGTAATCAGCAATCTGTACATGAGCCGAACCGCATACCGGATCTTCTGCGATAGAAACCTTAGGGCCAAAGCTCCGCGAAACGCAGTCAAAAGTGTTTCCCCGGGCTGTTGCATTTTGTATGCGTCCTTCTATTTGCATTAACGCAGTCTGATCAGGATTCATTTCACGCACCTGTTTTTCAGAATCAAATATACAAATAAGATCAAGACCCAGAACCGCTTTTACAGGACGGACTCCAAAGGCTTTCTCCATATCGTCTGTAACGGGAATCTCTTTCAGTTCATATGCCGGAAAATCCATCTCGTACATGTTTTTAGTTCGTTTTACCGTCAGCACACCGCTCAAAGTTTTAAACTGTACAATACGGCTGTCCGGCTCGTAATAATTCAGGATCACAAAAGCCGATGCTAAAGTGGCGTGACCACATAGTTCGATCTCTGTGCCCGGTGTAAACCAGCGGAGATGATAACCTTCGGCCTCTTTTACTATAAAAGCAGTTTCAGAGAGATTATTCTCCATAGCAAGCTTCATCATTGATTCTTCTGACGGCCATTTATCCATAACACAAACCGCTGCAGGATTACCTGAGAATGGCATATCCGTAAACGCATCAACAATATACTGTTTCATTCAACGCACCTTATATCTATTCCGATTTATCTTAATCAGTTATTCTGATTATTTACTGTTCCATTATACAATACGAGTCTGGATTACTCCTGGCCCGTATAATTGCTGACAGAGATTATTTGATAATCCTTTTTCTGTTGATCAGAATCACTATTCCTGCTACTAACAGATATAGCACCGCATAGATTGCCAAAGCGGAGATGAAGCTGTTCTGATCAATGTTTAAGAGTGCATTCAAGAAGTTAAACAGCAAATGAATGATAGTACAATAGATCAGATTTCTGTGTCTTCCGAAAATATAACCCATGATAATGCTTATACCGATGATTGCTCCCATGAAAGAAAGCGCGTAGATTACCAGATTCAACGGCGATAATCCTTCCATTAACCAGAGAGGAACATGCCACAATCCCCAAACGAGGCCGGTAATGACTGAGCCCTTAATCATCCCTCTTTTGGCTGATACTTGAGTAAAGAAGTATCCTCTCCATCCGGGTTCTTCTGCAGTAGGCCCCATGAACAGCTGCATGACAAAGATCAACGGATAGGACGCATAGTTCTGATTGATCAGTTCACCTATTGATTTGTGATTATATGCGCTGAGAATGATAACAACGATTGCAAATATAACGGCCGGAATAATGATCGAGACTAAGACCAACTTAATGCTGAGTTTCTCGGCGAACAGATTCTTCAGGAACTCCTTTCGAGTTGTCCCCTTAAGCAACCGTTTTGCCCATATCATCAACACCACTAAAGATACCCATGATATAACTATCGGGGCATATGCGGACATGCTTTCCATCGGTACACCGAGTGCTACAACCGCGAGACACAGTCCCAGCGCTACATAGAAAAACACATACGTGAGAATTACGAAGAACCTCAGATCCTTCTTGCTTGTTTCCATGACAAATACCTCTTTCTTTATAGTCTTATGTCACAGACCATAAAGTATGGTATCGTACCAAGGTCAAGCATCATTCTAAGATCGGAACAAAAACCTCCAGGAAACTCTCGGTACACTTACCGAGATGAGATACAAGTAAAGGTCTGATATAGCAATACCTATCGAGCTTGATATTATTCTCAGCAACCCAACTCATACACTTAACGTATGTTTCCATCATCGGATCATGCTCGAGGCTGTCTCTTACAACAGTATAAACACATTCGATATCCTCATCCCCGGTCTCTTCCGCAACGAAAACCTCATTTTCTCCAATGCCCTCGGGAGTCAGTTCCAGGCGTCTTACAAAGCTTCTTAAAATTATCATTTGTTCATCAGATTCTGTCCGGAACTTCTCTCCGGCATCCGAACTGATTATGTCATCTATCTTATCGATCAATCTGAATGATCTTACTTTCTTAAGAGTTAAACTCCCAAGATACTTCGTTATCTTCTCACAGTCTTCTATACTTCTGGATACACTGTCTTTCTGCTTTTGAAGTTCTGCGATCTGTTGATCCAGTTCATTCTGACGATTCTTGAACACATCGTATATGCCTTCAATCGTATCTGATTCTTGGATTCTCTGGATCTCCTTGACACCGAGATCCATCGATCTATACATCTGAATTCCAAAAAGCTTCAGTACTTCTTCAAGACCATATGTGCGGTAACTATTATCCGAATCCCTGTCGGGAGTGATAAGATTCTTCTCTTCGTAATACCTTAATCGGTCTTTGGATATCCCTGTTATCTTTTCAACGTCGCCTATTGATAAACCCATTCTTATTCCTCTGAACCGATATCTTTACAGATCACCTGAATTATCCAGCATCATATCTATAATATTCAGATGTTTTATGCCGCTTCGCTTCTGTAATAGCTTATCCATAGTTAACAAATACTTGGGATAACCGTCTGCTATACCCTCCAAAGAACGGTATTCCCGTTCTTCAGTTATGTTTTTTCCGTTTTCATCGAAATTATCATTATCAATCGTTCGTGCTACCTGCACATAAGAATATTCATCGGAACGTTTGCGGAGTATAAAATCAACCTCAAGATTTCCGATCTTTCCGATACTGGCTTTATATCCTTTGGAGCAAACATAGTTATATACGATATTCTCCAGCACCGGACCATAGTTGATCCTTCCATCAGTATTTTGTGAGAAGTAAAAGCTCAGATCCGACAGATAGTATTTCTCTTCACCGTTAAGAGATCTTTTGCTCTTCATATCAAAGCGTTCGCATTTGGAGATTATCTTCGCATTCTCCAATATTTGCAGATAGTTATAGATAGTAACAACAGAAACGCTTTCGCCGGTACTTAACAGGTAATCGCGTATTGAAGTGACGGATGTGGTAGCACCGAAATTATTGATGATATATGTTTGGATCTTTTGAAATAAGCCCTTTTTCCTGATCTTATTGTTCTTCCTGATATCTTTTTTGAATATTTCATCAATGACACTGTCGACATATGCCATCTTATCTTCATAATCATCATATTTCACAGCCAAAGGGAAGCCGCCCTCAGTTATGTATTGAATGAACTCTTTCTCCAGATCAGTGTTGATCGGCTTATCAAAAAACTTCTTGATTCCGATATATTCATCGAAAGTAAGCGTCTTCATTTCATATTCGATGTATCTGCCGGTCAACTTTGTTGCAAGCTCACCGGAAAGAAGGTAGGAGTTACTGCCGGTAAGGAATATGGAATAATCTCCTTCCTCCCGGTATGCATTAACCGACTCCTCGAAATCTTTAACATTTTGAACTTCGTCAATAAACAGATACTTAATACCATCAACGCCTACAGCTTTGGCATCGATGATCTCTTCAAGTTTTTCAGTTGTCTTGACAGTCTTATACGGTCTTTTATCAAGATGAATATAAATAATATTCTTTGGATCTACGCCTTTTTTGATGATTTCATCGCAGATCATCTCCATAAGCGATGATTTACCGCAACGTCTTACACCCGTGATGACCTTGATCATATCAACATCATCATAGAACCCACGGATTTTCTTCAAATACTTTTCTCTAATATACAATTTTTCCATACTGATCACCGACAGTATTTTACCATAACAGTGCCGATAACGAAACTTTTTTGGGATTTTTCGATATTTTTTTAGTTAATGCACCAATTTGAGGTTGTTTTGACATTATCCTGACTGAATATCACGTCTGAATTTGGATAGATCATTTTCCTGTTTATTTGCCATTCCATTATATGATAATGCCGGAAGAGTTATCTCCTCCGGCTCATATCTTTTGGCTTTACATAACTTTCCGATACGCCATTTCCAACAATCCGATATTCAATATGGCAAATATCAGAAGATATACCGGCATCATTGCAATACCCAAGTATTGCTGCAACAGGCCGAAAACCATCGGCATAAAAGTACTTCCGACGTAAGCAGACGCCATCTGCAAACCGATGACAGCGGCAGAGTATTTCTTACCGAAGTTGGCAGGTGCCATATGCTGGATGGCAGGATACACCGGTCCCATTCCGGTTCCGATTACAACAAAACCAACCGCCGCAACCATATAATGCGAAGCGGGAATGAAGACCATAATGATTCCCAACAATTCAACCGCTATTCCTAAACGGATCAGCAGGCGGTCTCCGAGCTTATTGGATACGAAGCCCGATATCAATCGTCCGAGCATAAGTCCGCCGAATATAAGCGAGCCAAAGGATGCGATCAGTTCATCACTAAGTCCCGTCTTTGTCCCTGCAAAGTAACTTGGAGTCCACAGGAAACAGGTCGCTTCGCCCGAACAGTATGCGTAGAAAGCAATGAGCGTCAGGATAACACCCGGAACTTTCAGAGCCTCCCTGATTCCAGCGCTGTCCCTTATCGTTTCTTCATCGGAAGCATCCTCGTTCTTCTTCCAAAGAGGAAGTGAAATGATACACACGAGCAGAATCCCTGCCTGAACGAATGCCGTCCAGCGATAACCTTCATTCCATCTTGCCTTACTGAGCGCCACAGCCATGATATACGGACTAATAACAGCACCAACGCCATAGAAACAGTGCAGGAAATTCATTGCTGATCCCGAATAATGATTTGCAACGTAATGATTTACGGAAGCATCAATCGCACCGGCACCGAGTCCGTATGGAATGGCAATTATAAACAGCATCCAATACTCTTTTGCCATTGAAAATCCCAGAAGCCCCAATACCGTCATGAAAATCGAGACGATTACGATCCATTTCGTATGGAATCTCTTAATCAGTCTCGGACTTAGCAGAGCAGAAATGATAGTCATGAAAGATATCGTCATCGATACATAGCCCGCATACGAAGACGGTACATCAAAAGCGATCTGCATTTGAGGCCATCCCGAGCCGAGAAGCGAGTCAGGCAAGCCTAAACTAATGAAAATCAGATAGATAACTGCTAAAAGTAGTGTTCCCATATAACGATAATACTGATGATTTTCCCGACAAAGGATCCCTTCCTCTGTCGTAGTAATTATATCATCCCAGTAAAGAACTCTTGATAACTATTTCAGGTATTTCCTTGGTATGGTCCTTTATTAATAATCAAATTAAATTCCTTATATATACCAGGTGCATAAAAGGATGATATCAAACTGCACAATCGAATCGCATCTGTTTGTGCACTTTCACGAAGTTGGTCAAAAACCAAAACTTTTTTCAAAAAGTTGTCCACTATCGGCCTCTCCCATTCCTTAATAGTGAAGACACAAGTTGATCAAGGACGGTTACTCAGGTAAGTTCCGATATGGGAAAGAGCTCTGCTTACAATGGATGAAGCTTCTGATTACACAGGAATCGGTGTTAATAGGCTACGCTTAATCGCGTCAAAGCCACATTCAGATCTTATTCTCTGGGTCGGCAGCAAAAAGATGTTCAAACGTAAAAAGCTAGATGAATATCTTGAGAACGCAACATCTATATAGCTCAGAGCAAGGGATTTGCATATGTATTATAAAAAGCGTTATGACAGAATGCATCGTGTTCTTCACGTTGGTGAGTATCAACGAAAAGACGGATCATATGGATACCGTTGGACTGATATGTTCGGTAAAAGACATTGTGTCTATGCCAAGGATCTTGACGCACTCAGAATTAAGGAACAAAAGCTTCAACTCGACAGACTTGAAGGTTTAAAAGATGCTCCGCCTGATCTTACCGTCGAAAATGTATTTGAAACATGGATAAAGCTTAAGCGAGGCATCAAAGGTAGTACTCGCTCCGGTTATATTCAGGTATTCGAATCGCTAATAAAACCTGCTATTGGAAAGAAACAAGTAATACTAATGAAGCGTTCAAATATCCGTGCCTTCTATATCAGCCTCTTAGATGAAAAAGACTTATCGATTGGAACGCTTGATAATGTCCAAACCGTACTTCACCAGGTATTTCAGTTTGCTGTTGACGACGATTATTTGAGAAAGAATCCGTGTGATAACATGCTTAAAGAACTCAAGCTTTCGTATGGTGATCACAAGAGGAAAAAGAAGAATGCTCTTACGCTAAAGCAGGAGATTAACTTCTTAAAGTTCGTGCGTGAAGACGGCAGATATTGGCATCTGTATCCGATATTTTTCATAATGCTGAATACCGGGTTAAGAGCTGGAGAATTGACCGGACTTCGCTGGAAAGATATTGATCTGAAAAACGGGATAATAGACATTAATCATAATCTGGTTTATTACTATCATGGAGATGAATCAGGATACCATTATTCAATCAGTACTCCCAAGACAAAAAATGGAATCCGCAAAGTCATTATGACTCAAGCTGTAATAGATGCTTTTCATATGGAGCGCAAGTTTCAAGAGTTCCTTGGTCTTAAAAGTATAGACGTAATAGACGGATATAAGAATTTTGTGTTTATCGGCAAAAACAATCATGTTCAGACCTACAATAAACTCAATAAGATTATAGAGAACATCATTACAGACTATAACAAATGGATCCGGAGCATAGGTATTACAGATCAGAACGAACTGCTTCCGCATTTCTCCTGTCATATACTCAGACATACATATGCAACTCGCCTCTTAGAATCGGGAGCAGCAATCAAGTTCATTTCTGCACAGATGGGCCATTCTGATATTCAGATTACCTATGATAACTATATTGATGTAACCGATGAATTTAAGCGTGTTCAAATCAGACCATTTGAGGAGTATATGGATTCGGTTCTGGGAGAAACGAGTTCAGAGATAACGGATCTCTCTGATTATATTTCTTGATAAGATCCGCTCAGCCTGAAGATATTAGATGGGAGCTGTCTCAACTTGAGGCAGTTTTCTTTTGCTTAGAAGCTTCTTGCTGACATTCCCAAATGGGAATGTCAGAACATCTCTAAATTGAATGAATTGGTCAGGAATTGCTTCCGTATTTCTTAATCCATATACTCAGAACTTACATCTCTTACCTCTTTTCTTACATCTAACGGACAGATAGATACAGATATGGGTGTATCTCAGATCATCTGCGTAGATTCCAAGAAGATGCTGGAGAGGAAGGAAGAATTCCTGGACACCATGAAGCTCCTCAAGAAGAAGAACGGCTACGACATGATCATCCTCATGCTTACCGACGTTCTCGTCGAAGGTACCGTCCTTCTCTACTTCGGCAACGACGACACCATCAGGTACGCGTTCTCCGTAGAACCCAAGGACAACGAAGTATTCCTTCCGGGCGTAATGTCCAGAAAGAAGCAGATCATCCCCATGCTCACGGCTTTGTGGGGCTGATATTACAATTATCCGCAAACGACAAGGCGTCTCCTTTACCGGAGGCGCCTTTTCTTTGTGTTCTTATGCTCCATCGTGAAATGGTCAGTGAAATCCCCTGTATTTTCACGATGCATTTCACGATATGTGCTCTCATCGCAAAATGCTCAGTAAAAACGCAGACAAAATTGCGATGAAAGCATTAATGTAAGCAATAATGGATTCTCGGCAAAATCTTTATGCGAATTAAAGAGGCACATTGGCTATTCTTTTGAACAAGTTCTTTAAGAGCCTGTTTAAGATTGATCGTGTCAAATTCAAGGAAGAAGATCAGAATAAGAGAATCGGTGTTTACTACATGTGCATCGATGATCTCCCACTATGAGAAGAAAATCCGTTGCTGAAGAGTATCCTGAATTGGTGCCCCAGTGGGGAACAATTAATGACCTTTCTCCTGATAAAGTCTCCAGCGGATCCCATAAAAAGGTTTGGTGGGTCTGTGAGAAAGGCCACACCTGGGAAGCTGTCATTAAAAACCGGACTCATAAAGGTTCCGGCTGTCCTTATTGTGAACACAGAGCTGTTCTAACGGGCTTCAATGACCTTCAGACATTATTTCCAGACGTTGCTGCTACCTGGTCTCCCAATAACCAATTAAAGCCCTCTGAAGTATCCTCTATGTCAAGTTTCGAGGCTCTCTGGGTTTGTGGAAATGGTCATGAATGGAGATCTCGAGTCGCTGATCGAGCAAAAGGCCACGGTTGTCCTTATTGCGCCGGTCAACGAGTATGGAAAGGTTTTAATGATCTGGCTACTACTCATCCTTTGTTGGTTAACGAGTGGTCTGATAAGAACGAAAACCTGTCTCCGGAGGAAATCACCTATAAGAACCGTTCTAATGTTTGGTGGCACTGCAACAAATGCGGAAATCAGTATCAAGCGGTCGTTTATGCCCGTGCCAATGGACGTGTCTGTCCTTTTTGTGTAGTCAGACTGTAAGTTTAGAATGGTTTTCACAAAAATATTCTAACAATAAATGGGCCCTTCGGGACCCATTTTCTTTTGCAAAATTAAAGGGCCATCTCAATTTAGTTTTGAGACAGCCCCCTTTCTTCCGTTTATTCAGTTACAGAAGTCAGATCAGAAATCTACTTCAGTATCGTAGTAACAACATTTAAGGAGTTTTTCCATCTCTTCAACGGATGGCTGACGAGGGTTAGATCCCGTACATGCATCTGCGATAGCATTTACAGCGATGTCGTGAAGTCTTTCAAGGAATACTTCCTCAGGTACGAAGCCCTTCTCAGCAGGATAGCTGTCAGCACCGTATGTGCCGATTCCGTGAGGGATGTTAAGGTCATCGTTCATCTTGCGCAGGTAAGCGATGAGTGCTGCGACCTTCTCATCATCGGAAGCATTCTTGTCAGCGATGCCCATGTAGTCAACGATAACGCCGTAGCGCTTCTTTGCAGTCTCATCCTTGGCATTAAATGCGATTACCTTAGGAAGGTACATAGCGTTTGCGGCACCGTGGATGATGTGTGCACCGTAATCAGCAAAAGCAGCACCTGTCTTATGAGCCATGGAGTGAACGATTCCGAGAAGTGCATTGGAGAAAGCCATACCTGCAAGGCACTGTGCGTTATGCATTCTGTCTCTTGCTTCCATATCGCCGTTGAAGGAAGGAACAAGATCTTTCATGATCATCTCGATAGCATGGATAGCGAGTGGATCTGTGTAATCGCTGTTGGCTGTGGAAACATAAGCCTCGACTGCGTGAGTCATTGCATCCATACCTGTGTGAGCAACGAGTTTCTTAGGCATTGTCTCTGCAAGCTCAGGATCTACGATAGCAACATCAGGTGTGATCTCAAAGTCAGCGATAGGATACTTGATACCCTTGGAATAGTCAGTAATGATGGAGAAAGCGGTTACCTCAGTAGCTGTTCCGGATGTAGAGGAAACAGCGCAGAAATGAGCCTTCTTACGAAGTTCAGGAATACCGAATACCTTGCACATATCTTCGAAAGTACAATCTGGATACTCATACTTGATCCACATTGCCTTAGCAGCATCAATAGGAGAACCGCCTCCGATAGCAACGATCCAGTCAGGCTCGAACTTAAGCATAGCCTGCGCACCCTTCATGACTGTCTCAACTGACGGGTCAGGCTCGATACCGTCAAAGATCTCAACTTCCATGCCTGCCTCTTTAAGGTAGCTCTCAGCCTTGTCAAGGAATCCGAAGCGCTTCATGGATCCGCCTCCGACGCAGATCATAGCCTTCTTTCCCTTGAAGTTCTTCAACGCCTCAAGTGCGCCTTTGCCGTGATAGATATCACGAGGTAATGTGAATCGTGCCATATGCAGTCCTCCTTGTTTTTTTATTTCTAACTGGATTATAATGCAAGCAATGTAATATGTATAAAGTATATTTCATATGTCAGTCATACAAAAATCATATGAGGTCGATCATGAACAGTAACTGGGATTATTACAAGATATTCTACTTTGTAGGAAAGCACGGAAGTTTCACTCAGGCAGCGCGTTTTCTTCATAACAACCAGCCTAACATCACACGCGTCATAAACACGCTGGAATCTGAACTTGGCTGCAGACTCTTCGTCCGATCCAAGAAAGGCGTAACCTTAACCCCTGAAGGAGCAAAGCTCTTTTCACATATAGAATCAGCTTATCATCATATCGAAAAAGGTGAAGACGAGATAACTTCAGACCGTCTCCTCGAAAACGGAAGTGTCTCCGTCTCCATAAGCGAGATCGCTCTTCACGTTCTCATGCTCCCTATCCTTCAGCGCTTCAAGGCCAAGCATCTCGGAATTAGGATCCGCGTGTTCAACCACTCTACCCCGCAAGGCGTAAATGCTCTCGAACAGGGCCTTGTCGACCTGGCCGTCATCTCGTCACCGCTCAAGGTCTCCGATTCACTCGAAGCAACGCATGTCAAATCCTTTCAGGAGATCATCATAGGCGGTGAACCTTATATCTCCCTTTCTACTCGAAAACACACTCTTCAGGAGATTTCTTCATATCCACTCGTCACACAAAGCCACGACTCAACATCATTCCAATATCTTACTGAACTGTTTCTCAAGGACGACATAATCCTTAAGCCATCGATCGAAGTCACAACGACCGACCAGATCCTTCCTATCGTCGAACACGGCATGGGACTCGGATTCGTACCTAAGGAACTGGCCATGCCTTCTATAGAAAGAAAAAAGATATTCCCTATTCCTCTTGTGGATGAACTTCCTTCAAGAAGCATATCGCTCCTTCAGGACAAGAGTCGCCCGTTAAGTCTTGCAGCTCTTGAATTAAAGCGCGAGACACTTCAGGAAGATCAAGGCCTCCCGAAATAATAGTCACCCCACAACGCAAAACAGGTTGACTATGAGTTTTAGAAGTGATGCCATATACTCAGAACTTACATCTCTTACCTCTTTTCTTACATCTAACGGACAGATAGATACAGATAGTTGTAGTCAATTTTGGTTTATCGGCATTTTGAGCAATATGAAAAATAGTGATATATAGAGACTATAAGAGGATATCCTGTATTGTCGGACCATGTTCCCGACGATGCGCCCCACGATGTAACGTTTTGTTGTGGCAAAACCTGCAAACCCAATAAAATAAAGCATTTCAGCCCATTTGGATTTACCTCTAAATGGGCTGTTTACATCTAACTTACATCTAACTTACTTCTTTTGATGCACGATTTTGTGCAGAGCCTGTAAAATCGCACATTTGCAGATGGTCTTCCTCTCAAAACCCGATTTAGAGTTTCTGCGTTTACCTTACATCTTTTTCCTAATAAAATCGCACATTGGATTATGTCGGCCGTATCCATTATTCTTACGCTATGGATACTATCGTTATTTGGGGCGGCACTCTGGCTATTCTTCTGAACAGGTTCATGAGAAGCCTTTATAAAGTTGAGAAGGTCATGTTTAGTGAGAAGGAGCAATTCAAGCGAGTTGGTGTTTACTATATGTGCATCGACGATCTTCCGCTATGAGAAGAAAGTCCCTAGCTGAAGAGTACCCGGAATTGGTGCCCCAGTGGGGTACCATTAATGACCTATCTCCTGATAAAGTCTCCAGTGGATCACACAAAAAGGTCTGGTGGGTCTGTAAGGAAGGCCATACATGGGAAGCAACCATTAAAAACAGGACCCTTAGTGGATCCGGCTGCCCATATTGTGAACACAGGGCTGTTCTAAAGGGATATAACGACCTTCAGACGGTCTTTCCTGAAGTTGCCAAGACATGGTCTCCTAAGAATGAATCATGCCCCTCAGAAGTCTCTCCATCGTCAAATAAAGCTGTTCTTTGGGTCTGTGAGAACGGACATGAGTGGAAAGCTCGCGTAGCCGATCGTACAGAAGGCCATGGCTGTCCATATTGTGCCGGACAACGAGTTTGGAAAGGATTCAATGATCTGGCTACGACTCATCCTCAGTTGGCTACTGAATGGTCTGATAGAAATAAGAGTCTTTCTCCAAACACTATTACATACAAGAACCGATCTAATGTCTGGTGGCATTGCAACAAATGTAGTAATGACTATCAGGCCGTCGTCTATGCACGTGCCAATGGACGTGTCTGTCCATTTTGCATAGCTAAAGAGCTTAAGAGGATACGTGAGATTCGGATGTCGTATAGGCAGATTGCTCGAGATTGTGCTTATCTGCTTCCTCAGCTGGCTGTCATCTACTATGCTGGTCAGTATGGAATAAAGGTCATTACAGACTCTGAAGATCCCATAGGAATCCCTGTAACAGCTCGTCTTCCTGAACTGAACCTGATAATTGACGTTACTAACCATCCTAAGGAAAAGCGAGTAAAGGAGCTTATTTGTGGGGTTAACGGTATCAAATATGTAAATATGCCGGAAAACCTCCCTGAAACCGAGATTATTTCCATGATTCGGAAAGCTTTTGCTGAGTCTCGTATTTACTCGAATTCTGATCCGGTTGAAGATCTGGAACGAATCAAGGCAAGCTATACCCGTTGGAGAAAAGCATAACTTCGTACCCACTGGGGACGAAGTTACCTCTGTACCGACGAGACATAAAATTGGGGCCCACTGGACCCCAATTCTTTGTCAGTTATATTCAAAAAATTCACGACTACCAATTAAAGGTTTTGTTACTATACATTTTCCCTCAGTAATTGATCCTCCAATCCTTCCAGCATTCGGGTGATGCGAAAGATACCGATTCAAGGAGGGGATCGTCTGTCGAACCGATGTACATAATGAAAGTAAACTCATATGCATTGTTGTTCTCATCAAGGAAAATATATCTGCTTCTCTCGAATTGATCGTCCGTTCTCTTCATGTAAGCAGGCGTGCCTGTAGCTGCGATGAATTGGGTCTCGCCCATACCTATCTCAATTCCGCCCATCACGAATTCCGAGTACATGCCTGGTACGAAGATTCCATATACTTTTGCATCGTCATTTACATTTTCAGAATTGAAATCTTCGCCCTCGACAAAGCACTCTATCTGAAGATTCCTTTGCTCCTCGTCACCGAAATCAGGATCGATATACGTATATTCATAATCCATAGTCATCCTTCCGTCATAGACTATGCCGTCACATGTAAATCCCATGTCTTTAAGCTCTCCGACCGTAACCGGTAATACGACCTCATATCCCATAATGGTCGGTGTGCCGGTCAGCACAGTAGCGTTGGGATCGAATAATTGGGTTATATCATATTCCGTTGTTTCCACAGGTTCGTCAGATACGGAAACATCTGTGTCGCCTGTTGTCTCCTCTATATCATTAACCGACAGCTCACTGTTATCCGGGATAAAAATATCTTCATCCGGCACGCTCTCTTCTGCATATTTTTCCTCGGGAAGGGGTTCATCCTTCTGATTTACAAAGTAAACAATTCCTGCTGTTGCAGCTGTTACGGCGACTGCTGCAATAATTCCTATTATGACTTTTTTCATTATAATCCTAGTTCCTTTCTTTGCTGCTGGTGCAGCGATCTTTGTTATAGCCCCAGAATTAGAAGCCTGTGCTGATGCGGACAGAGATATAAGTTTTGCGGGCATTGCCTTGAAAGGCACCTGCTCGGCTTCTGCAATGAAAAGCTTGCTTAGGAACGGCAGAGCAGCCATACCGAACAACTTCGTTTTGTTTTCATCTTCATATTTCTCGACCTCCTTCTTGATCTTATTTCTGGCAAAGTTAAGACGACGACGTACGGTTCCTTCCGGAACGCCGAGAGCCTCAGCGATCTCCTTCGTGCTCATCTCATCAAAATAGAACAGTATAAGTGTTCTCCTAATGTCATCGGATAAAGATTTTCCGATTATATCCATGATGATCTTGCGCATTTCTGCAGATTCTACGATCATGTCCGGCAGAAAATCTTCAGGGACTGCTTCGACATTTTCAAAGAACTCAACTTCCACAGCATCCGTTTTCGAGAGCTTAATGCGATCAAGACACTTGTTAGCGGCGGTCTTCTTAAGCCATGTCATAACCTTGGTCTTATCCTTTATAGATTCATAGGATTTGATCAGGGTTATAAAAGTCTCCTGGACCACATCTTCTGCGTCAGCTTCGTTCTTAAGAAGTGACATAGCCGTCCAGTACACTGCCTTATAGGCTTCTTTATAGATCTTTTCGAGTTCCTTGTCAGTCATCTGACTTTTGCCTCCTTGTCCGCACCTACTCTATTGACGAGTACCTGATGCGAAATGTTCGCAGGTTCGAGAAATTATTATGATTTTTTCACTTAAGGCTTATATAAACAGATCGTCCATCGTAATCACGTTATCGAAACTCCACCTATACTCATTATTCTTGATTCCAAATGTAGTAATCAACGTATTGTGAACAGCATTCTTTTTTGGAATCATCGCATATAGCAGATTCTTTCTGTGGCGTAATATAGAATCATAGTCTTTGTCCACCATGAACTCCTCGCCATAATATTTCATCTCACACATATTTACTATATTATCCCTGCGAGAAATGATCATATCTATCTGTGTTCCTTTATAATCTTCGCCCATTTTAGTCCAGGCTGATTGGGTAGTGCTGATGCCGCTTATCCCAAGAGCTTTCTTAATCTGTTCAATATGATTAAAGCATACATTTTCAAATGCATGCCCTCTCCATGTTACTATGGGCTGTGATGTGACATTCGATAACCAGAACGTTTCCGGAATCATCTCATTTTTCTCTATGAAATCAAGATAAAATATGCAAAAAGGATCAACCAGTTTGTAATGTTCTTCTCTTTTACTGTAGCCAAAAGGCACGTACTTTATAATGAAATCGCTGACGATCAATGCCTTTAACGCATCGGTCAGAGTTCCGCCTTCTGTATACCCGGTTAATGCGGAGATCTCTTTTCTTGTATATCCCATGCTTCTTGTCTTTAATGCCTTTATGATTGCTTTCATCATATCAGGATTCGTAAAAACCGATGCAAACAAACGATCATATTCCATAGCAAGCTTAGCTCCCTTTGCAAAAAACAGATCGTCCACATTTTGGGCAAGACTGCGGCCTCTCTTAAAATAGTTCAAATAATAAGGTATGCCACCGAAAATCATATAGCTCTGGACAATATCATAGCGGGACAGGCTTATTCCACTCGCTTTAAATAGTAATTCACACTCTTTCAAATTGAATGGTTCTAACTTGATCTCCCAGGTCACACGTCCATATAGACCACCATGATTATTAATAAGTTTGTCTCTCATCCAAGAATTTGCACTTCCTGAAACAACAAGCATCACATTTCTGTGACATGCCCAGTTATTCCAAAATGATTCCAATCCCGTAATGAATCCGGATTTTGGTGTATCCATCCATGGTAACTCATCAAGAAAGATCAACTGTCTTGATCCATCATCGTTTTTTTGCAGGAACATCTCAAGCATGAAAAACGCTTCCAGCCAGTCACTTGGGCAGTGATCTTTTTTCATTCCATGAGAAATTAGGGAATAATAGAAAGCCTGTAATTGTTTTCTTATAGGCTTCCCCTTGGGTTCATCGCCTGATTCTACAGGTGATATTCCGGCATGTCTGAACGTTATGCGTCCCTTGAATGTTTCATCAATCAAATAGGTTTTACCAACACGACGTCTTCCGTATACAGCAACAAATTGTGCCTCATCGCAATCATATCTCTCGAGCAGTTCCGATACTTCTTTTTCTCTTCCTATCATCAGTTATCCTTTCAAAAGTCCAGACTTAGTGAATTTGTTCTAAAAATTATAACCTCTCGATAATCAGCCGTCAATAAAATTATTCGTCATTCGCGGCTTACTATCGCAGATATATGATTATTATATTCGGTTTTCAACACTTGTTTTCATGAGATTTTCAATCTAACAGCTTGGACTGGCAAATATAATACTGATTGTTCGTTATACTGCTGATTTTCTCGACTAAGGGATCACTCCCTCAGACAAGATAATTATATCATCCGGGTAAAGTTCTCTTGATAACTTTTTATGCTGCAGATCTCCATCAGATGTTCAGCCTCAGCTGATTGTCGATCCAGCTTTTCTGGTCGGCCTCGTGGATCATATCATCCGGTTCACAATTGCCGGTCAGGAACGGAGACTTAGGATCGTGTTTTCTCATATTCTCCATAACCAGTTCAGCGTTCGTATTAGCGTAGCAGTACCTGCAGAGATGACCGCATGTATCATATGCTCCGATATCAGTTCCGAGCAGACAGGCGCATTCGCCGTTCCTCTGATTCTTAGCGCGCTTAGGGACATCCAGCCGGGTCTTGAGAGCTGTCTCATATGTTGAGATAGTCATGCATCCGGAACAGTCTGCTCCGTATTCTTCGAGATAATTGCCTTCCGCACATGGTCTGATCGTCATGCCGTGTTCTTTGGCAATAGCAATAAATGCTTTTCCGATCCTGAGCCGGTCTTCTCCTAAAACAGCTCTTGCCTCCGGAAAATTCTTTTCCACTTTCTTGTAGATATCTATAAAACTGATAACACATGTTCCGGTATATCCGTCAAGCACCCTGGTCATCTCTTCGAATCTTGCAATATGCCAATCAACGGAATGATCTGCATCAACAATGATGGGGTCATATCTCCATCCGATGCTGTCCACTCCGACAATACCGGAAAGCCTTTTGAAATCTTCCATAACCTTTTGATAATCAGGAACATTGGGTTCAATATCTTTGCCATAGGGAGTAATGGTAACAAACCAATACTGACCATATGGCTTAAGGTACTCCATAAAGGGAAACATCGGTGACGGGTTTTTCGAGCAGAATGCGATCAGATCAACCACATCAGGAGACAGGTTATATCTCGTTACCTGTGAAGGATTGTAGGGATTTCTGACCATCACAAAACCTTCTTTTATCCTGTTGATAAACCATTCAGAATAAAAGGCAGGTATATCAGTTCTCATTCCTGTCTGTATGATCATCTTATCACGTCCTTAAGTCTTCCAAGACCTTGCTTATATCGCTGTCGATCAGTATGGCTCTGTCCCTTATAAGATCCGGACAGCTGCAGGCTCCGAAATTGATGCAGGCATATGTTGCCTGCGGGTTTTTAGCTGTCCTCTGCCAGAACGGATACTTGATTATGACCGGTGTATTGTATCCTACACCAAGTTCAAGATACAGTATTTTCCCCTGTCTGGTACGAAGGAATTCCTCATACCTTTCACAGGCCTGATGCCAGCCTTCATCTTCAACGAACTTATCATCAGAACGGAGATTCATAGTCAGCGGCTTACCGCACCTGGGACACTTGGGAATAAGCTCTGAAGGTATCCTCATACCTTGTTGTTCACCGACCATCTTCCGGATGATCTCCCCGTTATCGTATGTCACGTCAGAGCAAGGTTCGCTGCACTGGAACAGGCCGTAATCGCCTTGGGTATAGAACAGTCTGTTCTTATCAAACCCGGCTTTCTGAAAACAATGGTCGACGTTAGTCGTTATCACAAAGTAATCCTTATCCTTTACCAGCTCGAAAAGCTCCTCGTAAACCGGCTTTGGTGCATTCATATATCTGTTTATATAGATATACCTGGACCAATATGCCCACATCTCTTCGGGTTCCTTATAGGGGTAAAAACCACCGGAATACATATCCTTAAATCCGTATTTCTCTCCAAAATCAGAAAAGTATTCTTCAAAGCGCTCTCCGCTGTAGGTAAAACCTGCGGCAGTTGACAGCCCGGCACCTGCACCGATTACAATTGCATCTGCCTCATCGATGGCTTTGTGAAGCCTCTTGATATTACCCGAGTAATCTGCTGTATATGTCATAGTCTATATCCTTCCAAACATTGAATATCACTTCGATCCTGCTGTTGTGCTCAGAGCGGTATTCGATAACTGTTCTCACTGCGATCTGCGCTGCTCTCTCGTTCGGAAAATGGAATTCTCCGGTAGAGATACAACAGAAAGCAATACTCTTAACATCATTCTTTTCTGCAAGCTCAAGACATGAACGGTAACATGATGCAAGTAATTCTTCATCATGTCTTGTCAAAGCACCCGTAATGACCGGTCCCACAGTATGCAGAACGTACTTACAAGGCAGATTAAAACCCGGTGTGATCTTTGCCTTTCCTGTCTCTTCCTCATGACCTTGCTTTTCCATGATCTCGGCACAGCAATTCCGGAGCTGAATCCCTGCATATGTATGGATACAATTATCTATGCAGCCGTGACACGGCACATAGCATCCGGTCATTCCGGAATTGGCTGCATTAACGATAGCATCACACTTAAGGGTCGTGATATCTCCCTGCCAAATGTACATGTCTTCTCGGACAGGAGTCAGATCCGCAATATCAGTGATCCCTTTTTCTTTAGTCTCTTCGTGCAGATAATCATTCTGAACAGCAAGAAACTCTTCACTGACTGGGGAAGCCATGCGCACATTCATCAATGAACGCAGCAATGTTCTTTGTCCGTCAGCGTTTTGCGGCTTGCTTATCCTACGGTATTCTTCTTTCTCTTCGAGAAGAGAGTCGATCAGATATAATCTTCTTTCAGACTGATTCACACAGATCACCTTCTTATATGTTCAATCTATCACCACGACTATCTTTCCGTCTACGCCTATTTCTTGTGCCTTTATTGCCAGCTTTATATCCGAGAACTTATAAGAAGCGCCAATGAACGGTGTAATCCTGTGCTCGTCTATATAAGCGAAAATCTTATCTATGGTTTTCTGCGTAGGGTAGTTTGAGAAGAATCCGGTAAGGTAACATCCGTTCGGTATTTCCTTTATAGGGTCAAATCCGTTCAAGTAGTACTCACCTCCCAGAATGCCTGTATTACATACGATTCCTCCTTGATAGAGATGACTTAATGAATTCCTGATGGTCTTAGGTCCTACCAGTTCCAGTATCTTGTTGGCATACAATCCGTCAGGAAGTTTATTATCTGAATCAAGAACAACTTCACATCCAAGATCTGTTATCAGATGCATCTTTTCTTTCTTGTGAGTTGTTCCATATACTTTACATCCCAACGATGCTGCGATCTGCATTGAGGCATACCCCAACGCTGAGGTGGCACCTCTAACCAGGAGCACATCTGATGATTTAAGGTTTAAGCACTCAAATAGCGACCCCCATGCAGTAAAGAAAGTCTCCGGGATAGCTGCAAGATGTTCGGCATCCAGATCTGAAGTAATATGGAAAATCTTCTGAACAGGCAGGATGGCGTATTCTTCATATGAACCGTTGAAGTTTCTTCCAAGTCCGCCCATAAGAGAACAGACCAGATCACCTTTAGTAAAACCTTCATCAAGTGAGTCTTCAACGATTCCCACACATTCAATCCCTGGAACTATCGGCTTGTTGATATAATCCGCACGGATCTCATTGACACGAAGGACAAGTTCAGAATGGTTCATGCCAAAGGCCAATATCTTTATGAGAACCCACCCTTTACAGGCTTTGGGCATCTCAAGTTCTTCAAGAACAATATCGTCACTGTTTGTGACATCTCTTAATACTACGGCTTTCATTCCTCTACCTCCATCCAGCACTGAGGGTCGGCATCATACATATTGTGTGTATATCCGTAGGTAACGGAAGGACAGCCGCGACAGTATGCTTTCAACTTGCATTTATTGCATTTTACGAATTTATCGTATTGCCTGTACTCATCGAATTTAACTGAAGTCCACAGGTCATACAGACTGGTATTCATTACCGAGCCTATCTCCGATTCCATTCTCCGACATGCATAAACAGTTCCGGTTGGCAGGATCGTCACATGGTTACGGCCGCAATTACAGCCATCAACAACAGCATTAGGAGGAAGGGTCTCGTCAGGTGTGAACAGACCTTTCTCATACTTATATAAAATCCACAAGTGATCTTTCAACTGATAAGTCGTTCTTGAATCCTTGTGGGCAGAATAACGTTCAAAGCACGCATCCATATATGCTTTGTACTCCTGCGGAGTCATATGAATATCAGGATCATATGCTTTCTCAATACTTGTAGGACAATAGCGTCCAACTGCATAGACATCTACACCAAGTTCATCGACCAGATCAATAAGTTCAGGTATCTCCTTGTGATTGGTTTTTGACACTGTGGACATTACCGCTGCCCACATCCCGGACTCCTTGATAAGCTTAATTGCTTCAAGTGTAGCCTTGAAACTCCCGGGTTTACGGAACATGTCATGCGTCTTTTCTAATCCATCAAGGGAAACCTGATATTTGACGCACCCGAGTTCATGCATTCTTTTGCAGACATCCTTTGTCAGATGGAACGGATTTCCCATAATGCAGAAGCGAAGCTCTTTCTCGTGAAAAAGCTCAAGCAGTTTCCAAAAGTCCGGATGAAGGATCGGATCTCCGCCTGTAAGGTAAACATACGGAGCCCTGTTTATTCTGTTACAGAAGTCTATTATTTGTTCTGTGACATAGACCATGTCATCCCTTGCCATTGTAATCAAAGCAGGATGTCCTTCCGAGAATATATAACAATGCTTACATCGCTGGTCACAATAGTCAGTAATGTGCCACTGGATTGCAAAATAGTTCATAATACAAATCAACGCTTTAAGAATTGAAGGCGTCAACTCATCTGGAGTTGACGCCTTGCTTTTTTACTCAGGGTCTTTAGCACCGCAAGCAGGTGCAGGCTCCGGATCTTTTGTTCCACAAGCAGGAGCCGGAGTTGGATCAGCTGTTCCACAAGCAGGTGCAGGAGCGGGATCACTGGTTCCGCAAGCCGAACTTGTTATTCTTTCGTCAATCATGGAGCGTTCCTCCTTTCATGGAATCTGGTTTTATTATGAGATTTGCGTAAAGAGATAGCACTGGTCAAATACAGACGAACTGTCGGATTTTGATTATAATATAGTTATCATAATCAGGAGTTTCATCTATGAGCCAATATAAAGAAGCCCGAGAACGCACTAAAGCAAAGATCGAAGATGCTTATTGGGATCTTTTGATCAATAATGAACGGATTACAGTAAAGAAGATAATCGATAAAGCCGGTATACACAAATCTACATTCTATTTTTACTATGAATGGGTCGATGATGTTCTGTCGGAGATCAAAACACGCATGATGGACCTTCTTGTATCTACTATAGAAAGCAATAATCGTGATAAGGGTGATTTCAGGCAGGTCATGATTGAGATGAGAAAAATGTTTCAAGAGAATCGTAAATATCTTGTCCCTCTGGTTCTTGAACAGCGCGGCGGTGAATTTGCCGTGCAATACCGCGAATACATCAAAGAACACTTTGCAGAAGACATAGGATTAGATTACAAAACTGGAAATGATGTTAAGAATGATGTTGCAAACTGCGTGCTTGCAGGATTGGTTGAGATAATGCTTTACGAGTTATCCAGTGAAATAATCCCTGATGAGTTCACTTATAAGATAGGTGACGGAATAATTAATAAAGGTGTAGCTCTTACGTTGAATGAAGATTTGAATATCAAGTTTGGGAAATAGACACTTATAAAATGGTCGTATTCCGGAATCTAGCTATCTATACTGATAATTTATTAGACTTAAATTTTCATAACATTGGCTTCCCGACACCAAAGAATTTGAAATTCAAAAACTCCTTTTTATTCTTACTATTCTGCCTCTTTTGCGCGCTGCGTTAAGATTTTAGTCAATTCCTTTACCTGCGGTTTCAGATCTTCTGCTTCTATCAGTTTCAGTGACTGCTTACGAAGTTTCGCCGATACTTTGGGATTCCAACCGGTTCCATCGCTGTAATCCTTCTTCAGATACGGATACAGTTCCTCATCCCGAATTATAAACTCCAACAGTGTATTTCGATTTGCTTTTGCTGCCACACTGATCGTTTTTTCAAACAATTCTTCAAGATATTTCGGCTTATCAGCAAAAAGCTCTTTTTCTTTGGTCAGCCAGTAACGCATCATCCCAGCATCGTTACGACTCGCTGCATTGACTGCCGGATTCACATATGGTGTAGTACGTTCTTTTGGGTCCTGAACCAGGTTCTTCTCCACCTTTACTCCCAAAGAGAGCAGCCATTCCGCCATTTCCGTTGTCTCCGCACCGTTCAATGCATTTCCGTTATAGAAAGGAAGTGTCGACTCCTCTTGCACATCGGCGCCGTTCTCTGCCAGTTTTTTTGCCAATTCTATCCGTCCGTACGGGATCGTCAGCATGAAAAGAAAATTGGAAGAACGCTTGTCCCTGACCTTTATGATCTCCGGTGTCTCTGAAATCTTCTTCCAGATTTCCTCGTCTGTTATCTCCTTTTCATTGAGCATGATCTTAATCTCGTCCATGATTGGCAGGTATCTCGTTTCCAGATCTGCATTTTCATCTAACGTACGGATCGGTTCATATTGGTTCAACAGCGCAATTGCTTTCAGGTCCGCTTGGATTTCCACCACTTTTTCGGAAGATAATCCATGCTTCGTACAGGTCAGCGTCTTATCGCCTCCATAGTCCAGTAGCAATTCTATGATCTGATATCTTTCATTGGCATACTTATTGTTTGGACGTGACACTATTTCATAGAGGGGAGAGAGATTCTCTTTACTTTGCAGATTAGGATCTCCACCGGCTTTTAATACTTCCTCAACCAAATCAACATTAATGGGTTTTGCACAGAGATAATGTAATGCAGTACGACCTTTATCATCCTGATTGTTCACATCGATCTTGCGCTGTATCAGATCTATTGCAACATCCCATTTCTGATCTAGGATTGCAAGCTGCAAAAGATTACGATTGTATTTATCAAGATCATTAACATCGAAATCAGCAACTTCATCTACTGCTTCCAAGTATTCTTTCAGCCCGTACTTCACAACACCTATCGCTTTTCGGATATCATCAACAGTCTTTCGCACCTGCTTTTCTCCATAAAAGCCCTTAAGGAGTTCTTTGACTGTATAATCCGTTATCGAAATGTTCGGAAGGCTCTTATCATGTTCCTCTTTTGAAGCCTTCGTCATATTTCCGCGCAGGTCTTCCTTTTTCCAATCACCTTCTAATCCCCAGCCTATAAACAGTTCATCATAGTCGGGTGCATAGTAATCTTCCTGATGCCCGATTATGCGCCAGTCACCACCCATTGCTTTACAGTCAAAAAGAATATAAGCATTAATATTTACAGGTGGAATGATCCTTACGGCATTCTCTATCGTATTCTCATCAATTGTGGGAGTTTCAGAAGTGTAATCAAATATCTCCGCTATGCAAAACCTTTTGGGTTTGATCTCAATGATACGTCCAAAGCAATATCTGTTGTCATCATAAACAAAGCAGAAAATATCTCCGCGCTTAAGATATCTCTGCATTGTTCTTGGTTTCTTGTCCCAATTCCACAGTTTAATACTCATTTATTACCCCATTAAATAGTCGTACTTACTGTTTATTATCTATACGGCTGCCTGTTAATACAGTTGATCCCACTGAATTTTGATTGACCTGCCGTTATTCATATAATAATCCATAAGTGCTGTCATTGCTTCTTCCTTACTTATGATCTGGTCTGCATGGATCTCATACTGCCCATCGCAAAAAGATACAAACCCTTCCTTAGCACTTCCGTTACAAGAAGAGTAACAGCTCCCATCGTCACCAAAATGATTTAGCACCGCATTATTCTCATTGACCAGCAACGCCATACAGGGATACTCGTCCTGTTCTCCGTTTTGAGATATCCATACCTCAGCTGACTTTTCAACCAGAAGTTTTTGCATTATGCTCTCGAAAACGCCTGCATCACCGCATTGATAAATGTCATGTCCACAACTTACTATCATTTATGCCGCTCTTTTTTACTGTTGATTTTCACGTCTATTTAACTGCAAGAAATAAGATCAAAACATGTCTTCAGGTCTTCTTTGTAGATCCTCTTATCTGATCCATTTGGATAATTCGCTATCATAAAGGCAAACAATTTATCTACGATGGCAGTATTCTTATAAAGCTCGGTAAATGAATCCCAAAAGCACTCTACTGTTTTGTTCATTTCTTCTTCATCATAAAGACTTTCAATATCTTCCGGAACAAATCTTTGGTTTTCCAATTCGAATGCATTTTGAATTGTTATCGAAAGAACAACATCAACACATGTCCATGTTCTTTTCTCTTCCTCTTGTTGTCCGAGAAGCAGCGAAAATGTCGTCACGTCATTTCCGTCATCATTTCCCAAATAATAATATAAATCGAATGCCTTTATATTTTTATAAAGCACCCAGTCCCAACAATGCTGTAATGCATCTAAGGCCAGTTCGTAACCTTCCGAATCAACCAGCTTATCCTGAACCAACTGAGTTAGTAATAACAGAAAAACAATTCTTGCATCTTTATTCAGTTTATTAAGGTCCATCTTAATCCTTATCCCCTTTTACTGATAATTATCCTTTCTTAGGATTACTGCTCATTCCGGTCGCTTTGATAGCACCCAAGCTATGTATCCTTACAACACGGTTCTCATCTGTCTCCGAAATTTTCTGCAACAGATCCAAATAAGGAAGCACCAACTCAGGCCTGCGTTTGCCGAGAACACGGAAGATCTCAGGTGATTCCATCCTGACTTTGTCATTCTGATCGTGCAGGAGTCTTTCAAATACAGACATGTGTTCAGAATAGATATCAGGAGTATTCGTAGCAATGTTTTCAGATGCCCAGATAAAACTTAACCTGACATTAGGTTCTTCATCAGCAGCAAAGCGGAACATATCCTTCCAATAAGGTTCGATAAGTTGATATTCAGCTCTGCCAATCCTTCCGAGCGCATTAAGAGCACGCTCGCGCAAGAGCGGCTCTGAACTGTCACAGAAAGAAACAATGTCTGGAATTGAATTCTTTACCAACTCAGGATACTCTAAGCCCATTTCAGCAAGCAACCAAAGAGCCTTTGCCTGTATCTTTACTGATTCATGGTTAAGAAGAGACGATACATATGGAATACTATCCTTCCATTTATCCTTTTCCTTCGTCAGTTTTCCAAGTTCTTTACAAAGCTCTGCTTCTTTCAACCTCTTATCCCCTTATTCTGATGTTTTTCTTATCAATACCATTATAACTTTTCGTATCTGTCAGCTGTCACTTTACACTACTCCAAAATCATTCATTTTATGAGCATTTTGGATGCAAGTTCGATTACTCCATCCTTGATCTTCATCACAAATCGCCCGCCTCCGAAAGTCGTAAAGACAAAAGTCTCATCATCGATCACCTGGCATCCCGTACACAGATTATCCTTCGGTGCCGTATCTTTTATACTCCACAATCCTTCGATATACAGATTATTATCTTTAAGATTTCGGGCATTTATTTCCTCTTCATCCCATTCCCAAACAAGAGACAGTCCACCTACGTAGTATTCATGTTTTGTTATCATTCTTCATATTTCCCCGATTGAACGATATCCTGATGATTTACTGATCTTCCTTCTCGATCATCTCTTTAAGCTCAAGGATAAACTGCTTCCATGGATCCTTCTTTGTATCTATATAAGTCGTTTCATCAATGCAGTCACCGGCACCAAGTTCAAAGAGTTTCTTGCGGAGAGCATGGTCACAGTTCTTGTGGTGCATAATAAAGTACGGGATTTCAACGCCGTCATCCCAGTTATACTGATCTACAAATGCATCAAGTTCTTCGAGAGTAGTATTTTTGTTCAGCAACCTGCTCTTCTTATATGACTTAAGATTTTCTTTGCAGATTTCTTTGGCTTTCGTTTTAAAGTAATCCTCAGTGTTAGCAGTTGCAGTTTGAGTGTCAGGGATATATATATAACCATCTACATAATCTTTCCAATTCTCGCTTATCTCACCGGTCAGTAGATAATTTCTTACACATCTCCCGATGCGTTTGTCTGACTGCTCATTCAAATCAGAATCATAATCAATGATATTTTTCGAAAGAAAACCCATTTCCTTATCTTTGAAAAGCAATGCCTGAACTGTAGCGATCAGTCCGTTTTTAATAGCAATATCAAACATGAAAGAATAGTAATCACCAATGAATTCTTCGCTAATGAATTCCGGAAACTTGATAAAAGAATCAGCTAATCTTTGCTGAGCCCCACGGTATCCAGGAATCATTCGCGAATCAGTCCATTTTTGGATTATAGTCAAAGAATAATTCTTTGCCTGCTCCAAACTTAATAACATGTGTGTTTCTTCACAGAACAATAGAAAGAATACATCACTCCCTTTGGAAGCTGCATGATCAAGGAATGCGATTTTATCTTTATCGGGTAGAAGATTTCCTTTTTCTCTAAACAACAATCTGTTCTTCTCAACAACATTATCGCCTTTCTGATTTGATATGTATGTAGATATTATTTCATTTAATAATTCCTGCATGTCTCTGATTCCATTTCTAGTTAGTATATCTTGCTGATAATTATCACGGCCGAATATCCTGGGCCACACATAACTATTATATCATCAGGATGCAAGAGCTCTTGAAGCTTTGTGTCCAATAAAGATCAATATGTGGTAATAGGAGAACCTATAAATTCAAGTTCATCTTCGTCAATTTCTATTCTCATATCACAGTTTCCGTTCGAAACGAGTATTGCAAAAAGATTGTTTTGAATATAGTAGATATCATAAAAACACCAACAGACATCTTTGTCTGTAGGCAAGAGGATCTCTTTAGTTCCTGTTTTCGTCTTCACAACGATTTTATCCGTGTATAGGGTATAAACATTATCATTTTTGTTCGATTTGAGTGTCCGCATAACTATTGGTTCTCTCTTCACAATTCATTTAATACCTGCAATGCTCTCTTCTCACGCTCTTCCTTTACTTTGACTGCTCTGTCTATATCCTTCTGTTTTTTATGAAAAACAAAAGGAACAGAAGCTCTGTATTTCTCTTATTCTTAGTTTTACCACCTTGATCAAAATCAAATGTCAGATAGTTCCACCTTATTTTTCTAAAGTCGTCTACCTGATAGTATGTGTCTATCGGAAGGTACTTAAACAGTTCATTTGCGACATATGTGTCGCCGCCGCCATTACCTCGCAGATCTATTGCAAGATTCTTGATATTTTTCTCTTTCATCTCCGTAAACATTTCACGAAGCACATCCCTATAGTGATCACTTGTCCAGCATTTCTTTAGCGTAAGTATAGCCAGACTCTTTTCTTCATCTATCGCGTAATAAACATAATCACCATTACTGTCTGATAGCAGATACTTATCCTGAAGATCATAGTATTCAACATCAGTTATAAAATCCTCGCGGTTATAGGTGCGGGGTTCCTCGTCTCCATCCTCATTCTTCCAAATAACCTCAAAAGGTGCCTCAATACCGCATAGATCCAGATAAAACAAGTTTTCCATATTAACACTAATATGACGCGGCGTTTCATAGGAATAGTATGGCTCTACGAGTTCCTTCATCTGTTCCTCTGTTATGCCATTTACAGAATATACACTATAGCCTTTGCTCTCCATCTCAGGACCATCCGATAGTAATAAAGGGTCCCACGAGTTAAATGCTGTATGTGCATCATTTATCTCATGCAGTATACTTCTTACGCCACGCACAAACTCTATTCTCTTGATTGTATCCTTTGACTCAAAATCAGCCCTGACTTTCTCGTACTTTGCCTGAACCTCTGGTGTCAGTCCATCTACGAAAGATATATGATACTTTTTAAGGTAGCTCATAACCTCCTCAAGTGTGTCCAGTGCCTCTTTCTTTGTAAGATCTGAATTCTCATAATAATGTATCGGTCTATTAGATTTGTGGCCATCACTATTCCAATACGGACATGCATATGCAAAAAGCACACACAAAGCTGTAAAAATACACGTGATAGTTACTGCAATTATCTTAGCTGCTTTCCCGGAAAATATCTTCCCAGCTAAAAGCAAAACAACCGCTATATCCACTACTGAAGCGAGTATCATAACCCACTGCGGAAAATCCTTCCAAATCAGCAGTATATTCAGTGGAAATATGCCCAACACCAAAGCATTCATTAATATTATTAAAACAACTGAGCCAAACTTTTTGAATCTGTTCATTGCAAGTATTCTTTTTCCTTTAAGTAATTAGTCTGTTGATTTTGCATATCATCCGTTTACGCTTTTTGCGCATTCCTTAACAGATCCAGAAGGCCCTTTTCCTTGATTATCGCAAGACCCTGACCCTCATCGCCAAGTATGAGAACGTTGTCGCCGGGATTGATGTCAAATATCTTTCTTGCCTTTGCCGGAAGCACGATCTGGCCTTTATCACCTACCTTGACCATGCCGAAGATATGCTTGCCTCTGGGAGGCACTCCAAATCCAAGATTCTCTCCGCTCTTCTTGTCATAATTCAGAAGATCGTCTATGGATACACCGAAAGCATCAGCTATAAGCTTACACTTTTCGATATCAGGCAAAGACTCGCCGGTCTCGTATTTCGAGAGGGTCTGCCTCGAGACACCGATCATATCGGCAAGTTCCTCCTGTGAGAGATCATGATACTTTCTAAGTTCTACAAGATTATCCTTGAACATTTTTACTCTCCTTCTTCTTAGATATACCCAGCACTGCCCATCGGAAGAACGGTATCTTCGAGATGACGAAATACAATATATATGACAATCCAAAACCTGCTATTGTGCTCAGGAGATAGCATCCCCACGCTGGGACAAGACCGGGCTTAGCAAGATAAAGTGCGACCATTGAGATTCCCAGATAGTGGAAGATATAAAGTCCCCAGCTGTGAGATCCCATCCACTTCGTGAATTTATTCGTAAAGTCGAAGAACTTTGCAAAACCGCCTACCATTGCAACACAGCCGAACCATCCGTACAAGAGGAACAGCGGTGAACGGTATACCGGATCATCAGCATAATTCTGACCGAAATAAACGATGCAGAAAGCAGTGCCAAGACCAACTGCGATAACAGCAAAGAGCGGGAAGTACCTCTTCGTTACTTCTATAACTTCGCCATGCGAGAAGACGAAGTATCCCAGAAGATATGCCAGGAAATATAATCCGAATCTATAGCTGACGATCACCGGCGTGTTAAGGAGCTGTCCGGCGCCCCAAAATAGCACTGCTATAAGGATCAATACCCAAAAAGGCGTCTTCCTGCAGATATTCCAGAAACGGTCTTTGTCGATCTTCTTTATGAGGACGATTACAAGAGAGAACAGCCAGAGCATCTGGATATACCAGAGCACGCCGATTCCTGAAAGACAATATATAATGTATTTTACGAACCCGGGAGCCTCGATATAGCCCGCTTCGCTGAAAGATACATTGATATATCCCTGTATAAATTGGAAAACAAAGAGTCCGATCGTTGACGGCACAAGAAGCTTTACGGTTCTGCTCTTTATGAATTCTTTTCCTGTGTGCCTTTCAATATAGTATCTCGCACTGATTCCTGAAACGATGAAGAGAAGTGCCATAAACCACGGATAAACGATGTACTGATACAAATCGAAATACTGGACTTCCAGATCTGTGATCTTTCCGAGCGTGCCAAGGATCCCCTCAGCGTTATACATATAAAAGACATGATAAAAGACGACCAGTACGACTGTTACCCATCTCAGGTTGTCTATGTATGACTTTCTCATATATGTACCACCTTTGCTACAAATTTTAACATGATTTTATATGGCATAAAATCAAAAGACCACCAACCGCAATTAACAGCCGATGGCTTTTTGTGTTAAAAATCGTTGCAAACACATTCGGGACATTCTATCACTAACCACAGGCAAACCTGACTATTCATATACAAACCCCGAAATTATTGTTCCGGGGTCGAGTTCTTGGTAAGTTATATATATACTCCACAAAAGCATTTCTAACTGATGATATACTCTTCCTTGCTTATCCGATTAGATCCTTCTTGTATTTACACGCCTATTATCTCATAAAGCCGTTCTTTTGCTTCCATGGATTCACATGAGATGTCAGGCTCGACAAGATATGTTCCGGCATTTGAATCCGCTCTGACGAAATGCTTTGTCGAGACGGACATGAATATCTTAGAATTCGGCAGACTGAAGAAGACAACCTCACCATATCCGTTGGGATCATTGCCGGGAGCCTCTCCGATTATCGTTCCGATGTGATTATCCTTAACATATTGGGCATATAACATACCTGAGCTGAAGGTGCCCGAAGATGTCAGGAGATAGAAATCACCTTTGAAAAGAAGGTCATTTACTTTCTCATTCTTTTCATATCTGGGAGGATATGGAACAGTAAAAAATCCCAGTCTCCATTCCAATCCGCATGTCTTATATTCATCGATATCAAGATATCTGAAAAACTCGCCTATTACCGCATCGTTTCCGCCGCCGTTGCCACGGATATCCACTGCTACATGCTTAATGTTCTTTTCTTTCGCCTCAGTGAACATATCCCTGACAGCCTTGTTGTATTCCGCATTTGCTTTGCACGCTGTCAATGTCATTATGGCAAGACTGTTTTCCTCATCGATTTCATAACTTACGAAAGACTCCGTCGCCGTATCGTCAGTTTTCACTTCAATATCATCTATAAGCGCATAATCTTCCTGAGTATACGTTTTGGTGATCTTATCACCATCTTTCTCAAACACATAAGTGACTTCCGTATTATCAAAGCCAAGATAATCCAGACCTTCCAAAGTAAAATACAGACTTCTTATCCTGAATAACTCCCAGCTTTCTGCTTCATAACTGATGAGATCTTTGCTCTGCTCTGCAATCTCGTCTATCGTAAGGCCGTTTACTGATACGGTCGTATAACCTGCAAGTTCATCCGAATAGGAATCCCTAAGATAGTGGAAATCATATTTTGGGAAAGTATATGTGTGTCCGTCATGAAGACAGGCGAGCACATATTCTGTCTTCCGGCACAACTCGTTTACGGTTATCATATCGATACCCTCTAGTTCAGCTCTGACAGACCTGTATCTCTCCTCCACCTCGGAAGGTATTCCGTTAAGTAAAGCCGGATGATCTTTCTTCAGATATTTCATCATGTAATCAAGATCTTCGATGGCTTCTTTGGAAGTTACAGTATTCTCATACGAATCAGCATACGGTCTGTCTGTATATCCGGTTATGGAATTCCAATAAGGATTGCAGATAATACCAGCCATGTTATAAATAAGCACAGCCAAAACAGACAATATGGCCATCGGAATCTTAAGACCTTTGCCTGATCTGACCTTAAAAATAATAAATGCATTAACGATCAGAATAACCAAAGAAACAATTATGCTCACAGCATAAGGAACGGCGATCAGTCTCTTGTCGATGAGATAAACCCCAATATAAACAAGCCATGTTACAGGCAACAAGAATACAAATCTCTTTTTCATTTTATCCCCTTTTCCATAGCGCGATTCACAAAAAATCTTATCTAATCGCGCTTTAGAACCTGAATTATACTCCAAAACCGATACATCGCTCAAATAAAAATATTATATTGCAAAATCGATTATTATCCTGTCTAATTTCTCGACGAATGAGCCCTTCGTCATCCCTAAGCTATTTTATCATATGAACAAATAGCCTATAAACAAATTGCTTATCCAAGGCTAAGGTAAACAGCATTAAATACATAAGCATGCCTAAAAAGCTGTCTGAAGAAGAGATAATCGGCCGTGTCATCAAGGCATTCTCCGATTCACAAGTTTACATGTCATTCTCCCCTGCTGAGGATTTGAAAAGAATCAGGAAGAACTACTTTCAATTGGTAAATAATCAATAATTCGGGTCCACTGGGCCCGAATTAATAATGCAACAGACCGACATTTCTGCCGATCTGTTAGTAAGTTTTATTCACGATTTATTTGTCTATCATGCGAGATTTCAATACAATGTGACTGAATCTCACAGGTTAAAGGAAATTACAGGCTATCGTTTGATGTGAATCTTCTTCGTAATATTCAGCCTTCCAGTAATGTGGGTCATTCAGTTCCAGATACGAAATACCAGGTAAATCCGTTTTCACAGGTGCCTTAAAGCTGTACTTAAGAAACACCATTATTGAATCTTCATACTTCCAGCCCTGATACGTTTCATTTATTTCGTTACCGGCATCAAGTTCATCTTGCAGAATTTTTTTCATTCTGTCAGATAACGCTTCAATATGCTTATTGTCTATCTTCGGACCCATGCGTATTCCCCTGTTTATGTATTCTATAGTCGTATTTCCTGATTATATAATGCAACATCAGCATTCGCTCTTTCTTATTATAAGATGATGAAAGAATGCAATATTAACATAATCATTCATTTCAGAAACCCGCATTTCCAACTGAATCATTTTCTCCTGCCACTCTTCATCCGAATGCTTCTCCTGATTCTGTTGAAGATCCCAGAATGTTCGTATCCCATAAGTTTTCTCAATATACAATTCCGGACACCACTTGATCACGTCAGAATCGTCATAATATCGAATCGCACCAAACTTAGAAGCCGTGCTGTCTTCTCCATCAAGGAGAGCGTTCGCTTTATCAAAATCATCCAGAAGAACAGCCATCTGCATGACTCTTCCGTTACGATTGTGCTTTGCTAATGATATAGATCCGCCCGGTTTTAGCACTCTCGCCAGTTCCCTAACCACGTTCGCTTTATCATCTATATATTCAAGAACATTATGACAAATGATCATGTCAAAACTGTTATCCTCAAACTCAGAAAGAGCATTGATATCACCAACCACCTGCCTGTAGTCATGATCTTTCCATGCATCCTTAAGCATATCTTCCCATGGCTCTACAGCAACCACACGGTTAGACTTCGCAAAATGATCAGATGTAATACCCTCACCACTTCCAAAATCCAGAATATCCTTATCATTCATTTCACCCAACTGCTTCCAGACAATCTTCTTAAACAGTCTTTCCCAAGCAGGTAAATCTTTAATATCCCTCATCTATTCAACCTCGTAAAACTGTTCATATAACTTACTATCGCTTCATCCCGACAAACTGAAAGTTTTGAGCGTCTCAAAATTTTAAACCCATTTCATATGCCTTGGAAAGATGTCGAGGAATATTCTCACTTCGTGCTTCTTCATTCCAATGAGTCACATTATCAAAAATAACCATTTCTTTCTCTTTTGCTCTATTACGAATTCTATCTCCCAACATTACTGTTTCCATAGCACTCTTTTCCCCTGTTTCAATGAGAGATTTCATCGATTTTCCTGCACAAACTATAAATAATGCTTTTTCAAGAACCTTCATCGTAGGATCCGGCTTATAAGCAAATCCTGTTGTCCAAACTCGGTCAAACCATCCCACAAGCTTTGCGGGAGCTTCTGTCCAAAATACAGGATATATAAACACAATCGCATCACTGTTCTGTATTTTCTCCTGTTCAATCAAGACATCTTTTGATTTTATTCCATCAGCTCTGTAATAGGTTTCTCTTAAATATTCTTCTTCACTTATATCTGTTTTAAAATTCATATCATATAAATCAGATATAAAAATCTCATGACCTGCATCTCTTAAACCTCGTTCAAAAGATTTATATACATCATTCGTAAAACTATTTTTTGAAGGATGGCAATATACAATAAATACTTTCATACCAATACCTCTACCAAATTACAATTTCTTCTGCATCCATAAAAGGTCATACCAGCGGTCGAATTTCTTTCCGATACCTTTAGCTGTGCAACCTTCTCATATCCCATATGTTTATGGAATTTATAACTGTCGTGCGAAAGGTATTCATTATCCCTAAAAACTGCTGATTTTCTGTACTCAGAAATCACTCCCTCAGACAAGGAAATTATACCATCTAAGTAAAGGGTTCTTCTATAAGTTCACTCAAATCAATAGCTAGAGAAGGACATCCAAAGACAATCTTAGGATTTCTAATCCATCAGGTCACGCGCTTTGATATATGGATTATGATAACGCTTTCTTTTTTCGGGCAGTCCGAGTTTCTTTGAGATCAGTGTACCGAGTGCAACATATGCTTCGGGAGTCTTAAACTGTATCGCTTTGGAAGGACAATATACCACGCAGGCATTACATCCGTGACATTTCCTGTTCCACACTGGGCGGGAGTTTTCCATTGTAATATTCTTTGTCGGACAGACTTTCAAGCATGTTGAACAACTGGTACATCTGCTGTCTGCATAAAAACCTTTATCATATTCATGTTCAACGTTGAGATACGGGACCATCATCTTCGGGAACAATTTCCTTGTTATGATCGACATATGAGGATACTTTCTAAGCCTTCTTTCACATATTTCACGTGCAGTCTTCCGCATGCTTTTCTCCATGAGCGGGATCATGATCTTCTCAGGAGGAAATGGCGGATATGCGATACACTGGCTTGCAACGCATCTGACAGCACGCGAGTAACTCAGATGCGCACCCTTGCTCAAAGAATTCTTCATAGAATTTAATTGCACGTTCCATATCATTAACGCATATATAAAGCGAATCAATTTTGCAAAACATTTATACTCCCATTCCTTTCTCTGCCTAATAAACTGCTGATATATCATTCCATGTTATTTCTTTATAAAGCAATCAGTTCAATTTATCTTTCAGTGGGCTTGGTGAGATCAGTCCCATGCCTTCACAAAAATGATCGACAAACTCCGGTTTCTTCTTCAACGGGCAGTAGTTAATAAACATAAACATAGTTTTCCCCTTCAGATAAATACCATACCTGCTCTCATCGTTTGTAGTAAACTCGTACGATTTATATTCTTGGTTTTCATCACAATATCCGATGGTATACAAATATCCATCTATATCCCCTGATTCCTTGATGTCAGGACTCCAGCCTTCAGCAACATCGGTATAAACTTCTTTTGCCATCTCTTCAGTTTCGAAAGTAAACAGATACGCAATGGTTTGCATACGTGAATCTTCTTTGCCTTTACGCTCTAAAAGAAGGAAGAACTCAGTTGCATTACAATCAGGGCTAAAATCCTGAAGATTATAAATTTCATCGTATTTTCGAGTTGCCGTATCGGGATCTGTCGTTGCATACATCAGTGCAAAATCGCCATCCTTTTTCTTGTCTGTTATATCACGGGAGTTATTTGTCACTTCAAAGCCATAGCTTTCAGCAAGCTGATAAACAGAAGCTGACGAAAAATCAAGCGGCTCTGCCTTAGAACATCCAGGCATCAAGCCTGTCATCACAGCCAACAGCATAACAGAGGCAAACTTTTTTACCGGGATACTTTTGCAGTTCCATTTTTTCATGCTATTCAGTTCCTTATACTGTCTATTCTTCTATGCTTTTTCGGCAGTTCAGTATCCCTATCACGATCATAAAGACGAGATGGAATATGGGCCATCCGATTCCTGTTATCTGAGCCATTATGTCCGGTTTCATGTTATCTGTTAATCCTGTTGTCAAGAAATAGCACAGTACTATGACAGCAAGTACCGCTATGGAGAAGATTAGGGCAATAGCGAAGAATAAGACCTTCAATACGACGCCTGACTGACTAAGATAAGTAATCTTCTTTTGAAGGAAGAGCTTATATCCGGCGACCATAAATCCGACAAATAATACCAGACCTATAATATAAAAGAAGATATTAAACCTATAGTTACTTCCACTCCAAATAAAACTAGAGTAATCGCCCTCATATTTTCTTCCCACCATCTGGATCAAGGACGCCAGTCCTGCAACCACAGCTGATGCTAAAAGATACAGTGCTTCCGATCCGATGACTTTCAAACTTGTCTTTGTTTTATCCATATGCAATCACCACAACCTGCTGTACAGTGAAAGATCTGTTAACTTATCCTTCTCTCTGACTTGCAAAAGATCCAATAATTCTTTTGTGTTTCCCATATATAGATCCCCTTTGACTCGATTTTTCGCATACGTATATATTATATAAGAAATATAAATGCTTTGAGGACTGTTGGTGTGATACTTGAAGCACATGAACAAATCCTCATGTGAAAAAGTAGTTCAGAATGCTGTTTATATTCTGATCCAATTATATAACAAAGCTCGAAGAGCTTTCTTTACAGGTCATCTGATGGTGCAGAGCTTTCCTCTTAACACATAGCCTATCTTTTCATAGCAGGCATTTGAAGCAGCATAATCCGCATCAGTGTAGAGCATGGGCAGGAACCCGGCAGTCTGGGCAATCCTTGTTACCTGATAGACAAGGTGCTCCGCATAGTGTCTGCGCCTGAATTCATCACGTGTATATACCAGGCCAATCGAAGCCATATCCTCTACAGGATGCCAGTTGCAGCTGGAGGCATATTCACCATCACCTGTTTTCCAGAAATATGCCGTGCCTGCCTTTATATCGTTTTCTGCATAAGTCTTGTATTGTTCGCGGCTCTCCTGATCTATTCCGACAGCTATATGAAACATATCGAAAAAGTCGACTAGGACTTTAACATCATCTTCTGTGCATTGGTGCAGCTCTCCGTCCACAACCATTGAAGGCGCTATCGGAGAAGGACAGTCGTACGCAAAGAGGTTCGTAGAGATCTTAAGATCTAAACCGTCCTTTTTAGCTCTGACAATAAAGTATTCTGCCAGTTCATACTTAATGTTAAAACGGTGATCTCCGTCCATAAATGAATTGTCTTTTGCAATCTTATATGCCCGCTCCATCTCATCTTCAGGAGCATTATCAGGAGTCCATATCCACACAGGATACGGTTGTCCTGTAAAGCAAATAATAAGCCTCTCGTGATCTGATAAGCGCAATGCGCATTCTTCTTTTATGATCCTCGTCATTACTGAGAATGTATATTTGTCCCGGCTTAAAAGTTTAAAGTCTCTTTCATCTACAAATGGATCCATAGAATTCTCTCCAAAGATCAGTCAGTAACATAACATGCAAGTTCAAGCGCTATTTCGAAATGTCCCGGATCATGCTGCGTGTCTTTCTTCTGGTTCTTTTCCATATGTGAATCCCACAGCGGAGCATCAAGAAGATCGCCGCTGGTAAAGAAGAAATAAGCATCCAATCCCCTGAAATCACACATGGCCTGAATCGCAGCACATTCCATTTCTACCGAAATGCAGCCGTCATTCTTTCTTTTATCGAAGTTTCCTCTGGTCTCATGGTATACAGCATCTGTAGTCCATGTTTTCCCCTTCACATAAGGAAGACCTGCCAATTCCATAAACTCAGCAACTTTTTCGCTGTTTTTCACCGTAATGTAATCAGATGCAGGAGCATAGTGATATGACGTTCCCTCATCACGGTAAGCTTCTGTAGGGACCATTACTTTTCCTCTGGCTATTTCTTTATTCAGACAGCCGCAACCGCCAAACTCTATATACTTGTCAGTCTTAATAACAGACATTGAATCTTCTATATCGCCTACGCAGCCAGGAGCACCGCCAAAAGACATGTATATGGCAAATTCTTTATCTTTATAAGTAAAGCCGTATATCGGTTTTGCTCCGTTCGAAGAATAAATATCTCCGATCTTTGTGCAATCGTAAGCTTCCAGAACATACTGAAGAATCTCATTGGAAAAATTCAGGATACAGGCATCAACCTTTTTGGCATCTTCCTTTTTCCAAGGCTTTAATATTTCTTCAGTCTTGTTATCAAATGAATCCGTGATCATTTCACTACTCTGATTTCTTTTCTGGTTAGTATATCTTCCTGATGATTTATCGTTCTAAAGTTTTTTTGAATAGTTTTCCTATATCTCGATCATATACATAATCCACAAAACACTCGTCTATATCAATTCTCTCATATCAATAGACTCTACATAACATGGCTACGAAATTATCTTCTTCATGATCATATTTGCTTTCAATTAACCGCTTTCAATTAACCTTATCTGTTCTAACAATACTTTTTTAGGAACAGTGTTGCCTCGTAAAATGATATCGCCTTTATAATATTCAATTTCTAATAAAATCATTCTTGTTTAGTTTTCTTAATTCTGGATATAAGCGATCATGCTATTTTAGTAATCCACCATGGAATACGCATTCATATACCTTTTGATTTCCATGATATATCTCCTCGCATCCCTGAAACCAAGTGAAATCACCGGTAACTTTACATCTATACATGTACTCTCCTGATTGATATATTTCAGGTCCCCTGTACGGCATCTTTACATCCGCAGCTCTCAGTGCTTCTTTTAGGAAGTTACCACTAAAGCCGTCTGCCAATACCCGTCCCATATAATTCATCGCATAAATGGCCTGTCCATTCCTCCATACCGCTTCTTCTCCAGCAAACTCCTCTCCGCCGACATATGTGTCGTGATAAATATATTTACCATTCTCATATCTAAAATCGTGAGATGCAGGCCGGGTAGCATCGACTTCATTTTTAAATGCAGCATATGTATTGACATTTGCTTCCAATCTGAATGCTATCAGTTCATCAAGATCCGTATCCGATTGCGGCTTAATACACACTGCACAATCCTGATCTTTAACCAGATAATCAACACTGACACTCATAAGATTACTGATTTGAATAAGATTAGAAATATCCGGATAAATCTGTCCTGATTCCCATTTTGCAACGGCTTGCCTTGAAACACCAAGTATATCTGCAAGAGCCTCTTGAGTGTATCCCCTATTCTTTCTAAGTATCTGCAGTTTTTCTGAAAAAATCACTTCTCATCACCTCCGCTATCAGTGTACAAAACAGCGGAATTTGTCTCAATAAAACACCAGTTGCGTTTTTGCTACTTATATTATACAACCGGCATAGTAAGTTTTACTGACTATTATCCGGACTAACCTCTGTTACAGATCCTTTTCCTCATATGTTTTATCCCAGGAGCCAATCTCTATCAGGTTACCTTCAGGATCTGCAATATAGCATGTTCTCTGCCCCCATGGTTCTGTAGTCGGTTCAAGTACCGGCGTGGCTCCGCTCTCAGTCACACGTTTAAACGTACTGTCAACTTCTTCAAAAGAGTCCACATAAAGAGCAAGTTCAAAGTGACCGTTAAGTCCCTTCAGATAATCGTAACTGCGTCCGGTCATCTTCTCAAAATCCTTACGGCCGTATAGAAGAAATAAAGTCCCGTCTTTTACAAGATAAACATTAGACGTGTCTTCGCTTTCTTTAATCTCAAAGCCAAGCACATCCCTATAGAACCTGATCATAGCAGCCATATCTTCAACAAATAATCCAAATCCGTCCAGATGCACAGTTTTTTCTCCTTTGTATGTTGTCCTGCAGATTATTCCATCTTCAGATATTCCTTCGCGGCGTCATCGACCTCTTCGTACCGTTCTCTGTCAGTCGGTTTTGTCGCGATTCTCTTGATCTGCCATTCCATATTTCATTCTTTCAATCAGTTCCATTAATCATTTCTAATAAAAACATTCTTGTTTAGTTTTCTTAATTCAGAATATTCTATATCTCTCATAATTATTAGTATTCTTTTCTGTTGATTTTCCTGACAAAGTCTTCTAATTGCTTTTGTACGCTCGAATCAAAATCCCTTCTTTTCTCACTTTTTTCCATGTTCTTCGCTCCTTTGACCAATTCTTACATCAGTCGTTTATAAATATCCAGCGTGCTCTCCATTTGATACTGTATAAGCCAAGCAGCGTTGTTATATTCCGGAACCGCTTTTACTACCTTAAGCAATGTCGGGAAGTACTCCTCGGTTTCTCTGATCATTCGGAAGACCCTATCTCTACTTAATCCCCATGCCATTGTAGTCAGATTATTACAGCGATCCAAGCACTTAATCAGCGCAGCCTTGGGGTTAGTCGCGATTGCCTTATAGTACGCTTTCAAGACTTTGTCACGGCTTTCGGAAGTAGTCTTCTCATGGGTAAGAAGAACAACAAGCTCTTTTGTATCCTCATTGACCGGAAGATCGTCAGCTGTCTTCCCACAGTCCTCAATGACATCATGGAGCAGACATGCGGCGATAATGTCGTCATCAGCTATATTCATAGCCAAAGCATGACAAGCCAGATTTAACGGGTGATATATATAAGGGACATTAGACTTCTTGCGCTTCTGTCCTTTATGAGCATCAACAGCAAAGTCCACAGCCTTGAGTGTATTTGTTAGTCCTAGAGCTTTGGCAGAGGTCTTCACATATGTTTTCATATGCTCCCAGTTATAGATTGTGTCTTTCGTTTTAAAGACATTTGTCTTGTCCTCAACTAAAGCGGATACTGAAACATCGAACAGTTCGGCTAAATGGAGAAGTTTATCCGTATCTGGCTTATACTCGTCACGCTCCCAGGATGATACAGCCTGAAATGTAACGCCTATCTTATCTGCTACCTGCTCCTGAGTAAGTTTGTACTCCTCACGATACCGCTTAATGTTACTTCCGATACTCATGCTTATCTCCTAATCAATAAAGCCTTCGTTCCAGATCTCTGTTGCGCCGTATTTCTCTAGATCTTTCCTCATGTTGCCCTGAAAGTGCTCCATTAAGCCCTGATCCCAGCAACCGTATGTAAGACCTATATCCGGCGGCTCAATAATATACTTGATGCCGTTCAACATGAACTCAGTCTTTACAAGCTTCGCGGGCCAACCGGGATTCTTGTCCCATTCAGCCTTCTCCTTAACCAGATCCTTCTTCCACTTATCTATCAGAAACTCGGCCGTCTGTTCGTTTATCACTCTCATAGCCTTATCAAATGATATCTCCTCTATCTCATCGATAATGCTTGTATTACAGATTGCATAAGGAGAATCAACAGGTTCAGAAGGGTCGTAACCCATAAGATGATCCATGATTACATTCTTCTCATCCCAGACCCACTCAGCATCTATGAAGAGATAGTAAGCAACATTCTCTTTTTTACCGAGCCTGCATTTTTCGATTAAGTAGTAAGTAATCTGTTTCTCTGTCATGTGAATCACCTCCATCCGCCTATAGGATAGAAGTTCACACACTTAAATTTTAGCGAGTGGGGGTAGAAGTTACAATAAAAAATTCAAGTTGAACTTGAAAAAGGCCCCAGAATTACCTGAGGCCTTGGATCGTTTTCATGATTATACTTGCATATCTTTGCAGATATGTTTGAACTTGCCGCTCACTTTATCAGCTCTTGGGTCATCATCAGACATTATAATCTGCATATTTTTCACACCTTTTTCAGTAAAGTAATCTGTTAGAGCTTTTTTCGCATATTCAAAAGATTTCTTTTTATCGTCCGCAATAAGCCTCAATTCAACTTTGTCTGATGCTTTCTGAACAAGTTGGAATCTGCTTATTCCCGGTACTTCTTCAAGGATCTTATATAAAGACATCGGAGCGATCCGGATGTCACCTTCAAACTCAAGAATATCGTCAGTTCTGCCTTCGACTTCCACCCAAAATGAAGTTCTTCCGCATTTGCATTTTTCATCATGAACAATAACTCGGTCCGTTAATTCATAACGGATAAATGGCTGTATCCGGTTTGCCAGATTTGTTATAAGAACTTTATCTGACATGACTCCGCACGGAACAGGATTATTATTCTTATCGACAGGTTCGAATATAATCCAGTCTTCGTTGATGTGAAGATGCCTTTCAGAACATTCGCAGGCAATTTCACCGCCTTCGGTACATGAGTAATGTGTCTGCACATAGCAGCCGAATCTATTTTCAAGCTTATTTCTTATCTCGTCTGTCAAAAGCTCACCACCCGTTATTACTACATCAGGATGGATATCCAGTTCTTTGAAGTCCGCGAGGAGAGCAAGATTTGACGGATAACCGCTAAGCATTGCCGGCTGGAATTCATTCAGTCTGCTGATTATTTCTTCTTCGGGTGCATTGACATTGATGTTGATCTTCGTGTTCTGACGCGGCATCCTGAGTTGAAGATATCTTGACATTCCGCATGCCAGATAGAATCCATAATCAGCAAATACGCCAGCCGTTTTCTTGCCATGCTTCATAAACAATTTCAAATCTTCCGGCCTGGCGAAAGTGCGAAATGCCGCAACGGCAGAAGAAACATCTATGGCATTATCATCATAAAGAATAACTGCGGGAACACCGGTTGATCCGGATGTCTTAAACACAAGATATTTGTCATCCAGCTTATGACCAATGTTGTCAATATCCGACGTAAAAGCATCAATTCTTTTCATGTTGATATTGCGGTCAGTAAGAACATCGTCAAAAGACGCCATCATCTGCGGCTTTGTAACAGGAGGTAGTTCCGATAACGTATAAGTCTTTCCAATACCTGAATAAAGCCTCATATAGAATGGACTGTATTTTCTGGCGTAATCGACGAGTTCTTTCAACCGTTTCTCCTGAAGTTTGAGATTCTTCTCATGTGGACGTTTATCACCGCCTCGCGTTGTTGCCATTTTGCTTAGTAAACTCATATTGTTTCTCCGTTATTTAAGGAAAAGAACTCTCCAGAAATCAACCATTTGCTTATATTCTTTTATAACCTTTTCAACATCGATATTGCCCTTTTGCGATACCTGCCAGAGATATCCTTCTGATGCTAAATAGATCTCCCTGTACATCTTCTGAAGATCAAGGCCGTCTTTGAAATACTTGGGATCAAGATGCGGTATTCTCTTGTTGGTCGCCAAGCTCGTATAAGGATCAACTATTTTTCTGATTTCATCTCTGATGTCCGGATCATTTTCGTAGTATGCTTTGACTGAGAAGTTCATTATGTCCGGATAATTATAGAGGAGTTTAACCTTGGTAATGAGGCTTTGATACATCAAGTCAAATAGGTCTTTTGCTTTTCCTGTATCAGAATTATTAAGTTCACCGGTAACCAATTCTTCGACTTTTTGCCACAAGAACACGTATAGTTCTTTTTTATTCTTAAAATAGAAAAAGAGCAGCGACTTGCTAATTCCGGCTTCCAGAGCAATCTCCTGAACCGGGCTCTTTTTGTATGAGTTTCTTGAGAACACACGAAAACCGGCATTGATGATCCTGTCCTGTTTTTCTTTTGGGAGAGAATAAAACTTATCGTTCATGAAAATCACCTTTTCGAAAACTCATTGACCGAACCGGTCAACATCATTAAAAACCCGTTGACCGTTTTTGAGAAGACCCTTTCTTAGCATTATTTTTCAGTAGAGGTCTATCATGGTTTCATAAACATCTTTGTTCCCAATAATTCCTGTTAACTGATGATATATAGGTCTGCAAGTTCCTTATCTTTAAATACACATTTGCTACTAAGCAAAATGAAAAAATTCGACTGAGATATATTTTCCAAGCTACTCTAAGAAGTTCTCAGCTTTGAGCAATCATCCACTCGGAGATTTTCAATGCATCCGCACTGCGTACAAGTATCACATATTACGCCTGCTTTTATTTTTTTATTTTGTTCAGTTCATCTATTGGTGTAAGAATCACCGGATGAAAAGTAACAGCATCCAACAATGCACCCTCGACAAGTTCTCCACCACATTTACTACATTTCCTATCCATATAGACCTCCTTGTTGCATTTTCCTGTTGATCTATCTTACCAATGTCATATATATCGCTCTTTTAATAAACAAAAATGCTACTCTTATTCTTATATCCTGTTGATTAATTGCTCCACCTGATTATAGGCTGATTGCATTCCATGTTCTCATCATGTCCTTGCCTATCACGTTTTTTCCAAAAACGAAGTGTAAAAGACATTTTTCTTTCGCATTCTTCGACCATGGAACTCCCGTCATCGAAAGAAGCAAATACTACAAATCTGTCATCCGGATAATTTTCAACTAATTGATCTATCCAGCCTTTTATGATTCCAATTGCTTTTTTGAAAAGAACCGTCTTATCATTATCCGAAATGTATACTTCATTTCCATCCCATTCCAACCAGGAAAGATCCGTATCTTCATTGATACTTCCGTTCATACCACAAAAGTTTCCTGTTCCAAAATACGTTCTTCCAAATGGATCTTTCTTTGTCCAGACCGGATAGCCTGTATCAGGCGCGATCTCATTGATCAGAGCCGGATCAAATTCTTTCGTTGAAAGTTCATTTAGTTGTATATCCATTAGTTTTCTTTAACGTCTTTCTTACTGCTGATTATATGTTCCATTATATAATCACCAAATGTGTTTCGGGACTTTTGCTTTTTATAATACCCTATTCGGATCATATCCTGCGAAAGGACCATGGTACCTCGTCCGATCCCCCCATAATAAATTGGTACAGGATAGATATAAACAAATGGAAAACAGCCTTTTAATATGGTACCTTTGAAGTACGGAACTAGAGCATAGAAGAGTTACCCCGGAGGGAAAAATGAGTAAGAAAGTAATATCAGCAGGTCATATCTGTATTGATATCACACCTGTTTTCCCGGACAAGAAAACCACTAATATCGGAGATGTCCTGCAACCGGGAAAACTTATCCAGATGGGCAAGGCTGAAGTGTCCACAGGGGGATCTGTATCCAACACGGGACTCGGAATGAAGCTTCTGGGAGCGGATGTGACATTGATGGGTAAGATAGGGTGCGACGAATTCGGCGATATGATATGCGGCATCCTTGAGAAATATAACGTAAAGGACGGAATGATCCGTTCAAAAGAAGAGTCGACCTCATATTCGGTTGTACTTGCAGTTCCGGGGATCGACCGTATCTTCCTGCATAACCCCGGAGCTAATGATTCGTTCTATGCCTCGGATGTTGATAAAGAAGCTCTAAGTGAGGCGGCCCTTTTCCATTTCGGATATCCGACACTGATGAGATCCATGTATGAGAACGACGGTGCCGAACTGATAAAACTTTTCAGGATGGTAAAGGAAGCAGGATGCGCTACGTCCCTTGATCTTGCGGCAGTTGACAAAGACTCGGAGGCCGGCAGGGCCGACTGGGATAAGATCCTCACAAATGTTATGCCTTATGTGGATTTCTTTTTGCCGAGTATTGAAGAGCTTTGTTATATGCTTGACCGTCACAGATTTGAAGAATGGCAGCAAAGAGCGTCGGGAAAAGATATCACGGAGGTCCTGGATCTTGAGAAAGACATTAGACCGCTTGCCGACAAATGCATGAAGATGGGGGCGAAAGTCCTTGTATTAAAGTGCGGGGCACCCGGAATGTATTACCGCACTGCAGGCGCGGAAGTGCTTGATAAGATAGGTCGGCGAACCGGATTGGATGTTTCTTCATGGGCCGGCAAAGAGGGATTTGAAAAGTCTTTCAAGCCGTCAAAAGTATTGTCGGGGACAGGCGCTGGTGATACGAGTATCGCTGCATTTCTTACGAGCATGTTAAACGATGAAAAACTTGAAGACTGTATGGAACTTGCGGCAGCTACAGGCGCTTCCTGTATCGAAGCATATGATGCATTGAGCGGACTAAAGCCGCTTCCTGAATTGAAATCAAAGATAGCGGAGGGATGGGAACATGTTAGTTAATATGAATGATGTCCTTTTGCCTGCAAAGGAAAAAGGCTACGGCGTAGGATTTTTCAATGCAGTAAATGTTGAGATGGCGAGAGCTGTTATCGAGACTGCAGAAGAACTTAATGCTCCGGTCATGGTCGGAACAGCGGAAGTATTGCTGCCTGCCATGGAAATGGAACGCGTTGCAGAGTATCTGATCCCGATGGCCCAAAAGGCAAAAGTGCCTGTATGCGTACATTATGATCACGGCCTTACTAAAGAACGGTGCAAGCAGGCTATAGAACTGGGATTTACATCCATCATGTACGATTGTTCGATGGATGATTACGAGACTAATATTGCCAGACTAAAAGAGATGACAGATGTTTGTCATGCACTGAATATTACCGTAGAAGGCGAGCTGGGGCATGTAGGCGACAATGCAGGTGCAGGTAAGCTCGAGAACCCGAGCGATTATTTTACGGATCCTGATACAGCACTTGATTTTGTAAGACGCACGGGGGTGGACTCGCTTGCCGTTGCCGTCGGGAATGCGCATGGTGATTATGCATTCCCGCCAAAGCTTGATTTCGAGCGGATCAGAAGGATATCCGAAAAGACAGATCTTCCGTTAGTACTGCATGGCGGTTCCGGCCTCTCAAATGATGATTTCAAACAGGCAGTCTCTTGCGGGATCTGTAAGGTTAATATCTTTACGGATATCGATAAGGCAGGAAAAGCCGGAATAGAGAAAGGACTTGCAGCCGGAGCAAAAACCATGATGGGACTGATCCCTTATGAGATCGAGGCCATGAAAGAAGTAGTAAGAGAGAAGATCACTCTTTTCGGAAGCTTAGACAGAGCAGATTAATATAACCTTTACAGTTTGGTAATACGTAAATAAAGCCCCAGTTTTTCTCTGGGGCTTAGTGCGTTATATTCAGTATTATTACGGCTAAGAGCAAAACCTCAAATCGTACTTTTTCGCCCTCGAAAATAGTACCAGAAATGCCTTTGTAACTCGCAAAGCACAAAACCGTACTCTTTTAGCCCTTAAAAAGGTACAAAAAACTCCTTTGCAACTTGCAAAGCCAATAATCGTACTCTTTTAGCCCTTAAAAAAGTACAATTCCACGCACATCCCTGTCACGGTTGGATTAGTTGCCTTAACTGTCTATATACTGTTCCAAAGGTTCCCCTCAGATATAACGACTATACTACAGGCGCGGTCATTTCAATATGATTGCCTTCAGAATCGATTATCTCAACTACCCAGTTATCCTTTATTCGGGTTAACGGAAAACACACTTCCTTCCCTTCGATCTTCGTCTCAAGCACGGTAAGAGAATTCACGCTCAGACTCGGAAGACAATTACTGCCAAATTCATGTGCTTCACCCTTTTTCTCAAAAGCAAACAACCCCAATCGAAACCCATTGATATCGAAAACACTATAAACATCATCCTTTTCGGTAACTGTCTGATCGAGCAGTCGTTCATAGAAATCAATGGCACGATCCATATCTCTAACACAGATATACAAAGACATTAAGTTCATATTCTTTCTTTCCCCATGAACAGATCGATCGCATTAATATGATAAACACCTTCCTGCTGATCCCGGTATTCATCCAAAGAGATAATGTATCTGGGATACCCTTCTTTAATGCTCCTGAAAGGCCGGTACTCACGCTCTTTCAGCTTCTTTGTTGCTTCATCGCTTTCTCCATACAATGAATATGCTACTTGTATATAAGCATATCTTTGATTCTTATCTCTCACAATAAAATCACACTCAAGATTACCTATCCTGCCGACGCTAACCTGATATCCATTGCTTACCAGATACAGATACACTATGTTCTCTAACGATGGGCCAAAACTCAGATTATTATCTATATTTGTTGAGAAATAGATCGACAGATCTGCCAGATAGTATTTCTGTTCCCTTCTGATCGAGCGTTTGCTCTTCAGATCGAAACGATTGCATTCATATATGATCTTAGCTTTTTTGATATCTTCAATGTAGCCTCTTACTGTTGAATCCTTAAAAACAAAACCTTCTTTTCTAAGACACCCTGTCAGGTTGGCAAATGAGAAGGTCTTAGAGTAGTTGTTCAATATAAAAGATTGGACGCGTTCAAATACAGCTACATTTGAAATTCTCTTCCTCTTTCTTATATCCTTGTCGAATATCTCAGAGATTATCCCTCTGGTATATACCTGTCTGCTGTCAACATCCGGAAACTCCAAGGATTTTGGAAAACCACCATTCAGAATGAATTCTTTGAATTCCTCACTCAAGTTATCGTTAACATTGAGTTTGAAAAACTCTTTCATTTGAATGTATTCATTAAAATCAAGTGTATATGTTTCAAAATTCAAATATCTTCCTGTGAGTTTGGTTGAAATATCATCACTCAAAAGATAGGAATTCGAGCCTGTCAGAAATACAGAATACCCTTCTTCGGCATAAGCCTGTACCACACTTTCAAAACCATGTACATTTTGAACTTCATCAATAAACAGATAGTAGAATCCATCATCTGTAATAAATGATTCTATCTTTTCCTCCAACTGCTCAGCTGTGCCGATATACTTAAATCCCCTTCTATCCAATGGAATATATATTACTCGTGACTCATCCACACCATTTGCATACAGCTCATTGATAATCGCTTTCATAATGCAGGATTTACCGCATCTTCTGATACCGGTAATGATCTTTATTATGTCAGAATCAAAAAAAGGCCGGATCCTGCTAATGTACTTTTCTCTTGGGAAGATATTACGAAACATACTTACCTCCTGCGCATAAGCATAATACCACAAATGTGCGTTTAAGGGGATGTTTTTTGTTGAAAATGCAATTTTGATACCCTGAACTGGCGATTATCGAATCTTGTGCATCGTCGTCTACGATTCATAATCCGATATATTAAACGACTATTCCCTGCATCCATACTACATCAGATAGCTGTAATATCATGCTCCAAGGTTTTCACCTCAGATAAAGAAATTATGCCATAGGGTCTCGGTTCGTTTTATTCAGGATTTTCCGTTCGATCCGATACAGTTTACTTTAAGCCAATGAGCCACGCCATCTTCATCGTTTGACATAGTTATATCGTCTGCTGCAGCTAATGCTGCGGGAACTGCATTAGCCACTGCTATTCCTTTGCCGCACAACTTCAGCATTTCCACATCGTTGCTGTCGTCACCGAAAGCAACAATATCTTCGATGCTTATGCCGCTGATCTTGGACAAGGCTTCAATGGCAGCAGTCTTTCCGGAACCTGAAGGAAGGAAAGAATACCACTTCTCGCCGCGATAACACTGCAGTTTACAACCTGACTGTTCTGCTATTTTCCGGGCTATAGCCTCATTCGGCAGTTCAGCCACGATCTTATTTGCTTTGACGTTAAGCGCTGCAGAATAATCGTTATATGTAGCCTTATGAAGTTTCTCTGATTCGGCGATGTGAAGGCTGTTCCAGTAAACCGTCTTTCCGTGGGCAACGGTAATCTCCGATCCGGGCACGGCATTTAAAAGACTCCTTACTATATGTTCGGTGTCTTCTTCCGAAAACTCGCAGGAATACAAGCATTCACGGCCTGAATGTATAAGAGTTCCGTCCGTAGTTATCTCATAGTCAGGATTTAACAGATCTATGTATTTTTCAGCACCGATCCAGTATCTTGCTGTCGCGATCGCGAAAACAACACCTTGTTTTCTGCATACATCCAATACGCGAAGTGTCTCATCAGAAACGCTCCCGTCCTGTCTTAACAAAGTGTGATCCAAGTCTGAAAGAATAAGTCTGAACATTTTTACCTTATGTTTAGCTGCACTTGCCTCTAATGTGTATATCATACTGATGATTTATCGTTCCACTTCATCGATCCCGTATATATATCTGAACTCGAGTAAGGAAGAAGCATCCTTTTCCTGTCCTTCAAGTTCTTCTTTCAATGAATTATCCTTGTCAATAAAAATATATAATACTGCATCCGTATTCTTTTGCCTTAGGCATAAAGTATTCCGCCACCCATTTTGTATCAAGGGGATTATCTTCAAAGCCGTCCCTTGTATCAGCAACATAATTACACCCACTGTGAGCATTGATTACCTGAAGAGCCTTCATAAGGGGCTCTCTGTACTGTTCCAGCTCACAATATTTTTTCCAGTGAACCAGAACGACATTCTTATCTGCTACATAAAAAACATCGCAGCAAATAGACAAGTAAACTTCTTCCATCTCTTATAAGGTCCTCGATCATTTTTACTGATTATTTACAGTACTGCTATCCTTTCAAATACTCCGATACTTCGCCTAACAGTCTCATCCCGTCGGCTTTAGGCTCAAAGATCACTCCCATATGTCCTTTCGAACCGTTTTCGAAAAGTATATGTTTAACATTTCTGCTCTTCAACAGTCCGTCGAAATAAAGTGACATATCTTTCAGTTCATCAGACTCATTAGTAATGATCACAGTCTTCGGAAAATTGCTTATTTCGCTGTTTTCCGCAAACAACAGATGCCTGTACCGTGCGTCGTTCTTATACCCTTTCGGGAAGACCATACTTCTCATTCCGTTATAAGCAATACTGTTCTTATAGAAATGCATAAGTCCGCAATCAAGCAGCAAGCCATTATACATATATTCCCTCTTCTCGAATCCGTAATCAGAAAGCATATCCGGCGAAATACTCAGCAAACTTTCAGCGACGGCATTTACGCCGCCCGACGAATGACCTGCAAGGTACAGATCACCTGCGTCACCTTCATATGAAGAAGCATTTTTATATATCCAGCGCGTGGCTTTATCTATATCCTCGATCTGGTCAAAAACAGTATATTCCGGATATGCCAGCCTGTAATTCAGCGCAAAGACCACAAATCCGTTCTGTGCCATCACATTGGCAAATACACTGTCGATCTTCTTATCGTGCGAGATGAATCCTCCTCCGTGTATATCTATCAGTATTGGCTTTTCAATACCATCATTACGGAAGTATATGTCCATGGTATGTTCGGGATCATCATCAGCTATGTAACTCACATCTGAGATTGTTGTTATTTCAGATGACAAGCAGCTGAGGTCAAGACGTCCCAGATCCTTGATATAAGCCTTACTGCCGCTGTCTTTCATCATCCTGTTGATCATTGTTTTGTTAAGCCTTTATAACTGATAATTTAATTGACCTATTGAAATTAATCTGCCTTATTACTGTTACTCGATCCACCACTGCACTGGGCAGCCTTATTGCTATCTGGTCCTGTAAAACCCTCTTATGAACGAGCTTCGTGCCGGCTTTATTAAGATCAGAAACGAATTTATTATGTCCGAACCCGCGATTATCGCGTTGATCCAGGCGATGTATCTCAGGTATTCGCTTAAAGCACCAGAAATAAATACGGTCGCTATGCCGGTCCTTATGAAGATGTTCCCCGCCCGAAATCCCCCTGTCAGGAAAGCCGCGACGAATAGGACGGCCATCAGGCCATATGCGAACCACATATAGTGTTTTCTGAACCATTCGTTTTTTATGAAGGGCCTGTAAATGCCGTAATCGATATCAAGCGCCGGGAGCGTTTTTTTACAAAGGATCATATGATGTAGTCCGTTTCCCCTAGTATTTCTGACTATTGCATTTTGAATGATACTCCAAAAATGGCGCATCGTTCAACCAAACACAACTGCCGGCTAGTTCAAAATGCTGATGATTTTATGGGCCTGCGATACTCTTTACCGCAACAATACCCAACGGCATATAAATAAAAAAAAGATTCAATCTTTGCCATAAACCTTCGTTTGCAATAATAGTCCTCGAGAACTCTTCTTTGTCTGACATTACAAATAAAGCGAAAAACACTAATGCAAGTACAAAACAAGCAATACTAATCCCGCAGATTACACCCTCCCGGCTCTTAAATGACAGAATAGCTATCAATAATGGTACGGAAAGGAAAAGCATAAAACCTATGATCGAACCCGCTCCATGAATCTTGGAAGCCATCGTAATAACAGCTTTTGATTCATCTACACTGAAAAAGCATGTAAAAATACAGGCGCCTATTGCAAATGCAGCTATAAATATAGCAGAAGCAACAGTTAAGCCCTTTGAAACAGGACTGTACATTTTGTAGAAAGCCGGAATTGCCATAAGGAACAATATACCTTCTATAAACATCCAGATATTAAACGGCAGTCTTACCGGACTTTTGGGATTTCCCAAGGCGCTTATCGACATCTTGAAAATACTGTAACCCTTATAGAAAACAGGCATCAACAAAGAAAAGGCAATATCTCCGCCCATCGCAATAAGCAATGCATACCAACCAATCTTAATTAATCTATCCACTAATCCACCTTAGCTCATCTTCCTGTTAATTTACAGTTCTTGTTCTTATTTCAATTTGTTCTTTATTCTCTGACATGCTTCTATATGCATGATCCAGTGTCTGGAAAACGGCATCTGTATAAGCCCGCGCACATCTTTCTTGCACCAGTAATCGATCAGCCAGACAGCGTTCTCGTCAGTGCTTACAACACCTAATGACTGCAGGTTCTCTCTCCGATCATCCGTAACCTTGATCTTCAGATCATCAAACGTCAGATTGCAAATTATATCTTCCGTACTTTTCTTTACATCAGCAATATATGAATACAACTCATCTATGTCCAGCTGCTTTGTAAAGTCAGAGATCTGTTCCTTAACGAGTTCATTGCCAGTCGTAATTATCGGTGAGTTGATACGGCTTTTATAGTTCCCGGAAAACAATATCTCTTCATCTCCGTTAACAAGAGTGTGTGCAACGATATCTTCTATCCTGAAAATATGCCATATTGAATACGCAATATTCTTGCTGTGATATCCGTCAGCATTCATAAAAGGCATAGCATCAAAATCTTCTCTGTTGAAATCTTCCTTGAATGATAGCAGGGTATCCATAAGATCATTTCGAAGCCCGAAAAGAACATCCTTGCCTTTTTCAAATGTGCCAGCCTTTTTAATCAGCGACTGCATTTCTTTATTCTGTTCAGCCCATTCTTTATTCATGCTTGTTTCCTATATCCTTAGCCTTGCTTCCTGATGATTTACTGAATTAATTAAGTTTTTCAGGCTGAATTGCAATAAAGCCCTGAATCATTCCACATTTTTTACAGCAATAGCAAATGACGGGGCTTCTCTTGGGCTTTAATTTATTGATTTCGCCATCAGGGTAAAAAAAACTCCATGCATTCCTGCCATTGACCCTTCTATCAGTTCTCCACCGCATTTTTCACATTTGTTATTCATGGTCTATCCCCCATATAGCATCTTATCCCCCATAAAGCATCAATCTTACTTTATCGTTTATTCTGCTGATTTCCCCGGCTAATGCGCCCCTTCTGTTATGGCTATTATAACATCCGGTTTATTTTGTCGTTATCTCTTAACTCCCCTTCGCGAGGAGGTTCTCACACTGGTAATAGATCTCCAAGATGTAATCTTCCGTGTATAATTCACCCCAGTAGGATCTGACATAGCTGCCGTTCAATACAACGATGAATTTAAAATCCTTGCTGTAGAAGAATGTGCAGCGGGTATCCTTATCCAATTCGCCGCCATCCAAATATTCGTGACTGACCAGAAACAGAGGATCGCCTTCGTATTCGTATTCCCATGGAATATCACAGGATCTGAACACCTGGACATCGGGACATCCGAAATGTCCTACTCCCCACTGATCGATAGTTGCATTATCGGGATCAAATCCCATCGCTGTTGCCAGGTCCTGTGTAAACTTCAGGAACTCCTCTTCGGTGCTCTCTTCGTATCTGACCTCCGTGGGGAGAAGACTCCACAGAGGCTCATTGCAATAGTATGTTTTTGGGGATTTGTCGTTGTTTACAGTTGGTGTGACCTTAACAGTTGTTTCTGTAGTCGTAGGTGTTTCTGGTGTATTTGCCTTAACAACAAGGGCCACCCACGCGATAAAAGGTATGCCAAAGAGAACAAAAGCTCCTATGCAGGCAGCAATAACTATAGCGGTGATGTCTTTCTTCTTCATAACACAATCCCCTACGATTGTTATCAGATATCCTATATACAGTTAAAATATGGAATTTGTTGCGACACCACATTTTAGATGTGTTTAGTTCATTTTGCTGATGATTTTCTCGACTAAGGGATCATACCTCAGGCAAGGTAATTATATCATTCGGGAAAAGAACGCTTAGTCTGATTTATTCAGTATTATTACGGCTAAGAGCAAAACCTCAAGTCGTACTTTTTCACCCTCGAAAATAGTACCATAAATGCCTTTGTAACTCGCAAAGCACAAAACCGTACTCTTTTAGCCCTTAAAAAGGTACAAAAAATACCTTTGCAACTTGCAAAGCCAATAATCGTACTCTTTTTGCCCTTAAAAAAGTACAATTCCACGCACATCCCAGTCACGGTTGGATTAGTTGCCTTAACTGCTGATAAACCGGACTATCCAAACAACTTTCTAATATCCCTCTCCACATATAATTTCGAGGGCAATACCGTGCATCGGTCCCAAAACAGTTCTTCACATATCCTAAGCTCAAGGTCCTGCCTGTGAGTCCAGTGCCGGACCAAGCCGTCTTCGCCTTCAAGGCCAGTTCTGACTGCATGAGGACTGTTGTTAAAATATTCACAGAGCATCGAAAACCAGACTTCATTGCCTTTATCATCGACTCGGGTCTGCCGTGCTGCCTCAAGATTCCTTCTGATATCATCCGTTTCTGCCTTAAGATAAGCTATTTGGATCTGCTTATCGCCTATAGCTTTCTTAATATCTCTATAGAAATCTATGATGTCTTCATCCGGCATATCCCGGAACAGTATCAGGTCCTCCACGATATTTTGGAATAGAGCGCATTCTGTAATCAGAGGTGCCCCGTCCCATCTGCCGTAGCGCTTTAAGACAATGTCTTTGAACCGCTCAAAGGATACCCGGTTGTTATATATCTCATAATTTTCCATTTTCTGGTAAAAGTTCCGGTCATCAGTCCGGATCTTTGTATAACAGACAACCGCATGATCATCTTCAAAATGGGTTTTCGCTTCTATCTCCGGCCTCAGGGAAGTATGCTTTTCCAAAGCGGCCCGATAGTCTTCAATGCCCATATATGCGCACCAAGCAAGTTCTACCGGAGAATAGTCACCTTCTTCAAGCACTTTATGGTCCGGACATTTCTCCGACAATAACTTTACAAGAGTGCTCTTACCGCTTCCTTGTATACCTTCAACGAAATATGACATCTTCATATTACCTGACACTTTCCCAGATCCTTTTCCCAAAAACCTATTTCCGTATTCTCTTAATCACTTTTCCTGTATATATAACGTTCCACCATCCATCCTGATAATTGAGAAAGTTTTCTGTCTCATTTGGCTTTCTTTGGTTTCTTATCCGGAAGTTCAGCATACATACCATTCAACAGTTCCAGAATCAAAGCCTTGTCATCAAAACTATCAAATACATGCATCAGAGTTTTTGAACCTTCATACGGAAAACGCAGTTCAGACTCAGCAAGCATTCTGTCCGATGTCGGTGTTCTCTTTAAAAACAGTTCATTATCGCAAATGTCACCTATCAGTTTACCATTGAGGTATACAAGGTACCCGCCCATCATAGATTTTATGACAATATCACCGGCTGTAGATAAAGCCTCACGAACATATTCATTATATTGCTACTCTAAAGTTAGGTAGAAAAGGTAGCAGCCAGTTATACTTCTACCCTCTTGTTATCTAAGCTACAATCAGGAAAGGTAATGGACTGACGCCGAGTTATATTGGATTCCCACATCCGTTCGTGAAACCGTCATCCATCCTTCCTGTTGTAGCGTTCGTTTCAGCGGGTTGAATCATCTGTGAAGATGCATTCGCGTCACCAAGCAATTTGAATCGGTAACAGGTAAAGATGGTTCCTCCATTACACTTTCACCAAAAGGAGCAGTTGCTTATGTCAAACACCACTCGTTTCAGTGTGGGGATTGACATCTCCAAAGGGAAAAGCACAGTAGCTGTAATAGATCCCTTCGGAAATATTGTCAAATCTCCATTTGAAATCCGCCACACATCAAGTGACCTTAAGAAGCTTGCCGGCCTGATAAAATCACTTGATGGCGAAACCAGAATCGTTATGGAATATACGGGAATATACTACCAACCCGTAGCCAGGTTCCTAAGCGAATCCGGTCTTTTTGTAAGCGTTGTTCATGCCAAGATCCTTCACGATTTTGCGAACAACTCTATACGAAGAATTAAAACAGATAAGGCAGACGCTGTAAAGATTGCAAACTATGGTTTACTGCATTGGGATTCTCTAAAAAGTTATTCGAAAGAAGACGATACACGACTTCTTCTTAAGAGTGCCAATCGGCAATACTATTACTTCTTGAAACAATATGTTGCAGCAAACAACAATCTGATAGCTGTTATAGATCAAACCTGTCCTGGTTTGAACGATCTGTTTACAAGCCCCAGACGTGAAGACGGCCACATAAAATGGGTAGATGTCGCCATCCGTTTTTGGCACTGCGAATATATAACTGGATTCTCTCTGAATAAATTCACCGAGTTGTACAACGACTGGTGTAAGAAGAATAAATATATTGGCAGTAATTCCAAGGCAGAAGAACTCTATCTGCTGGCCAAGGAATGTATCCCAACATTACCAAAGAATGAATCCACCAAATATATAGTCAAACAAGCCGCAGAACATCTTCTGACGATTTCTGAGGCTCTTGGTGCACTTCAGAAAGAAATGTTATATCTTGCAGAACAGCTGCCAGAATTTCCCGTTGTAATGAGCTTTACTGGCGTCGGCAAAGTTCTCGGCCCACAACTTATGGCCGAGATAGGTGATGTTCGCCGTTTTCACAAGAAATCCTGTCTTATTGCATTCGCTGGAGTCGATGCACCTCCGTTTCAATCCGGCAATTTTGATTCCAAGAACAGGCACATTTCCAAGAAAGGATCCGGTGGATTGAGAAAGACTCTGTTTCAGGTAGTGACAGTGTTACTGCAAAATACGCTAGTATATGATCCGGTATATCAATTCATAGATCGAAAGCGTCAAGAAGGAAAACCATATTACGTGTACATGATCGCCGGATGCAATAAATTCTTACGCATTTACTATGCTCGTGTAAAAGAATATCTGGTTGCACAAGAAGCAGCATAAACTAAATCTCTCTAAAACAAAGCGAACTAGAAATTCACTCTAGTCCGCTCGTTTTAACATGCGCGTTTTTCTTAGAACAAAAAAACTAAAATTGCCTCTTGAATTTAATTAGCGGGTTTCACTCACCATAGTTTTCCCGCTTTCTTTTCCATAACATCGGCGCAAAGATAGTCACCGTGTCCTGTGTCGATCTTAATATAATCAACCTCACGATAACCTCGCTTAAGATAAATACTCTTTGCAGGAAGTGATGCATGAAGAATGATCACATCATAAGCAGAAGATATCTTCTCTTCTGCCATATCCATAAGTGTTCTTCCATAGCCCCTATGCTGGAATGAAGGCAAGACGAAGAGCCTGTCAATCTCATTGTTAGTAAGAGTAACCGTTCCCGCCGGGATTCCTTCATCACTTATGAGCAAATATACAATTCCGGCTCTGATATCCCTCATGATATTCTCGTCTGAATGGTGCTCCGCAAAGAAGAGCACAGCTCCTTGAGGATAGTACATGGGATAGATTTCCATTATCGTTTCCCGGGCAATCTTTTTTACTGCATTAAAATCTTTTTCTTCCGCTATCCTTATATTCATAACACTTTCCCCAGTTAACTGTTGATTTACTGAACTTGGTATGTTTTTCGTCAGACAGTCTTCTCGAAAACGATAAAACCGATGTCATAAGGATGATCAAAGAACATGACATTGCGGCCTTTGAGTTTCTCGCGAAGGATCATGATGACGATAAGGATATCACCTGCACCTCCAAGTATGTGGGTAATCCCAACAAGAAGAATGAACGGGTTTGCAGTTAATATGGCGGCAACACAAGATCCAATGCCTAAAACCGTCATGGGCAACAGGGCACCTATGATGAACAGGGGCTTTTTCAACGGACTCAAACAGGTACAGTACGGCGTCATTGTTTCCTTTGCAAACCCGAAAGCCACGTCTTTCCAACCGTTCTTGGAGACCAATGAATACCAAATACCGTGAATCAGCTCGTGTATCGGGAAAAAAGCTACGATAACGACGATAGCCAGAATCAACCACAAAAAAGCAAACTTACCATACATCTGCATGGCAGGTTTTGGCATGAAGTTCATTCCGTTGCGGATTATGTATATTGCAACCATCAGGATAATGAGGGGTAAAAGCGAGAGGTTTCCAACGATATTGGCTGTCTTTACCGATATGAACTTGTCTTTCCTGACGAATCCATCACTCTCAAGTTCAGCCTGCCGTCTGTTAAGATTCCTGACACGAATTGTCTCAGCCTCGGAGAGTAGACGCTCACCGTCTTTGGTCTGTACCTTTATCTGTTTCTCTTCTTCCATAAACTTATCCTTCGATGTCTGCCCAATCGGTTATCTCAGATTTTCGGACAAATAACGTTCGTCATCAATATCCCCTTTCCTGCTGATTCCACTCCAAGTATCGCCCTTGGATAAAGTCATTATAGCATGATTACTCAAGTAAACCTGACATACCCATCTTGATGGTAAGATCACCGAGACTCTTATCAAACAGGAATTTAGAAATTGTTCCGCGTTCCAGGAAGGCCTCAAGAGTCTTTTTCTGCTCCAAATATAACTGGATCTTCTTCTGTTCGGGAGAGAGCGATAAAGGGGATGAGTCAGAATGCCGGTCATATTTATATATAAATGAACCTATCGCTTGTGTGATATAATCTCGGTATCAGGAGGTGCTTATGTCAAACGATTTGGCTCTAGCTAATGCAATCGCGTCCGTAGAAATGGAAGGCCTTTATCTTAGTGATGAAGGTTATGAATTGTGTCGCCAATATTCCAATAATGAAATCACATGGAATGAATTTCTGACTAAAGCACTTGAGCTTGTTAATACACAAGATTAATGGGATATAGTATTGATCCGATTTCAGCTGATTGTTATGAGGGTACGACTTGTTTGATTAACAAGTTTGGTATTAAAGACAAGAAAAAACTCTCACAAATGGAATCGTTGATTATCTACGCAATCTGTTCAAAGAATCTATTACCTAAACAATGCTTATTTAGAGTTCCACTTTCTAAACAGTTTATTTTCAGCCTTATATTGTACTTGTTAAACACTTTTCTCAAGTTTTGTTGGGCATTTTTCGTTTTCCATTGCGTAACAATGAAAGCCCTATAACAGAGGCACTTTTAGAGAGTTGGGCAGTATTACAAAACAAAAAAAGATTACTGCCCTCCTTCTCCGCCAAAAGCTCTCAAACGCATTGTTTGAGAGCTTTTTATTCTTCTTATCACTAAATTTACTGCTGTCTGAAACAGAAATATCGCTATTCAGAATCTGTGTGGTTTTTTTTCTGTATTATAATTAATAAAAAATCAGAGGTGCTCATCATGGCAGTCAGAACAAAACAATATATTTGTGATGCTTTCATGACTTTATTGGAGAAAGAACCGGTCAGCAAGATCACCGTTCAGAACATAGTTGATCAATGTAATATCAACCGTAATACTTTTTACTACCATTTTGAAGATATTCCGGCTCTTATAGATTACATCGTGGAACAGAAGGCGGATGAACTGATCGCCAGGTACCCTTCCGTTGATTCAATCAATTCAGCCATGCTCGCTATCATGGAATTCGCTGAACAGAACAGAAAGATAATATGGCATGTCTGCAGTTCGGCAGACAGAGCACTCTTTGAGCTGCATCTCTGGCGCATGTGCGAATATGTTATCTCAGAATACGGAAAAGCACTCTTCAAAGCTGACGATATATCAGAAGAAGACCGCATGATAATCCTTCACTCTTATGAAGATGAATGCTTCGGCAAAGTTATGGGATGGATCAACCGCGGCATGAAGACCGATGAACGTGACAGACTCATCAGATTTCTGGAACTCCGTTCGGGTGTTGCCGAGATGATGCTCGACAGAGCCAAAAACACCTGACCGGTTTTCGGACAAAAAACGCAAAATGTCTGATTTTTGTATACTCACGGTCTAATGACCATTCATTCCGTATGAAATAAATACGATACTTTCAATCGATAAAGGGTTAATGCCCGCAAGAAAGGAAGTAACGTGAATGAAAACGGGAAAGATTATCGTTAAATACCGTGTCCCGATACTGATCCTGACATTACTATTAATGATTCCCGCCTTACTCGGTATGGTAAACACGCGTATCAACTATGATATGCTCAACTACCTTCCGGAAGACATGGAAACAGTTAAGGGCCAGAACGAACTCTTATCCAATTTTGGTAAAGGCGCATTCTCTATGATCATATTGGAGGACATGACTCCTGAAGATGTCAGCCGGTTAAAGGCTGAGATCGAACAGGTCGATCATGTTGATTCTGTTGTCTGGTACGATTCTTTTGCAGACATGTCAGTCCCTATGGAAATGCTGCCGGACAGACTCTATAACGCTTTTAACACAGACAATTCAACTATGATGGCTGTCTTCTTTGACACATCGACGTCTGATGATCTTACCATGGATGCCATACGTGAGATCCGCGGCATCTGCGGAAAACAGTGTTTTGTGGCAGGCATGTCAGCCCTTGTCACAGACCTTAAGGATCTGTGCGAGAAAGAAGAGCCGATATATGTCGGCATTGCAGTAGTTCTCGCTCTTGCAGCAATGATCTTATTGCTGGATAACTGGCTGATACCTCTCATATTCCTGGCATCCATAGGAATGATGATACTTTTAAACCTCGGAAGCAATTACTTTTTCGGTGAGATAAGTTACATCACAAAAGCGCTGTCTGCCATACTGCAGCTTGCAGTAACAATGGATTACTCGGTATTCCTCTGGAACAGCTACAATGAACAGTTAACCCTGAACCAAGATCACAAAGCCGCAATGGCTCAGGCAATCAATGAGACATTGACTTCCGTATTGGGAAGTTCAGTTACGACCGTTGCGGGTTTTTTGGCGCTGTGCTTCATGACTTTCACGATGGGGCGCGATCTCGGCATCGTCATGGCCAAAGGTGTCATATTAGGAGTCATCGGATGCGTTACGGTCCTCCCTGCTCTGATACTGATGCTGGATAAACCGTTAAGCAAAGCATCACACCGTTCCCTTATTCCCGACACGCGAAAGTTTGCCGGTCACCTGATCAAGGTGTTCCCTGTATTTCTCATTGTTTTCGCGCTTCTTATTCCGCCTGCATTCTACGGTTACAAAAAGACGGAGAATGAAGTTTACTATGACATGGGAGAAAGCCTTCCCAAAGACATGGAATATGTTATCGCGAATTCCAAACTCCGTGACGAGTATGATATCGCATCAACACACATGATCCTTGTCGACTCTTCTCTGGATGAAGGAACAAAGAGAGAGATGATCCGTGAGATGGAAAAAGTAGACGGTGTCAAAACAATACTCGGATTCGAGAGCCTGTTAGGTTCTGACGTTCCTTCAGACATTATTCCGGACTCCTTAAAGAGTGTTCTCGAGAACGATAAATGGGAACTGTTCCTTATCAACTCCGAATATAAAGTAGCCGGAGATCAGGTAAACAATCAGATAGATAATCTGAACATGATATTAAAGCATTATGATCCCACCGGAATGCTTATAGGTGAAGCACCCTGCATGAAGGATATGATCGAGACTACCGATAAGGACTTCAGAGTCGTCAACATAATATCCATCGTCGCCATCTTCATCATCATCGCATTCGCAGAAAAGAGCATAAGCCTTCCGATTATACTTATATCCGTCATCGAATTCGCGATATTCATCAACTTAGGTCTTCCCCACTATCTTGGTCAGAACCTGCCGTTCATCGCGCCGATATGCATAAGCACCATCCAGTTGGGAGCGACCGTTGACTATGCGATCCTCATGACGACACGTTATAAGACCGAGAGGATCAGAGGGCAGGATAAAAAGACAGCAGTACACACCGCGCTCTATACTTCGATCCCGTCGATTCTGGTATCCGGTTCAGGACTTTTCGCAGCGACATTCGGAGTAGCAGTTTACTCTGAAATAGACATAATCAGCAGCATGTGCATGCTGATGGCAAGAGGTGCCGTTATCTCCGTCCTCGCGGTAATACTGATACTCCCTCCGCTGCTCTATGTCTTTGACAGAGTCATATGCGCGACAACGTTGGGAATGAATAAAAAAGTAAGAGTTAAACATCAGGAGGCATATTAATATGAAAAACAATATTGATAAGAAAAAAGCATTGTCATTATTACTTGTAATGACCATGTCGGCAAACATCGCCGGATGCGCATTCACCACAGATGATGTCAAAGATACTGATCCTATAGCCAAATATGGCACAAGTACGATCGCATATTCAGGCAACTTCGGAGAACCCGTTAATACCAGCGAGACATTCTATGTGATCTCCGATGCTGAAGGAAACATTGAAAAGCTCAGCGGATGCGAAGAATCCGATATCCCCGTCAGCGTAAAGATCAGTTATTACCTTAACGGCAACCGGATAAAGCCTGAAGAACTTGCAGGCAAGAGCGGAAAGGTTACCATCCGTTTTGATTATGACAACCATGTCAAAACAAATATCAGCATCAACGGTAAGACCGAAGAGATCACAGTTCCCGTCGCCATGATGTCTGGAATGGTTCTCGATAAGGAAAAATTCTCCAATGTCACCGTAAACTCAGGCAAGGTTACTGATGACGGCAGCAGATTCTTTGTAGTAGGCCTTGCCGTCCCGGGATTTAAGGATGCGATAGATCCTGACAGTTCAAACGATAACATCAAAGAAATAGAAGACAAACTCACGGATTATGTGGAGATCACCGCTGATGTGGAAGATTTTGCACTCGATATGACAATGTCTGTCGCATTGCCGGATCTTCTCTCGGAATTCGACATTACAGATGATGTTGATATAGATACGGAAAAACTGAGCGGATCAGCAGATAAGCTCTCAGATGGAATGAAGCAGATCCTCGACGGCTCCGATGCTCTCTGCGGCGGCCTTGACACACTTTACGACGGATGCGGCAAACTGTCAGACGGAACTGATAAACTCGCGGACGGTGCACTGGAATTAAAGAACGGCACCGCTGAACTTGATAAAGGCGCAAACGATCTAAGCACAGGCGCTGACTCATTAAGTTCAGGTCTTAATGAATTATCTTCAAACAGTGATGATATCGTCGGCGGCGCAGTACAGGTTTTCAATGCACTGCTCGACACAGCAACCAAGCAGATCCGTGATGCGGGTCTTGATTGTCCTGACCTCACCATCGATAACTATCAGGAAGTATTAAACTCATTGATTTCTTCCCTTGATGACAATGCCGTATATACACAGGCTTTATCCGAAGTCACGGCTGCAGTCGAAGCAAAAAGAGCCGAGATTCATGCGTTGGTAGAAAGTGCCGTTAAAGATAATATCACCTCAAGAGTAACCGAAGCAGTTAGATCCGAAGTTGAATCACAGGTCGAAAATGCTGTCTGGGAGCAGGCAGAGCCGGCAGTAACAGCTCAGGTTACATCAGAGGTCAGATCACAGGTCACACTGCAGGTAACATCTGCAGTAAATGATCAGGTCAGATCTCAGGTATTGGCTGCAAAAGGTCTGGACGAAGATACTTTCGATGCTCTGGATGACAGCACGAAAACTGAGATAAACAATGCAATAGAGCAGCAGATGGCCACAGAGGAGATACGTTCACTTATTGATGCCAAAGTAATTGAACAGATGGAATCAGACGAGATCAAAGCAATGATCAGCGAACAGGTGGAACTGCAGAAAGACAGTGAACAGATACGTCAGGCAGTATCAGAACAGACTGATATCCAGATGTCCGGCGATGCCGTTCAGGCATTGATCGCGGAAAAAGTTGATGAGCAGATGTCCGGTGACGAGATCAAGGCCCTGATAGATAAGAACACCGATGAGCAGATCGACAAAGCCATCAGCGAGGCCATGGCAAGTGATACCGTACAGTCCAAGTTAACAGCAGCATCTGAAGGCGCCCAGAGTCTTATCTCTCTTAAGGCATCTTTGGACAGTTACAATACTTTCTATATCGGTCTTAAGAGCTATACCGACGGAGTTGACCAGTGTGCTCAGGGTGCTTCTGCCCTTAAGAGCGGTGCCGAACAGTTGGCAGGCGGTGCGGACAGATTGAGCAGCGGAGCAACGGAACTCTACAATGGTATCGTTACTCTTCAGGACAGCATTCCCGAATTCACTGAAGGGATCCTCCTTCTCCGCGATGGTGCAGGAAAACTTGATTCAGGCCTTAACCGTTACAATAACGAGGGCATATCAGAAATCTGCAGTATCCTTGATGATGATAACATCGAACAGTTAAACAGGGCGAAAGCAGTGTTTGAATCTGCAAAGGCTTACTCTGATGCCCATTCCGGAGAGAAATTTATCTACAAGAGCGGTTCGGTCGGCGAAGTCTGATATAACCGTTAACATAAACCAACAAGGGCTGTCTCATATGAGGCAGCCCTGTTCTTTTCAGGATTTTATTAAAATCAGCTCAAGCTTTCCATGTCTCGGTAATAAGCGTTACATTATCACGGGTAACATTGAGCATACCTGCTCCGATCTCCGCTTCAGTATCATCTGATGCATCATCGTAGACTATGGTGCACTTGCCTTCACGGACAGCTGTTACCAAAGGTATGTGTCCTGCAAATATGGCAAGATCACCTTCACTGCCGCGGAGATAAAGACCTGATACCTGTTTATCGATAACAGCGCCCTTCGGCGTTATGACTTTGAGTTCAAATGTTTTCATTACTTCTTACCGCTTCTTGCAGCTTTTTCCACAGCCTCATCGATCGTTCCGACGAAGAGGAATGCCGATTCGGGAAGATCATCGTGCTTACCCTCTATGATCTCGCGGAAACCGCGGATGGTCTCAGACAGCGGCACATATGTGCCTTCGATACCGGTAAACTTCTCGGATACATGGAAAGGCTGTGATAAGAATCTCTGTATCTTACGCGCACGTTCTACCAGAACCTTATCTTCATCTGACAGCTCATCAAGACCCATGATCGCGATGATATCCATGAGTTCCGTATAACGCTGGATAATACGCTGAACTTCCTTTGCAGTCTCATAGTGATCCCTGCCAAGGATCTCAGGTGACAGGATGCGGCTCGTGGATTCCAAAGGATCAACGGCAGGATAGATACCCTGTGAAGCGATACTTCTGGACAATACCGTAGTGGCATCAAGGTGTGCGAATGTCGTTGCCGGCGCAGGGTCGGTCAGGTCATCCGCAGGAACATATACAGCCTGGACAGATGTGATGGATCCGTTTACGGTCGAGGTGATCCTCTCCTGCAGAGCACCCATCTCATTAGCGAGTGTTGGCTGATATCCTACAGCTGAAGGCATTCTTCCGAGAAGTGCTGACACCTCCGAACCTGCCTGCGTGAATCTGAAGATATTGTCGATAAACAGGAGCACATCCTGGCCCTCTTTATCTCTGAAGTATTCAGCCATTGTAAGGCCTGACAGAGCAACACGCATTCGTGCTCCCGGCGGTTCATTCATCTGACCGTATACCAGGGCGGTCTTATCAAGAACTCCTGACTGCTTCATCTCATTGAACAGATCATTTCCTTCACGTGTACGCTCGCCTACACCGGTGAAAACGGAAAGGCCGCCGTGCTCTTTGGCGATATTGTTGATAAGTTCCATGATAAGCACGGTCTTACCTACTCCCGCACCTCCGAACAGACCGATCTTACCGCCTTTGGAATAAGGGCACAAAAGGTCGATGACCTTGATTCCGGTCTCGAGGATCTCCTTATTTGCTGAGAGATTAGCATATTCGGGCGCAGGTCTGTGAATGTCCCAACGGGGAGCATTTACCGGTGCCGGCTTTAAGTCAGTAGGCTCACCCAGGACATTGAATATTCTTCCCAGTGTCTCACGTCCAACAGGAACGCTTATAGGCTTACCCGTATCGATTGCTTCGGAGTCTCTCTTAAGACCGTCAGTAGAAGACATTGCGATGCATCTTGCCGTACTGTCTCCTATATGTTGGGCGACCTCGACCACGAGACGTCTCTCGCCTATCATGATCTCGAGAGCATTGTTGATCGGAGGCAGACACCCTTCAGCGAACCTTACGTCCACGACAGGGCCCATTACCTGCGCGACCATTCCTTTATTACTGTCCATTACGAACCTCCTACTTTCCCGCACCGGCTACGATCTCAGTGATCTCCTGAGTGATCGTACCCTGACGGGCTCTGTTATATTCAAGCGTCAGATCATCGATCATCTGCTGTGCATTCTTCTTAGCGCTGTCCATCGCCATTCTTCTCGCAGCGACCTCACACGCAAAACTCTCTTTTACGAGTGCATATAATTTGGCTGCAAAATACTTCAAAACGATATTCCCGAACAGTTCCTCAGGTGACGGCTCGAAAACACCCGTATCAACACATCTTTCCGTTCCTCTCTCCATCGGAAGGATCCAGAAAACGTCCGGTTCCTGGCTGATTATCGACACATATCTGTTATATACGATACCGACACGGTCGATCTTCCCCGCAAGGAAATCCTCGCAGCAGAGCTTTGCTTCAGCCTCGGCTTCCTCATATGTATAGTATTCAGAAGACTGATATAAAGGCTCCTCATCATCGTTCAGTTCCTCTTCAGTCTCAGGACGGTATCTTGCAAAGGCCCTCTTTCCGACAGGCTGGATGTCAACATATTCCATATCCCTTACAGTCCTGAAAATATTGGCGTTATATCCGCCGCAAAGTCCTCTGTCACCGGCTATTACGATAAGTCTTGTAACACTCTTTGCAGAGACAGAACCATCTTCAGTATCTTCTTCCGGCTTGGGACGGTTAATGCCGAAATAAGGACTCTTACTGCATTCAGGACATGAAGCAAGTCTCTTCGTAACATCAGATATGGCAGCTGAATATTCACGGCCGGCAGCCATGGCATCACATGCGCGTTTTATCTTTGATGAAGCAACAAGACCCATTGCACCCGTAAGATGCAATGTGGAATCAAAACTTTTGATCCTGGTCCTTAAAGACTTTATATCCCTGCCCATGTCTTATTTCCTGTTCATCCTATTAAGGACGCCCTTAAGCTCCTCTTCATCTTCTTCAGTCCAGGATCCCTGGCTGATCCTTACCATCCAGTCTTTATGCTCGTGATCGAGTTTCTCATACAGACGTTCCTGATAATCCTTGATATCATCAAGTGCAACATCGTTGAGATAACCGTTGATTACCGCATAGATGATTCCAACCTGGCCTCCGACAGGAACCGGTGCATTACGGTCCTGCTTTAACACTTCCACGATACGTTCTCCCAGATGGAGTCTTGCGCGTGTATCCGCATCAAGATCCGAACCGAACTGCGCGAAAGCCTGAAGTTCACGGTACTGCGAGTACAAGAGCTTTAACTCGCCGGAAACCTTCTTCATAGCCTTGACCTGCGCAGATCCTCCGACTCTGGATACTGAGATACCCGGATTTATCGCAGGAATATTGCCGCTGTGAAACATCTCTGTCTCAAGGAAGATCTGTCCGTCGGTGATGGAAATAACATTTGTCGGGATATAGGCGGATACGTCACCTGCCTGTGTCTCGACAATAGGGAGCGCGGTAATGGAACCGCCGCCGAATTCCGGTGAAACACATGCCGCACGTTCAAGAAGTCTTGAATGCAGATAGAATACATCGCCCGGATAAGCTTCTCTTCCCGGAGGTCTCCTGATAAGAAGTGACAGAGCTCTGTATGCGACAGCGTGCTTTGACAGGTCATCGTAAATGATGAGAACGTCTTTGCCCTGCTCTCTGAAATACTCAGCCATGGCACAACCCGAATAAGGAGCTATGTACTGGACCGGTGCACTCTCAGCGGCAGTTGCAGACACAACGATCGTATATGCCATTGCGCCTTCTCTTACGAGATCAGCGACCAGAGATACGACTGATGTAGCTTTCTGGCCTATGGCAACGTATATACAGATGACATTCTTGTCTTTCTGATTGATTATCGTATCGATTGCGATCTCGGTCTTACCTGTCTGACGGTCACCGATGATGAGCTCACGCTGGCCGCGTCCGATCGGGATCATGGAGTCAATGGCTTTGATACCGGTCTGCAGAGGTGTTGATACGCTCTGTCTCTCGATAATGCCGGGAGCCTCAGCCTCAACAGGTCTTCTGGCTTCACCGAAGATAGGACCTTTGCCGTCAATAGGCTCACCCAGAGGATTTACTACTCTTCCTAAGAAACTCTCGCCTACAGGGATCGAGAGAACCGTTCCTGTACGCTTAACCTTTGTTCCTTCCCTGATATCGTACTTATCGGAAAGTATCGCAACCGAGACAGTGTCATTCTCAAGATTCTGGGCTAGTCCGACTGAACCGTCTTCGAATTCCAGAAGCTCTGTTGACATGCAGTTGCGGAGTCCGTATACGGAGGCAATGCCGTCACCGACCAATACAACAGTTCCGACTTCACCCATATCCACACGGGTCTTGTAATTGCGGATCTGCTCTTTAATGATATTGCTTATTTCTTCAGGTTTTCCTGCCATTTACGATATCACTTCCTTTATGTTCTTAAGGTTCCTGACAACGCTTCCGTCAAAGAACTTTCCGTCACAGATTATGGTAATTCCGCCGATGATCGATTCATCGACCTTATATATGGGCGAGATGGCTTTGCCGGTAACCTTTCTTAAGCGTGTCACGATCTTTCTCTTTTCCTCATCAGTCAGTTTGACCGCACTGGTAATAACGGCAAAACTGATCTTCTTATAGTCTTCATATATCTTCTCGAATTCTTTCGCAGCAGTGAAGAATTCGTTCATATGGTTATTTGTGGCCATTACCGCAAGGAATGAATACAGAAGGTCTTCGACATTATCCTCGAAAGCTTCGGATAATGAATCGAGCCTCTCTTCCTTGGGGATTCCCGGATTCATCAGGAAAGAGATGTAATCCGGCTCCTTTTTAAGGAGCTTTCTGATCTCTGTAAGATCTTCTCTTACAGCATCCAGTGAACCGTCCTCATAGGCGGCTTCGAATAATGCGATCGCATATTCTCTTCCTACATTAGTCACTGCTCTTCACCTATCTTATCAATGGCTTTATCTATCAGGTCACGATGGTCATCCATGTTGATCTCGCGTCCGATGATCTGCTCGGAAAGGGTCTGAGATACGTCAACGATCTCTTTCTTGATCGTTTCTCTTGCATCTTTCCTCTCACGTTCGATATCGGCCTTTGCCTTACGGATGATCTGATCAGCTTTCTCACGGGACTCATAGAGCATGACCTCGTTACGGCTGTCCGCACGTTCGACTGCATCACTTATGATCTTATCGGCCTCAGCTTCCGCTGTTGCCATCTTACCTTCCCATTCAGCCTTTATCGCGTCAGCCTCAGTCTGCGTCTTCTCAGCCTTTTTATACTCAGACTCGATTTCTTTCTGCCTCTGATCAACGATCTTCTTTACAGGCTTGAAAAGAAGCTTTTTGAGTATAAGGAAGAGTATTATGAGATTGGCGAGCGAGATGACTATATGCCAGATATTTACTGAAATAATATCCAGATCCTGCATGTGTCAGACTCCGTTTCAGCCGCCGATCGTAGTCATGAGAAGATCCACGAATCTTCCCGGTGCAACAAAGATCAAGAGGATGGCGATAACGAGCGCATAAAGACCCGTTGTCTCTGCAACAGCGCATCCCATGAGCATTGTTGAAGTAACATCACCTTTGCACTCAGGCTGTCTGCCGATAGCTTCGCAGGCCTTAGCAACTGCATGTCCCTCTCCGATACCAGGACCGATACCGGCAATCATGGCGCAGCCGGCACCAAGAGCGCATCCTCCTAAGATGATTCCGATTGCAAGTTCCAACATATTTAAATACCTCCGTATGTTGTTTATATATTAATTATCCGCATGCTTTCCAGCGGTCTGTGAACATGCGGCTTTGGCTGCAGCGCGTTCCTGTCTTCTCTTTTTCCTTGCGGCATATTCCTCAGCAGGGAAACCGCCTGCAACATACAGCATGGTAAGAATGGCGAAGATAAACGCCTGGAGACATCCTGAGAACAGATCAAAATAAATCGACAGTACAGCCGGAATACCGATCCTCAGATAAGGGAAGTCGGCAAGTGCTCCCGGCAGGAATGAGAACAGGATGTTAGACAATTTGGTGAGTCCCACTGCTATGAGCACCGAAATTATCGAACCGGATAAGACATTTCCGTAATGTCTGAATGCCATGGATATCGGAGTGGCAACCTCACTGATGATATTAAGAGGAGCCAGGAGAGGCTGTGGCTGACCGAAACTCTTAAGATAGATCCAGGGGCCGGCCTTCATCTTATAGTATGTGATCAGGAAGAATACCAGTATTGCCCAGCCGGCGATGATATTGATGTCGGATGTCGGCGGGAAGAGTCCCAAAAGCGATGAGAGGCTCGAAAAACCTGATAATCCTAAGATCGCGGCTATAAAAGGAGCAAAACCTTCAAAGTATTCTCCCATGTTTGTCCTTACAAGACCTGTCACCTTCTCCACGATCCATTCTGCGACCATCTGCCTTATGGATATGTTACGTGTCTTTAGACCTGTCGTAAGAAAAAGGCACAGGAACAAAACTGCAAGGATCACACACCAGGAATTGACCTGTGCTTCAGTTATCGGGAGATCCTGTATCGGCATTTTGATGGTAAAGAATACATGTGCACCCGATATGTTGATACCGTCAGATGCAGGAACAAACATAACCTTAACGGCTATGGCGGCCGCCATCGAGAGGATGCTGAGAATAAGGAACACTATGCTCATTCTTTCCCGTCCCCTCCGTTATCAGCATTATCTGCAGCAGCCGGCGCAGAAACTGTACCGGTTTTCTTATCTTTATTGAATATTGCTCTCGTATAGACAGCGATGGTCGCAAAAAGCAGGGATATCAGTGTAGCCCACATATTAAATACGGACGGGATAAGTATGGCTATCAGTACAAGAATAACCATTAGCGCGTATCTCAGGGCATGGGATGCACGAAGGATCTCTTTTGCCCTCGTTTCCTCGTTTTTGACTGCTTTTTGAACAGCCAGGCCCAGAAGGAAGAAATTAAGGATGCCTGTGCCTGCTCCTACAAGATTTCCGAACAGAACAGTAAGATGCCACTGCCTTAAGATCAGAAATACCGATTCCATCAGCATGCTGAGTATCAGAGTGACAACGCATACATATATTGTCTCTTTTTTTACTGTCGGATCAATCTTCAAAAACAGCCCTCCCTTCCGCTGCCATAAACCATTTTCTATCGTGGAGTATAGCATAAACCGCTTCGGGTTAGACGTAACAGATTGCACATTTAGGACAAATGACAGATTGCACATTTAGGACAAATGGAAGAAATTGTCTAAATATGGTTTTCGACCACACAAAATAAAACCCACCGCCGCCTTTTCGCGCCGGTGGGCAAAAATAATCAATTAAAACGACCTTACTTTCCTGTGAACTTGCCGCTGATACGGCCGACGGAGATGATGTTGCCGGTGTTGCCGTCCTTGTCGGTGTCCAGAGCGGTCATGAATTCGGGTGTCTTGGGAGAGATGCCGTTGACGCTGCCCTTAACTCTCTCGACGGGGTTTTTGAGCGCGAAAACATAGACCGTATAAGTGTGCGTGCTACCCGTGGGAGGATACATGCCAACGTAGTACTTGGAGCCGGCAAAGCCCTGCGGGAGCGCTGTTTCAGTGATATCGCCCTGTACCCAGTGGAGAAAGTAGTGAGTGTTCAGGTCGACCATGTAGATCGCGTAGCAGGTGGCACCTTCGACAGGGTCCCATTTGAGGTCGGGTGAGAGATTCTGGCCGTCAACCGTGTTCGCGGTCATCTCGTCCCAGAAGCCGTCGTGAAGGCTGTCTGATGTGACTGCAAATGCAGCATAGGCGCTGACGAATTCATCGCCGCTGTTATCGGGTGCGGCAGATGCGTCCGGAGCTGCATCAGATTCGTCAGAAGAGACTGACTCAGCAGCAGAAGACGACGAAGTCGGTGTTTCTTTATCGCCGCAGCCTGCAAGCCCGAAAACCATTGTTCCGCAGAGGATCAGTGATGCGGTTTTCTTCATAAGAGTTCCCCCTAAAAAGATTTACCTGTATCCGTAGTATAACTCAGGTGATGTATAAGGTGCCTTGATCGTGCCGTAAGAGAGAACGTTGCCGACTGAGCCGTCTTTTGCTGTGTTTACGTAATCGAAAAAGGACTGGATGTCGCCGGAGCTGGAGTCGACCTTGAAAGACCCTGCTTTAGGCTCAGATTTCAGAGCGATTACGTGGATCTCGTAAGTGTGCGTGCCTGCAGGATAAGGGCCCGTATAGACCGAAGGGTCGGTGAATTCGCCTTCAGCGAGATCTGTCTTATCGACGATCACATACCAGTAAAGCCAGCGCGTTGTGGTGATGTCGATCATGACGATTGCATATTTTGTTGCGCCTTCGACCGGCTTCCAGGACAGTGCAGGCGAGAGGTTGCCTTCTTTAAGGCCGGTTTCAGTCTTCCATTCACCGTTTACAATGCTCGTTGTGGTGAGCTCGAAAACAGGGAGCTGGTCCATATAAACCTTGGAACCGGCTACCACATTACCTGTAGCTTCATCGTATTCGCGCTCCTGGATAGCCTCAACTTCCTTGCCGAAACAGAGATTAACTAAGCCCGTATCTGTTTCAAGATCAAGGTTGAGATCGCCTGAATTCGTGACAGAACCGCCTGTTACGGAAGCCTTGCCGTCAATATTGCCGGAAACGCCTACGAATACGAGTTTTACATTGGTTCCGACTGTCTCGAAAAAGCGCTCCGTGGAAGTGTTTTTGGAATTGCTGAGATTGAATGAGAAGAGGCCCATCTTCTTAAGGAAACGAATATAGACAGTGCCTGTCTCGCCTGAAGGGATCTTGTCGCCGAATAATGATTTGAGCTGCTCATCTGAAAGAGAGCTGCACTTCCAGCTGGTGCCGGGAAGCTTTGTGGCATCGACTTCGCAGGACTTAAGGGTTTCGGTCCGGACGTCCCATACACCGTTATTGTTAAGGGCAGCGGAAACTTCCTTGGTGACTTTCTGGGTGACAAGCCCGTCGATCATGGAAACCTGGTAAGAGTACTCAACGTTGTCGCTGCCGGAATAACCTGTATCGCTCAGTTTTTCGGGTTCGTGGGATTTATCCGTAACCGAAGAAACGCCTTCTCTTTGTGCGATCAGGTCGGCGCTGTACTGGGGCAGAGGTTCACTACTGCAGGCGCTCAAAGAGGACAGCAGAAAGCCTGCCAAAAGAATAGCTGAAACTGCTCTGGTTTTAGATTGCTTAAGCATTTCCATGCTCCTCCCGAATGTTTTATCAAGAAAATCTTACAGTACCAAAAAGGAATTCTGATAGGAAAAACGGCACGGATAATTGGAAAATCCGCACGATTACGGGCAGGGAGAAAATATCTTAAGAAGATGAAAAACGGTCACTTGCCCCTGTACTGAGTGGGGGTCTTGCCGGTAACGTGCTTGAAGATCTTTGCAAAATAGCCGGGATCAGGGTATCCGACGCGGCTGCTTACCTCGTTTATGGGAAGTTCGGTATTGCTGAGCATGGCTTTCGCGAGGTCGATCCTCAGGTTCAGAAGATAGTCGTGGCAGGTCATGGAAGCCTGCTTCATAAAGATCTCGTTTAATTTATTGCGGTTGATCGCAAACTTTTTGGTGATCGTTTCGACCGTGACCTGCTCGTCGATGTGCTCGTTTAAGTATTCCGTGATGGCGGAAAACTCGTCTGCTTCGGGCGATTCAGCGCTGTCAGGCGCGGCTTCGATATAAGAATAGACGATGCAGTAAAGGAGCTCGATCAGATAAGATCTGCTGCGGCAGGGCCAGAAGCCGTCTTTTTGGCCGTGGAGCTCTTTCTCGGCTGCGGTAAATAATTCCTTCAAACGCTTCAGACCGTTTAACGGAAGCTCGATAACGTGGTCGCAGACGTTGCTGCTCACAGTCGCATATTTGATAAGGAGATAATCCTGATAGATCGATGTGCCCCCGGTCTCAGCGAGCTCGCCTGAATCGATGCGGTCGTAAGTGAATTCCTCGCGGATAACGGTTGGCTTGAAGAATAAAATGCAGACCTTGATGCTTTGCAGGATCTTATAAAAGAGAACATCATGCTGCGAAAGGCCTATCAGCGTAGGGGCTTTGACCACACGCTTGCGACCGTCGGAAGTTATCTCGAGCGCACCTTTTTCGAGGATGATGATCTTATAGTTTTCGGGGTCGTTAATATATTCGGGGAGCTTATCTGATCTCTCCGGATAGATATCAACTATTCTGTCCCAGCCGTCCCAGTGGCATTCGGTGTAAAGCTTCATTTTGAGATACCCCCGACCAAGCCTAATTATATTATATTTTCGCGCACGAGTTGAATCCCGTGGAGTTTATCTGTTATTCTGATGATTTAATGTGATAAGGGGTCCAAAGATTATAACTGTCTATTTACTGAACTAAAGCCGTCATGTCAGACCTCTCATATCTGTTAGGTCCTTTAATGCTCTTTTTATATTTCCAGCACTTTATCGCATCGTCCAGCGAAGCGCCTTTATTATCATCGAAAAAGTCCCGTACATAAGTATTGTATTCAAATTGTTTAATTATACTCACTACCTGATTATTCCAAATCCTGTTGCCGTATTAAGCAAGACTTCCCATCGGATCCCAGGGCTTAAGCATAATGGGCTCGGACTCGAATGCTGTTTTCTGTTCTTCCGACAGATATTTCTTTTCCAGCAGGATCTGGAATGCATATTCGCCGAACCACTTGTCATCCATGACATAGAAGCCTTTTTCACCGACATCTTCTCCCCAGCTGTTCTCAACCTTCCAGCGGACAGGCCTGTCATTGTCATCCAGATCGACTCCGGTAATTACCATGGCATGAGTCATCATGCTGTCGCCGTAATCTAAACGCTCCTCTTTTGACATTGTGAATTCCGTATTGAACAGTTCACCAATCTGAAGAATGTCTGATGTAAGATAACCGCCTTTGCGGTCAGAGAACTGTCCGACATCACTGCCGAACCAAACGGCTTTACCGTCTTTGAGCTGTCTTATGGCAAGATCGCGCAGATCATCCATAGGCAGATTAAGGTATTTAACGGGATAAGCACCGGCAACAACATTGCCCAGGTACTGAACCGTATAGGTCTTACCATACGGTTTATCCTTGGTTGGGGCATTTATAACGGTGACATATTCATCAAGATCCCAGCCGATATACTTCTTGAAGAATTCCTGAGGGGTTATATCTGCTGCCTTGATGAAATTCTTGTCCTTATCCCTTGTTTCCCATGTAAACTTTACCGGGGGCTTTCCAAGAGAGATCACAATCATCCGGTATATCGTCTGCATCATGTCTTTCTTGTCGTTTCTTAATTCATCTACTGTTGTGCCTGATGCATATTTCTTTCTGAAAACAGATGCAAATTCACGGAGTTTGGTCGTCAGATATTCATCCAGCTCGCGTGTTGAACCGGATACTGCAGTCTCCGGCATTATCTCTTTCGGGACAACACCATATTTATAGGTGAGGCTCCTGAACATATCCCACTGTCCGCCATCGCCCATCGGATCTGATAGAAGAAAACTTACTACTCTGCTGTCTAATGGTTCATCAATGACTTCAAGCATGTTCTCAAGGAAGTGGTTTGCCTTTTCGAGCTTGTCGTAGAACAGAGAATAAGTCTGACTGAGCTCCATATTCTCAATATTAAGTTTGTTCATGATCTCAAGTCTCATAACATTATATGAAGCAAACATCCAGCATCTGCCGGATTGCTTCTGATCACACACTTTACCGGCTTCAACTTCAACGGAAAAGCCGAACTGATTGCGTGATCTTGCTGTCGGGCTTTTTGCTGCTGCATTAATACCATTAGATGTGACAGCATTCATTGATATCGTGTTAGCACGATCTTGATCAAAAGCCTTCTCGAATTCATTAATATCATTTAAAGTTAATTCTTTGTCCATTGCACACTCCAAAACGCATTCAGTTATTAGCGGTTATTATCACCCGCTCAAATTTCATTAGATATAATAGCACTAAAGGTTAGCATAAACTAACCTTTTTATGCTTACTATATGATCTTCCTCACAGTCTCCCGTTATTTCACCCCGTAAATATATACGCCGGGGCCGGACTTTCCGGAAAACGAATTGGGCTCGGCGCTGTACCAGAAGACAATGTAATCGTAAAGTACGTTCAATAATTCTTTCTCGTTCAAAGAGAACTATGTATGTGAGGTTGCCCTCATCATATAATTCTTAAGTATATCGGGATACTCCTTTACATGTTCAAACATATAGGAACAATGTCCATAGCCTTTCCTTACCGTAATTGTTGCACCGGGATAAAACTTCCTGATATCTTTCCGACATACGATGTGACTGTCACGGCTTCCGAATTCAAAAAACAAAGCCTTCTGCGTTTTATTGTCTAAAGGACACCCCTCAAAATCAAAGCTGTTACAGGTATATACCATGTTTCGAAGGCTTTCATTATCCGTTCTCTTCATTCCTTCGAAAAGAACTTTCGTCAAAGAATCATCCATTTTGGGGACAGCGTTATACATTTTTTTCAGCTTTTCAGGGTGATCTCTCATTCCTTTCATTATAAAATAAAATATCTTGTCGGCACCACGGACTCTTGATATTGATGCCCCTTCCATAACCGAACACTTCACACCGATATGTTTCTTGCCTGTAATAAGGTACATGGCAACTACGCCACCAAGAGAAGACGAAAACATAAGATCAATATCTCTAATACCACGATTAACAAGCCAACTTTCAATTTGCTGTGCTTCATCCTTTGCAGAAAAGAATTGTCCCAGGTCTTCTCCATGCCCCGTAAGATCCGGTGCGATGATATGATAATCCTTCTCAAAACCAGACACAAATGGAAGAAGCATCTCATGACACATCCACATACCGTGAATCAACAAAATGTGTGGACCGGAATGATTACCATATTCATATATAATCATGGTTACCTCCCAATTTCGGTTTGCTTATTTCATTATGCTGATGATTATCCGGACTTACTCGTGACAGTTTCCGCCACCACAGCCATGGTTGCCGCATTCGTGTCCTGCTTCGTGATCGTGGTGATCGCACTTTGCATCAGGATCATAAGCCAGATTACCTGACAGAAGAGCATTAACGGCATCATCAGCATTGCCCTGAACACCACCATAGAGTTTAATGCCGGCTTCAGCCAGAGCCATCTGGGCACCCATACCGATTCCGCCGCAGATAAGTGTATCAACTGAGTGCTCCTGAAGAAAACCTGCAAGTGCACCATGACCACTTCCGTTGGTATCGACAACCATGCTGCCGACAATCTTGCCGTCTGCCACCGAATAGATCTTGAACTGTTCGGTGTGTCCAAAATGCTGGAATACATTTCCGTTTTCATAAGTTACTGCAATATTCATAAGTATCCTCCTTTATGTCAACAAATTATAAGTTTTAACTAAATCCATAGCAAAGAACTCCGGCACCTGCAGAAATAATGATCAGAAGTATCGGAGAGATCCCGTTCTTCTTTATTTTTCTGGACCCCCAATAAACAACACCCAGTAAAATTGCCATAATAACAGCCATAATATCTATCCCGGAAAAATTACTTCCAAAACAATTCTGAACCATCAAATAGATGCCCATTGCTAGTATTATTCCAATGATACATGGTTTCATTCCGCTAAGGATCGCCTGGAAGTATCTGTTGCTGATAAACCTTCTGAGAATGGCCGTTACCAATATGATTATCAGAAACGCAGGCAACACAACAGCCAGTGTAGCGATCAGCGCTCCAAGGATCCCGCCTTGAGAACTGCCGACATATGTTGCCATATTGACCATTAACGGACCGGGTGTGCTCTCGCTGACAGCGATCATATGAGTGATCATCTCATCATCCATCCAACCGTAGGATAGCACGATCTCACGTATCAAAGGTATCGATACATACCCTCCTCCAAACGAGAAAAGTCCAACCTCAAGAAAAGCGACAAACAATTTCAAATAGATCATTTGACTGCCTGATCCTTTCCTCTTTGATTGTGCACAGCGTAAAAGATCAGGCCTGCTGCAGCGCCTGCAAGCATTATCACCAAAGAAGAAACATGCAGGGCAATGATATTAATGACCAGCATACTGATCAGGGCAGCAATCATTATGGTGATCTGAAAAGGTTTTTTCTTCATTTTCCCAATCATCTTAACTGCTGCATCTATTATCAAAATGGCAACCGCTATCTTGATTCCCTGAAAAGCGCTTGATACCCATTTTATTTCCAGGAAACGGTCCAGAAACTGCGAGATTAGAAAAATAATGAAGAAAGAGGGTATTATCATGCCGATCGTAGCGATAAGAGCTCCCGGTATTTTCCGCAATTTGTAGCCAACATATGTAGCCAGATTGATCGCGATCGGACCGGGAGTTGATTCTGCAATTACAGTTATATCCATCATCTCTTCATGGGTTATCCACTTTTTCTTCTCTACGCAGATATCTTCGATCAAAGCCAGCATGGCATAGCCGCCACCAAAGGTAAACAGACCAATCTTAAAGAACACTATAAAAAGATCCGACAATATTTTCACAATTGAATATCCTGCTAATTAGTTGTATCGACACACATGTGTGTCATCATACCGCATATGATCAGTTCTTTGATCTTCTTCTCAGCTTCCAAAGGTCTGTAAAGTTCACATGACCCACCCGGGAAATAATCATTTTGTACATCTATTATTATCAACGCTTCTTTCATAGTAACCTCTGCATCTGATTACTGATTAAATTCTATACCAAACACATCATTAATCACTTAAATGTCGCACCTTACTTCCATTTTTCCATATATACGGGCTGATTCCTGTCCTCTTCAAACTCTTCTGAAGACTTACGAATCAGCCTGGTCCCAACAGGATTGTCAATATGATTTATAACAGCAGGATCTATTCTGGCAATCGAATATACCTTGCACAACTCGACATGCTCTACATTATTGATATATTCATCATCCTCATCTCCTGCAAAAAACTGCCATCCGCTGTCTTCATCATCCTGAAGTTCCTCTCTCAGCATAAAACCGACTTTCCAGCCATCTCTTGTTACCTTTTTCGATACAACGCAGAGTTTACCCATGATCTCCTTACGTCGTATGGACGGTTCATAATACTTCCTGTTGTCAAGAAATTTCGCCTCTGTGCTCTCATCCGGCAGGATATCACTCTCGATCCTATCCAAGGCAGCATCCCATATCTTCTTATCATCGGCATTACATCTTAAACATACAGCAAGTTTAAGCAGATCAGATTTATCGATTTCAAGAAATGTCTGTACTTCTTTAGCCAGGTGCTCACCTTTTTCATCATAAAGATATATGACCATCCCGCCATCTGTATAAACTGTAGCTTTTGCTGCACCAAGGTTCTTCTCATCGTTATAAAAAACCATAAAAGTCGGCAGGTGATCATTTACAAACCAGTCGTATTCCGTACCGTTTTTACCGTTCATATAGTAAACTTTCCCACCTTCTTCAAGAGCATCCGATGAAATCTCCGGCATATTCTCTCTCATGCCATTCAGGATTTTTATCTGAATATCAGTAAGTACTCTATGCATTCTATAACCTCTCTAAAACTCTCCATTTAAGGCCCTTTGCCTCGATATATGCCACATCGCTTATTTTTTTGTGTTCCTCAGTTATCAGATGGCGTGACAAATTGCAGTCGTATCTGCATTGTATGCGTAAACCATAATTCTATTTATTAATCTAAGTATCCTCTTCCGGATCGTACGTTAAGAGAACCGTATTAAATCGGATTTCTATTCCTATCCTGCTGCAAAATGCAAGAACATCGGATTCCAGCAATATATCAGAACACGATCCTTCATATATACACATTTCGATTTCATAGTAAACGTTGTGATTTTTTTTGAATTCGACCAATTCTTTTTCGTGAGGGATCAGGTTTTGGATTATGGCATAGAAATGATTAAATCTGTCAACCGGAGGCTCGTATACTCTCTCTGAAAACCATCTGGAATTCATATGACAGCGATCCGGATTGCTCGACACTTCGACATGGTCCCCATATTTCCATGCATTTCTCGGCTTGATGCCAAGTAATTCTGTCAACTCATCGGGATCGAAAGTGTCTTCTTTTTTGCTGACATATCCTTTGTCAGAAGAATATTCTCCAACACTACTAATATAAAAGTGAGTCCAACAACGTATATGTTCACTGCCTCTGTCTTTATCACAGTTATTATCCATATAGAGCCCTTTACTGTATATTAATCATAATAAGCAATTTGCTGGCAACGATACAATTGATTATCTATCAGTTCCGGATTTTCTCCTGTTTTCATTTTTTGTGAATAATGTTGATTAAATAATCCAACACACTATATCTTTTGCAGCAGCATATTTTTCGAAAGCAGACTTTCCCTCTTCAAGAACAGCATTAAGATCGATATCGTTCTCAAAGCAGTAGACTACAACAAGAATATCTGTTGCTTCATTTGTTACCATAGCACGTGTTGAATCAGACATTGATGACCCAAATATGCCTTCATCGTCTGCTAACACAAGCATGTTCTCCATATCCAGGAATTCCTTGCCGATCCCTTCATATCCTTCACCCTGACCGGCTTTTCTCAGTGTGATAGGGCCATGGATTTTCGAGAGATCATAAGAACCGACTGACAATCCACTCTTTACGGAGAGAAGATTGTTAACATCAACTACCGAATTTATGTGATAAAGCTCATCTTCGCGGCGTACACGTCTTATGAGGGATTCTGAGGATACCCTGTATCTTCCGGGATTCCTGCCAAATGCTTTATATGCAGCACGGCTTCCTCTGATACCGGGAATCTCACCCCATTCTTTTCCTTCAATCTCTTTTCTTACTTGAGGCAGAACTTCACCATCCATATAATTCCAGAATGCATCGTCAGGATCCTTAACGTCCGCCTTGAACATCATTAATCCCAACCGGATCTCCGGGTAGACCTCAAATAAGCTTTTATCTATTGATACATCGTATAACATTATTCGTTTCCTTTATGAATATTAGATTATAAAGCTGATAATAATCCGCTCTATGTTTTTCTTCTGAGTTCTCTGACAAAGCTAACACTGACAACTATCATCATGATAGCCAATACATCTGACGCGATCAACTGCCCGATTGCAGCTGCCGGGATTGGCTGCAACGGCCATGGCTCAATGAAACTGGCAAGGCATGCTCTGAAAATCCAAACCACCGTAAGAAAGAAATAGAAATAAATCACTTCCCGGTTCATTGCCAAAGCTCTTTTGCCTAACAATATCAACATTACGCTCAGACCAAAAAGCAACAATGAAAAGCAATAGTTCGTATAATCAATCCCGACTATAAGATTCCTGTATTGCGTCGGAAGGTAGTCGTACCATTGAAACATCCAAGGTACAAAAAAATGCCACAGCCCCACCAAAGCGCTGATTACAACTGAAACATAATATAGAATCTGTAGTCCTTTTTTCAAAATGATATTCCTCTTCAAATCCTGATCTGTCATAGTCAATAAAACTGTTCTTATTCCTGATCAGAGTCTTTCTTCGATAATGACGGCCACACCGTCTTCTTCATTAGAAGGTGCGATGACATCAGCAACCTCCTTTACTTTGTCGATCGCATTGCCCATCGCAACACCGAGACCGCAGTTCCTGATACTGTCTGTATCGTCATTATCGTCACCAAAATACATTGCCTGTGAAGCATCGATACCTTCAGTCTTCAAAAGCAGTTCAGCACCCTTCCACTTGGTCGCGTGCCTGCTCATTATCTGGAACAACCAGCCTTCTGCAACGGAATAGTATACGGAATCAAAAGGAGCAATTGCTTCTCTGACTCTCCGCTCAGCTTCTTCTGTTGTGCAGAACTTATCCCTGCTGTCAGTAATGGTCGGCAGGTCATGCTCCCTGCCCGCAATGAGTATCTTATATACATCAACCGTCTTAATGAATTCAATGAGATCATCAACCTTCGGAGTTTCCCATTCAGGGATCACTATATTTCCGAATATACCTTTGCTCGTCTCTACTGAGATGACCATATCTTCTCTGACCATCAGTGACTCAAGGATCTTCAGCGCGTCTTCATTTGCGAGGCCGTTGCTGATTATCCTGTCGCCGAGTCGAATCTTCGCGCCGTTTAATGTGATCAGGGCATCTGCATATTTGATCTCATCGTAGAAAGAGATCGCGATCTCCGGTCTTGCCGTTGCAACTGTCCAGAGAATGTTCTTGTATTTTAATCCCCTCAGAGCTTTTGAAGTGCGCTCTGAAACCGTCTTATCCCTCTTAAGGATCGTGCCGTCCAAATCAGTAAATACTACCTTGTAATCTCCCATCTATCCCCCTTAATCTATCAGTCGCCGGACTTAAGGCTTCCTTTGTTTATATTCTCCTGAATTATCTTATCAGTTATCTCATATGCTTCGCCTGAATGATACTCCAAAACTGGTGCATCGTTCAACGATAAGATAATATCAGTTTTTGTTTTCAAAAGTTTTTCCCACAATCATTTCTCCCTTAATTCCAATATCCGATATTGTTGATCTGGATCTGACCTGCTTCTGTGCCGTCAGTCGTGATGTTCATTGATACTACCCTTGTAAAATCAAATCCGGAGGAGGCGAACATGGAAGGATCAACTGTAACCTGCTGAAGCTGATGCTTGTATTCGTATGTTCCGAAAAGCGCATCCTGTTTTGCGAACTGGATCGCAAGTGAATAATATACCGGCACAGGGTTATCAACAGTCACCTTATTTCCATCAGCATCAGTAAGTTCAACTGTGTAGTTCATACCTTCAGCGATATCAGCCGTATCTTCTCTCATATCGGCAATCTCAAAAGAGAGGCATCCTTTAGAAATATCGATCGTCGGAAATGAAACCTCCACACAGGGAGAAGACTCTTCCTCCCATTCAAGATTAAGAACTGCGTTCTCGCCTTCACCGTCATCACCTCTTGAATAATTCCTTATATTCCATGTCTCAACACCGGTACAATCAACAGCTACACTGTTCTCATCGCCGGTAATATCAACAGTCTTATCGAAAGAACAAAGGGTTACAAAGTCAGAATCAGAATAATTAGTCAGATATACGGTTTTCGGGAGGTATGAACGGTAAGCATCGATGTCTGACATCAGTGATACATATGTGTTATCTATGCCGAGTGTCGAATCCAGGAATGAGCGGATATATGCTTTGGCGATCAGCTTCTGGTCAGCCTCATCAATGAAATGATTTGTATTAAGATAGTTGTTGCAGATTTCCGATGAATCATATCTGCCCCACAGACTGTTGAACTGTCCGTGATTTGCACCGTATATATAAACTGAAGACTTCATATGGAATCCGTTATCAGCACCAGTAAACGTAATGTTGTTATACTGCTTCTCACCCATCATGGATGATACGTCCTGGTCGTTCGCACCGTGAATAAGAAGGTAGTTAACGTCTGTAAGTTCAACGGAACGGCCGACAGGTCTGTACTGGTCAACAACAGGTGCGACTGCAACGATCGAGGTGATATTGAAGTGGTAATCGAACTTGATGTTACCGTCTTCAGGATATGAATCGAGATCATTGAACAGATATGCAGTTGCCACCATCTCGCCGCCTCTCGAATGACCGCCCAGAGCAAGAAGGTCCTCATTCATCAACTCGTTAAGAGCACTTCCCGGTGTCTTATTGAGCTTAAAGACAGTCTTAATGTTTTCGAGCAAAAGGATCGCACGCTTATCGTTACCCTCGCCTGATGCATTGATTATGTTCTCATCAACAGAGATTACTACATAACCATTGGATGCGAGATATCTGCCAAGGTATTCATAACCCAGATATGACGGCACCTCTGAATCGTGATTACCGTGAACCATAAAGAATACCGGACAATTCTTCAGTCCTGACGGATACCAGACCTGACCCTTTACCGGCACCTTATCGAATTCATAATCCAGGAAAATGTCTGTAAACGCTTCAAATCCCGCTCTCTCTTTAACGGAATCGAAAACCGTGAAATCCAATGTCTCAGTTACAATGTCATTTGTATCTTCCGGACCATATGACAATTCGGATACTTCATAAGGTCCGTCCTCCAAATATGCATCAAATCCCTTTGCCTGCTCAGTTGCAGCAACAGGTATCTGATTATAGAATGTGACACGGTCCTCACCGAAGTTATCGTTCAGAAGAAAATAACCATAGAACCCAAGATAGATCAGAGACAAACCGGCAGCGACATAGGCAAACACCTGCCTGAACCGTTTCTTTACAACGAAGGCCCAGATACACTTTCCGACTGTCTGTGAAGCAAGGACCAAAAGAAAACTCATAACGGCAAAGGCAGGAATACAGTTAGCTTGTGTTCCCATTGCATTGTCGAATGCAACGAAGAATACAGCCAGAAAAAAGTAAGACTTGCTTCTCTTCCCTGCTCCGAAAAGAAGCTTCACTACAAGATTAATGAGTTCTGCGACGGTCACAAAGATAACTGAAGTTATAAGGCCGCTTACGATCCACGGGATCCTATTATTTGTATAAGCACGGATGAACTCCATATTCATAACAGTTGCCAGCATTGTGACTGCGATCATTCCGCCCGGAATGCCTGCACGCATGAATTCAATTGCAGGCGCTGTCTTTCGCCTGATAAACGCCTTAAGCCTGTTTTCCTTCTTCGGCTTCTTAACTTTATCCTTACCGGACGATCCGCTCTTTACAGGCTGTTCCATTACTTCTGTCTCAATATTCTGTTCCTCGTTATTTTCCATTTAAAACATATCCTTTCATTTTGTTTTCACAGGTTAGACGGAGAAATGTTAAAAACGTTACAAAGATATGCTCACTTTTCCTGAATGATACTCAAAAACTAGTGCTACGATGATACACATTGGTAAGGTAGTTTTCTTCGATCTTTCCGAGGTATATCTCAGCATTGGTAAAATGATTCTTCTGATCTGTATCAAGTCCGTCGGCATGATCCGGATCTGCAGCGGATAATAAATATATTTCCATTATAGGATGCCGATGGGGTATGGCTTCGAAGTTATCAGACAGGCTGGCAATATATAAAAATAACATTTTTCACAATGCATTTTTATCTCCTGTCTATTGATTTCTTATTGCGTTTTACTGTTTATTATATGAACCATGTCATCACTTTTCATCTGTAACGTATGTATCTAAAATGACTTTCTTGCATGTATCACACATATATGCCTTGGTTAATGCTAATCCTAACTTGTCAAATTGATCAGCATGCAGTCTTAACCCGTTACTAACTATAGTAGCCTTGTTCACATCGTCGTTCCAATAAAGGAATCCCCGGGCAGGGTGGGTGGCTCCCCCGCTGCGAACAAAACCGTTTTTCATCTCTTCTCCACAAAATGGACATTCCATAATTTTCAACCTCCTAATTCCATAATTTATTATATTCCGGTTTAATGCACTTCTATTTTTCCGCTGTAACAAATTCCCCGTTCTTATACTTTACAGAAGATCCCGTCATCCTGAATATTTCTTTAAGTTATTCGCATATCAAATCAAAAGCGGATCGCCCGGTCGGCTTTTTACCTAAAAAACGGGCCGGTTTGTTTTACCGACCCGGTTATTTATTCACTCTTCATAATGAATCGGACCCGCCGATCCCCAGCTCTCGATACCGAGAGGTTCTATATAATCAGGAGTCAGGATATCTTCCTGCCACGTATCCATAGCTCTGTAAAAATCAGGTGACGTATCAGACCCGTCCGTCTTAAGGATCATAAGGTAATTTAAGGATTCGTCATCAGTAAGACTGTATATGCGGGTATTCTCATCACCACCGACGAAGCCAAGACACTCCATTATGTAATCATCATTCATATCACCGTTTAATTCACCAAATAACGAGTATGTTCTTCCGTTAAGCTCAAATGTCGTCGCACCCGTATCTTCGTTGTAGCTCAGTTCATAAGACATTGAATCATCCGGCAGATCAGTTGCCGCAGTGCAAACAGGTTCATCATTTCTTCTCAAATACGGCACTCCGTCTCTTGAATAATATACGGGGTTATCATCCGATATTTCAAAGAACAGATTGACCCTGTACACACTAAGGTCCTCTTTATCCCCTGTCGCCAAATATGAAGGTCCTACAGTTCCTATATACTCGATGTTCTCACCTAGTACAAAAGTAACATTGATGTCCGTTATCTCAAGGCTTTCATCACTTACATCCGCGATCGGTTCGTCCTCATAGCGTTGATGGATCATACCGTCATCCGGGTCATAGAATACATATTCAGACGGCTGACGGATATCAAATCCGGAAGCCTTATCACCCAGCCAGACAACATCCCTTCCTTCAAATGTGTCAGGTATCTCATAGACTATTTCCGTCGCTTCACCGTCCCACCATGAACAGATCACGACGGATTCCGAATCGTTATCTTTTTTGATGCAGTAGGAGATATCATCAACCGTTGTGGCATCGGCCAATGTATAAGCATCTTTCAGGTCAAAACATCCCCCTGCAGGAAAGATCAAAGTAAAGATCAGGATGCAAAGGACTGATATCTTCTTCATTCCGCAAAGATGGTCGTTTCTTGTTGTAGTAATCAACATATGCCCTTATAACCTCGATTAGCTTGTCAACATATCTGTAGATTTTCACTACTTATTATATCTTTCCTCAAACTGATTCAGGACACGCTTTAGTCCACTGTCGAGAATCAATTTGCCTCTGCTGACTATATGGTTTGGTATTTCTCTGTAATACGCTTCAGCAATTCCGCCGGCTATTGCCGCTATAGTATCACTGTCTCCACCTAAGGAAATTGCTCTTCTGATACATGATTCATAGTCTTCTGTCTCGAAAAAGGCTTCTATGGCAGGAGGAACTGAATAAAGAGATCTTGAATCAAACTGATATCCGTCTCTTAAATCAGATATCGAAACAAAAGAAAGATTAAACTCTTCTGTCAATCGATGTTTGATTTCAGATTTATCAATACCCTTGCGGGCATAATACACTGCCAAAGCAACTGCTTGTGCGCATTTCACAGCCTCACGATTGTGATGGGTATAATAGCAACTCTCGCTGACCTGTTTCTTTATTGTCTCGACATCATCAAATGCCCATCCAATTGCGGAAACTCTCATCGATGCACCATTTCCGTAGCTTCTTTGGACATGGAGAGAATCAGATTCCGCCCAATCAATAAACATCTGTCCAAAACCCGCATGCGGATACCGGTTGTAATAAGTCCTGATATGCTGCGCATAGCATTTTCGCGGAGAAGTGTTATCCATATTAAGAATGCTGTCGGCTATAGCAACCGTCAGAACTGAATCATCCGTAAATCTTGCTTCTCTCGGGAACAGCTCAAAATCTTCTGATTTGACATTATGCCACTCATAGCAAGATCCTATTATGTCTCCAAATACAGCACCGTACATTTTTCTTCCCTTAAATAAAAATACTGTTAATTTATCGTTCCACTTCATCGATTCAGTATATATATCTGAACTCGAGTATGGAAGCAGAATCCTTTTCCTGTCCTTCCAGTTCTTCTTTCAGCGAATTATCCTTGTCGATTATAAAATATATAATACTGCATCCGTACTCTTTTGCCTTAGGCATCTGATATGCGGATACTGTGACTGTCTTATCACAGATGTGCCCAGGGGAAAGAAATACGACTTTACAAATCATTCGGCAGAAGGAATGGTGAAGGATGAATAGAACGACTCTATCGCCTCTCCTATATATTTCGCGTATCCGATTCCGTATACTGAATCCAGAGCCGCTATCAGTTCTTCGTATTTGTTTTCTGTTCATTTACAGTGTGTTAACCTGATAAATCATATAATTTATCTATACAGATGTGTGAAAGGAGAGTTTTCTATGTCAGATGAAAAAATGAAGAAATTATCTCTTGATGATTTGAATGGTATTTCAGGCGGAGTAGGTTTCGATGCTCCATGGGAGTTTCTGGATTCGATTCCAGATGAGAAACTTAGAAAAGCATGGGAGGTAGCATTTTGTATTCCTCAGAATTTCTCTTCTTGGGAAGAATTTAACAGCTATTTTGCGAAGCCCAACTTTGCCAGTGCCTGGATGGAGGCCGGTGGAGTAACCGGTATTTCTGAAAAGGAGTTCAAGAATATTTGCAGACAGGCTATAAAGATACAGCAGGGCAAGATGGATTATCCAACTTTCTAACATAATTATCAGAATAGTTACTAATAATTGTACCGCGCTACACTAACTTTAAGTCTACAAACTTTTCTATCTTGCGGTATCGGTATTGTTCATATTCAATCTTACTTTGTCGTTTATCCTGACGATATATCAGTCTGCCAGTTCCTTATCCATATTGATGAGGAATTCTTCAAAACTGTTTGAAATCGTATAGTATGTATCCTCATCCGTATTCATGCTGTCAATCTGACAGTATATCTTCTTCTCCGGATTATAAGCCCAAAGCGTATCGTCTATACCGCCTATTACTATATAGCCGGGCCAGGAGTTCTTTACATCGTATGCCTCATTTATCTCCTCGAGTTCTTCCAACTTATAGAAGCGGCCGTAATTATTTTGCCCCAGAGGACCTTCACCGCCATTGTGCTCACTAACGAAACCAAGGTAGTCATCAGGTAGTTTCATACCATTGACTTCAGAAATCATATCTTCTGATTTCTCATTAAATTCGAATTCTTTAAACATCTCTTCCAGAACTTTATCCATTGTCATCTCAACCTTTATATTATGAATTATTGTTCATTTTGCTGCTGATTATCCAAACCATCTCTTATGCATTCCTTCAAGGAATTCCTTTGTAATTGGAAATCCCGAACTCTCGCCAATTACGGAATCAATGTCACAATACGGGCAGATGGCTGTCCCATATCTATCGCAGTCGTTATCATCGATCAGCCAATCTTCTATTTCAGAAGTATCTGTTTATATAATAACCTACTTTTACAGTAACTCGGCAAGCGGTTCAATTTCTATGCCAAGCGGGCCGCACATCTTCTTTAGTTTGGCAACATCGTTGCTGTTTCCGAAAATCTGCATTTTCTTAAGATTCTTAAACTGTTTGATTTCAGATTCCGTAAGCTTATAGAAATCGAATCTGCTGTCTCTGCCATCCCATTCAGGCGCTATCTGCATATATATATCATCTGAACCGTCCATTTTAATCTCTGTCACGAGTTCTGCCAGTCTTGCCGGAACAGGTAATTCTTTGAAGAAATTCACGGCAGCTCTTACATTTTTGTCTGTCTCGAGATTCCAGTTAGCCTTCTTGAAAGCCATATAATCGTATATGTCAAAGTATGGTTTCAAGACTTCCTGGTTATACATGAGTTCATTTACGACAGCAAGTTTGAAGTTAAATGTATCGAATACGAGACAATCCTCATCGGGCACCACAATATTGTAGTTCTCATTGCTTTTCGGTCTCTCAGGATAATAGGTGAGACAGACATCTTTTGAGAAACGATCCCCGTCGTAGAACGGTTTCTCATCATCCGTATATATGGATGTCTTGACATGGATCCATGCCTTTTCCTTTCCTTCATCCTTAATAAGTGGACTATAACTATATCCGCCGGGAGATCTGTATGTCTTTCCCTGATCTATTTTCTGACCTAAGACAGTAAGGCTGCCCTCATAGTTCTTTGCGGGTTTCTGGTCCTTGAACGAGAAGATATTGTTGCCTGTAACATACAGCGCCATTGAGATGATGATATGCTCTTTGTCCTTATAAGCTTTTTTCTTTTTGAGATTGCTTAAGTAAGCTGGCGAACCTTCAAATTCAAGGCCGAGATCATCATAAATATAGGTTATGTGTATGCCATGGGTGTTATCTTCTTCAAGCCTTGCTTCACCGAGCACAGCCTTGATCTCATCATAGGATAGGGGAAATTCAAAATGTTGGCCGTTTACCGTTACAGCATTATCTGATACGTCGATATGGTTCATGAATTATCCTCCATAACAATATAATTTTAGACGCTTTTACTGATTATTATATGAACTATGTCACCACTTTTCATCTGTAACGTATGTATCTTACGTTTGTTCTATGAGGTACTCAAGAGATGAAAGAACCTGTTGTTCTCAATGTCAATCAGAGACTTAATATTCATCAATGTCCGTGTGGTACCTTTGTAAGGTAATCCTTTTCGTACGATCTGTCGGCGTGAAATAACCTTATAAATACAATTAACAGTATAATTGCACTTCCCCAGATTGATCTGTATTCAAGGAATCGGCAGGCAACTGTTGATAATATGGCACCACCTAGAAAGAAAAGTAAAAGCCGGCCATGAGCTTTAACTCTATCCGAATATGTTTTTTCGTGATGACGTATATATTTTGCTAGAAAGTGTCCCACTTGCCTGATGTGGTTAGTTACAAACGTTGTTGCAGCCGGTATTCCCTGCATTTGCCTGAATGTATTAAACTGCATCGAACAGATAAAGTTCAGTACAACCTGGCATATCTGGTCCGGCACCTCTGCAGGTAGAAAACCAAGCACCAATACTGTCAGAATCTCTATTCCTATGAGAACTGTATCCCAGCGGAGGAAATGAAACTTTTTTACACTCTTCCCGAGATACTCAGAAACAAAGGCACCAAGAAAATATGCTCCGATCGGAAGTAACAGATACAATGCTCTGCTGATATTTCCCTGGCCCAAAGCTATTGCAAACAAAACGACATTTGCAGTCTGTGCATTACAGAATACACCGCCACGTTGTATGAAAGTGTATGCTCCAAACCATCCGGCGGCAGCAATCAACAGGTCATATACCCAATTTTTCTCGCACTCAAGATATTCTTTATCTCCATCTACTCCCGGGACAGAGATGATATTACTGTTTTTTACCATAATGCAATTGACCTTTACCTTAGATTGCATAGTAATTCTATCACAACTACCAGCACCAAATATGAGAACAGGCGTCCTCTCAAAATGCCGTATTTTTTCGGAGTCTTTGATCTCATATCGCAGAAAAATCACAGTAACTGTCATAGTGCACTGTGACTTCTAGTGTGATTTTTTAATAGAGTCTCGAAAAAATCACAGTAACCGTCATAGCATACTGTGACTTTTACTGTGATTTCTCTAAATACGATAAAGCCTTACTGCTGCGGCTTTTCGAAAACCTGTCGGTAAACCGCTAATACCACCTTGATCCATACCAAATAAACCTGCTAACAAAAATCAATAGCCTGTTGGCAGGTTTTTGTTCTGAAACAACTAGGCACAGCAAACAGACCGGAGTCAAATCCGGTCTTTGT
>Ga0256405_10000737_pt1 | contig 103119 bp, 84 predicted proteins | sample RumenRJG_02DNA_FD_189096 | JGI IMG/M metagenome (GOLD analysis project Ga0256405, IMG submission 189096) | Bovine rumen microbial communities from Lethbridge, Alberta, Canada - RJG_02 | ecosystem: Host-associated > Mammals > Digestive system > Stomach > Rumen | place: Canada: Alberta...
ACAGAGAAGTTAAGCTCACCATCGCCGATGGTACTGCCCCACCAGGTGGGAGAGTAGGTAGCTGCGGTTTTTTGGAATGCCAGACGTCATGCGACGCCTGGCATTCTTCGTTTATGGCCCGCCGGCCATAAACCAAAAACCGCCAAAATGCTGTCTGGGGTCCATCGAATGGGACGATGACCGCACCTATCCTGTCATACCGTCCGGGCACACCCTGTCATACCGAGCCCGGGCACACCTTGTCATACCGAGCCCGGAGGGCGAGTGTATCTCTTGCCAGAAAAAAAACAGGCCCCGGGAAAATCCGGAGCCTGTGTTCAGGACAAAACTTCGCTGGATTAGCGGAGTTTCTTGTAACCGTAACGGGCTTCGTCGGCCAGTTCAATCTCAATGCGCATGAGGCGGTTGTATTTGGCAATACGGTCCGTGCGGCTGAGGGAACCGGTCTTGATTTGACCGCTGTTGGTAGCCACGGCGATATCGGCAATGGTGGTGTCCTCCGTTTCACCGGAACGGTGAGAAGTAACGGTGGTGTAACCGTGACGGTGAGCCATCTCAATAGCGTCCAGGGTCTCAGTGAGGGAACCAATCTGGTTCACCTTGATGAGGATGCTGTTGCCGGCACTCATCTCGATACCCTTCTGCAGGTACTTCACGTTGGTCACGAAGAGGTCGTCACCTACCAGCTGGCACTTGTCGCCGATGGCCTTGGTGAGCTTCACCCAGCCTTCCCAGTCTTCCTCGGACAGACCGTCCTCGATGGAGTCGATGGGGTATTTGGCGATGAGCTGCTTCAGGTAGTTGATCTGCTGGTCGGTGGAGAGCTTGCGGCCGCGAGGATCCTTCTTTTTACCGTCCTTGAGCTGCTTGTAGTCATAGTAGAACTTACCGTCCTCCTTGAAGCAGAACTCGGATGCGGCGCAGTCCATGGCGATGGTAACGTCCTTACCAGGCACGTAACCGGCAGCCTCGATAGCGGCGATGATGCAATCCAGGGCGTCGTTGATGCCCTTGAGAGCGGGAGCGAATCCACCTTCGTCACCCACGGCGGTGCTCAGGCCACGGCCTTTGAGAACCTTCTGGAGCGCGTGGAACACCTCGGCGCCCATGCGGACGGCCTCGGCCTCGTTCTTGGCGCCGATAGGACGGATCATGAACTCCTGGAAGGCGATGGGAGCGTCCGAGTGGGCACCACCATTGATGATGTTCATCATGGGAACCGGGAGCACATAGGCGTTGGTGCCGCCCAGGTAGCGGTAAAGGGGCATGCCCAGCTCTGCGGCAGCAGCCTTGGCAACGGCCAGGGAAACGCCCAGGATGGCGTTGGCGCCCAGCTTGCTCTTGGTAGGCGTACCGTCCAGTTCAATCATGGCCTTGTCGATGGCGCGCTGCTGCGTGGCATCCATGCCGATGATTTCCGGAGCAATCACCTTGTTCACGTTGTCAACAGCCTTCAGGACACCCTTGCCGCCATAGCGCTTTTTGTCGCCGTCGCGGAGCTCAAGAGCCTCGTTTTCGCCGGTGGAAGCGCCGGAGGGAACGGCAGCTGTGCCAACAAAACCGGAATCCAGGGTAACTTCAACTTCGATGGTAGGATTTCCGCGGGAATCCAGGATTTCTCTACCGAAAACAGATACGATTTGCATAGTTTTTATAGAATTAATGTAGTTGTTTGCTTTATAGAGCCTGCAAATGTACTAAATATTCCCATCATTTACAATTTTTCGTTATTTGACGAGCATTTTGTATCTTTGCAACCCCATACACGAGTGTAGCCTATGAAAAAATTCGGATATATTGTTTGTTCCCTTGTATTGGCCGCATGTACGGCCGTGAACAAGGACGATATTGCCCAACCCGCGCCCGCAGCGGAAGAAATCGGCCCTGCCTACAACCTGGCCACCGTACAGTTTGACGACCAGCTCACCGCCCTGGTGGAAGAAGCCCTGGCGCAGGGGAGCGTGCAAACCAAGTCGGCCCCGCTGGATGCCGTGCTGCAGGAGCTGGGCGTGGAAAGCCTGGAACGCGTGTTCCCGTATGCCGGCGAGTTCGAGGAGCGCACCCGCCGGGAAGGCCTGCACCGTTTCTATCACGTGCAGTTCCGTGCCGATGTCCCGGAAACCAAAGCGGCGGAAGGCCTGGCGGCCGTTCCCGGCGTGCTCTATGCCCGGACCAACCACCGGATTTACCGACGCGCCTTCAATGACCCTTATTTCAGCAATCAGTGGCATTACGTGAGTTCCAACGGGGCCGACATCAACGTGCAGAAGGTATGGGATACCTACACCAAAGGCAAGAGTTCGGTGATTGTGTGCGTGGTGGACGAACCCGTGGATCCCACCCACGAGGACCTGAAAGACAACCTCTGGAAAGACGGAAGCGGGCACACCGGTTACAACTTCGCCCGCCGCAACTATGACCTCTCCATCCGCTCGGAATACGGGGAGGGGGATGTGGGGCATGGCACCCACGTGGCGGGCACCATCGGCGCTGTAAACAACAATGGGAAAGGCGTTTGCGGCATTGCCGGCGGCGACTATGCGGCGGGGATTCCCGGTGTCCGGATTCAGTCCTGCGCCATTTTCTCCGGCCAGAAGTATGCCGATGACAAGCAGATGGCCAATGCCATCAAGTGGGGCGCGGACCATGGGGCCGTCATCTCCCAGAACAGCTGGGGGTACTCGGCCGACGGATGGGTGGACGGCAATCAGGATGGTGTGGTCTCATCCAAGGAACTCTCCGAGTTTAAAAAGAACACTATCACGATCGTACCGGATATTAAGGAGGCCATCGACTATTTTATCAAGTATGCCGGTTGCGACAACCAAGGCAACCAGCTGCCGGATTCGCCCATGAAGGGCGGCCTGGTGATTTTTGCCGCAGGCAACGAGAACATCGACCACGACATCATCAGTAAGTATGAGCCTGTCATTGCCGTTGGAGCCACCAATGAGAGCAACCAGAAGGCTTATTACTCCAATTACGGTGTCTGGGTGGACGTAGCAGCGCCGGGCGGTAACGGAGATACGGCTGCGAACAGCATTTGGAGTACGCTGCCTCGGGATGCTTATATCTCTACTACGGGTTACGGCGGCACCGACTGGGCCGGAACCTCCATGGCCTGTCCGCACGTGAGCGGCGTCGCCGCCCTCATCGTCTCCTACTTTGGTGGCCAGGGCTTTACGGCCGACCGTTGCAAGGAAATCCTCTTCGGCGGCCTGGGAAACACCATCGGCGGAAGTAAGCCCGTCGGCAAAAAGCTGGATGCACTCGCCGCTTTCCAATATGGCATCCAGTCCGGCGGCGGGGAAGAAGCCCCGCAGATTATCTTCTCCGAGAACAACTTGCAGGTGAAAGCCCACCAGAGGAGAACCATCAACGTGCTGGCTACCGGCAAGGCCACCATCCGCTGCACGGATACGGGTTCCAAGGCGCTGACGTTCGATGCGGCAAGCGGTGAAATCACCATCGTGGGGCGAGCGGCTGCCGCCGGCTCCTATCAGGCGAAGTTTGCGGCCACCAGCCCGTCGGGCTTGGAAGGCACGGCAACGCTGTCCTACATCCTGCTGCCCAATCATGCACCGGTGGTGGCGAAAACGCCGGAAAATATTCTTCACAAGTCACTTACGGCTGCCACCACGCTTGTCCTCAGCGAGTATTTTGAAGACCAGGACGGGGAAGAGCTGGACTGCACCATTTCTATTGCCGATGAGACCGTCGCGTACAGTTCTGTCAGCGGCGGAAAAGTGAACCTCTATTCCCGTTCGCTGGGCGTGACGGACGTCACTTTGGCGGCAACGGACGGGCTGGGCGAAAAGGCCTCCGTCAGTTTCAAGCTGGCCGTGACAGACCCCAGACAGCCCATCCGGGCCCACAGCAACGTGATTTCCACTACCATGGTTATCGACATCAATGCCGATTCCGAGGTACCGGTAGAAGTGACGGTATATAACGCCAACGGACAGATTGCCTTACGGCAAACCCGGCAGGGAGATGTCTTTCATCCGGTCCAGCTGGACCTGACATCGCTCTCACCGGGTCGTTACACGCTGACGCTCAGCTATAATGGCAGCAGCTACGCGCTGGGGTTCGTGAAAATTTAAAGCAAATCCTGCTTCAAGTCCTCTACATACCGCGCAATTCTTTTGAGTTGACGCGGTATTTGTATGCTCTGGGGGCAACGGGGAAGGCAGTCGCCGCAGTTAATGCAGTGGTCGGCCTGGCGGACCGACGCCACGGCGCGGTCGTAGCTCACTAAATAGGCCTTCTTGAGCCGCTTGTAGTCTTTCTGGCTGCTGCTCTGGGCGTAGGTGCCTTCCGTGATGGCCTTGTTGTAGTGCTGGAACACGCCGGGAATGTCGATGCCCCAGGGACAGGGCATGCAGTACTTGCAGTCCGTGCAGTTCACCAGCGGGTATTCTTTCATTTGGACGGCCATCTGCTCCAGGAAGGCCAATTCCTCCTCCGTGAGGGGCTTGAAATGGCCAAAGGTCTTGATGTTGTCCATGAGCGGGTCCATGGAACGCATGCCCGAGAGCACGCACAGCACGCGCGGATAGGTGGCGCAGAAGCGGAAGGCCCAGGAGGCGATGCTCTTTTCCGGCTCCCGCTGTTTCATCTGGCGGGCAATCCCTTCCGGTACATTGGCCAGCCGTCCGCCCAGCAGGGGCTCCATGATAACAATGGGGATGCCGCGCTTGTCCAGCTCCGCATAGAGGTAATCGGCATTGACATTGCGCACGCCGTCCGCATGGGTCCATTCCACGTAGTTCATCTCAATTTGGCAGAAGTCCCAGTGCATTTCGCCGGAGTCGTGCATGTCCATGAAGGCGTCGAACTCGTGCTTGGCACCGTGGAAGGAGAAGCCCAGGTTGCGGATGCGCCCGGCGGCCTTTTCCTTGAGCAGGAAGTCAATCATGCCGTTCTCCACATAACGCTTGAGGTAGGCTTCTTTGCCGCCCCGGCCAATCGCGTGGAGCAGGTAATAGTCAAAGTAGTCCGTCTTGAGCTGCTTCAGGGACTCGTGGTACATCTGGATGGACGCCTTGGGGCTTTGGTCGCCAAAGTTGGAAAGTTTGGTGGCTATAAAGTAGCTACTGCGCGGATGCCGGCTCAGGGCGTCTCCGGCGGCCTTTTCGCTCAGGCCCTGCAGGTAGGCGGGGGAGGTGTCAAAGTAATTGACGCCATGCGCCAGCGCATAGTCCACCATCTCGTTCACGGCTTCCTGGTCGATAACCTCTTTCCCGTTGGCATCTTTTACCATAGGCCAGCGCATGCAGCCGAAGCCTAGCGCACCCACCTTGTCGCCGTTCACCGGATTCTCCCGGACGAGCATTTGCTCCGGGCCCTCGTCCGTGTTTTTGGGGGTCGATGTCTTAGGTGCACAGGCTGCAGCAAGTGTAGCCGCACCACTTATCTTGATAAAATCTCGTCTATTCATACGTGTTGGAATTTACCATTAACCGTAATGGCGCTGATGGGCCGTACCGGGCACAGGTGCTCGCAGGCGCCGCAGCCGGTGCAAATCTCCTCCGCCACCACCGGGAACAGCAGCCCCGTCTCCGCGTTCTCCACCATGCGGATGGCGCCGGAGGGGCAAATCTGGGCGCATTTGCCGCAGTTGGCCTTGCCGCTGGCACTCACGCACAGCGCCAGGTTCACGTGGGACGTTCCCACATGGTACTGCGTCTTCTCTTCCCGGCTTATCTTCCGGATGGCTCCGGCCGGGCAGAGCTCGCTGCAGCGGGTGCATTCCGGGCGGCACCAGCCCTTTTCAAAGCTCATTTCCGGCTGCATCAGGTGCTCCAGGTCGCCGGAGGGGCGCAGGACGTTGTTGGGACATTCGGCCACGCACAGCTGGCAGGCCGTGCAGCGCCGGTAAAAGTCTTTCACGCTGGCGGAGCCGGGGGGCGTGAGCGGCACTTCGCGCTGTGGCGCCTGCTTGGGAAGGATATCGGCAAAGCCGCCGTCCACCTTTTTGGCCGCCTCCTGTGCGCGGGCTTCTACGCCCCTCAGCGCTGCAGTACCCACCACGGCCATCGTCCCGGCTATCATCGCCCGCCGGCCGGACGGGTCCTTTTCATCAAGCGCCACGTTTTGGGGCTTATTTGTGGCGCTAACCGTGTTTTTTGCCCCAAGCGCCACGTTTTTGGCGTTTTTTGTGGCGCTCCACGCATATTTGTACTTCAGGGCTCCGAATTTGCACTGTTCCACGCAGTTGAAGCAGTCCACGCAGCGGGAATAGTCAATGTGCTCCGTATCCTTGCCGATGGCGATGCACTGCGCCTTGCAATGCAGTTCGCAGGCCTTGCAGTGCTTGCACTTGCTATGGTCTATTACAGGCCGCAGCAGGGCAAAGCGGGAGAAGAAGCTGAGCGTGGTGCCCACCGGGCAAATGCTGTTGCAGTAGGTGCGGCCGCCCTTGAAGGACAGCGCCACAATCACCACCAACGTCACCACGGCAATAATAAAGGTGGGAATGCTCCGCAGCCACACTTCCTTGGTATAGAAGGCATAGCTGCCGGCGTGTTCCGCCCAACTGGCCAGGAGGTTGTTCCCCCACAGGTACACGGGTTGCAGCAGGTTCTGCACCATGCGGCCATAGGCGCTGTAAGGCGCCAGCAGGGCCACGGCGGCCTGTACGCCCACAATGAGCAACACCACGAACACGGCCCACACCCCGTAGCGGAGCCACTTCAGTTCCTTATGATACTTGTACGGGGCCTTCTTTTTCCAGGTTCCTAAGCGGGAAACGGCATCCTGAAACACGCCCAGCGGGCAAATCACGGAGCAATACACCCGGCCAAAAACCAGTGTGAGCAGCACCAGGCCCACAATGACGCCCACGTTCAAGGCCAGCACGGCCGGCAGGAACTGCACCTTGGCCATCCAGCCCAAATACGCGTGCAAGGTGCCCGTGAAATCCAGCAGGAGCAGGGTAATCCCCACCCAGAACACCCACGCCAGCACCACTCGAATCTTCTTTAACATAATCCTAATATTGTTATCTATGCAAACATACAAATTTTTTGCTTCCCAAAAAAACAAGAGCGCTATCCCTGTGGAATAGCACCCTGCCTGTTCAAGCGTATCCATCTACTTCTCCGCGAGCCTTAAAAATGTTTTCCCGGGATGGATTGTTAGTTTTTTATTTTGATAATTAAAACGATTTAACTACATTTGTAGCGATATTGCACTGAAACTATGAGTCGGAACAAAATAACAATCAAAGATATTGCGCGGGAAGCAGGCGTTTCGGCGGCTCTTGTTTCGTTTGTCATGAGCAATGCAACGTCCGGGACAAAGTACCGTGTCAGCAGTGAAACCAGTAAACGCGTCCTGGAAGTTGCAGCGCGCTTAAATTATAAGCCCAATAATTCCGCACGTGCTTTGCGTAGCGGAAAAACCGGGACGGTCGGTGTAATTCTCTCAGATATTGCCAACCCGTTTTTTTCTGAGATAGCCCGTTATCTTGAAGATCAAGCATATAACTATGGTTATAATGTGATTTTTGCGAGTACGGATGAGAATCCCGAGAAATTCAACAACGCAGTCAAGGTTTTGATGAACAGGGGAGTAGATGGGCTAATCGTAGTTCCGTGCGCGGGAGCGGAAGACACGATACGGGGGCTTTCGAAATCTGGCGTCAATATAATCCTTCTGGACCGTACCATTGCGGGATTGGAGTCCAGCAGTGTCGTACTAGACAATAGAAAAGCTGCGGAAAGCATAACAGCCAAGCTCTTGGAACGTGGGGCACGCATAATAGACATGGTTTCTTATTCCATGAATATTTCCAGTGCCAGAGAGCGCGAACGGGGATATATAGATGCAATGTCTGCAGCCGGGCTTGCTGAAAGAATTCATATAGAAAGAATCGCGCACAACAGCTATGGCACTATCTCGGAATATGTTTGTGCGGCAAAAGAAAGGGGAGTGGAGGCATTTATGATTGCGACAAATACTCTGTCCCTGTTGGTCATCTCCGAAATATACCGTAATGGATTCAATATCCCCAGTGATTTTCAGGTTGCATGTTTTGACAGAAACCCGCTGTACGATGTATATGGCTCCGGGATTATCTATGTGCGGCAGCCGATATACGATTTTGCGGTCAATGCTATGGATTTGATAATGGCCCATATACGAAACGGTTCCACGATAGACACAAAACAAATTGTTCTATCCCCTGATATAATAGGATAAAAAAGGAAATTAGTAGTAGTGAATAATTATTAACAAATGCTAAATCGTTATAACTATGAATAAAATCAAAGGAATAATTCCACCAATGGTAACACCCCTTCTTGATGCGGGGACAATTGATTATGAAGGAACTTCCCGTATTATCGACAGAATGATAGATGCCGGTGTTGCGGGCATATTCGTACTGGGAACAACAGGGGAGAGTCAAAGTCTTCCTGCCAGACTCAGGTATGAGTTCGTGGAGCTGGCGGCAAAGTGTATTGCCGGGAGGGTTCCGCTGCTTGTCGGTATTACCGAAACATCTTTGGAGGACAGTCTTTCGCTGGCGGAACATGCCAGAAAGAACGGCGCTGCGGGAGTTGTCGCTGCAGCACCATATTATTTCCCGGCAAATCAGAAAGAACTCATTGACTGGTACAAGGCTTTGGCCGATTCTTCTCCATTGCCGGTGTACCTATATAACATGCCGTCGAAGGTTAAGGTTTTCCTGAATGTCCCTACGGTAAAGGAACTGTCCAAACATCCCAATATAGTTGGCGTAAAGGATTCATCCGGCAACCAGAGTTATTTCCAAAGTCTCCTGTATCATTTTTCCGGGACTGAATTTGCCGTGTATATGGGCCCGGAAGAGCAGACTGCCGCTGCAGTCCTGTCCGGTGCCGATGGTGGCGTCAACGGCGGTGCCAATCTTTTCCCTGAACTTTTTGTTCAGATGTACAAAGCCGCATCTACAGGAAATGTTGAGGAATGTCAAGCGCTTCAGCATAAGATTATGTTCCTCTCAGACAGCCTATACGGCCTGGACCCCGGCTCAGACGCCAGTTTTGTAAAGGCCATCAAATGCGCCTTGCATCTGAAAGGGATATGTTCCGGATATCTTCCTCTTCCGTACAAAGCGTTCGAGGGAGAGCAATGTGAAAAAGTAAGACAAGTGCTCGAAACCCTAAAGGACTATAGATAATGGAACTTACGTGGTTGGACTATCTGGTATTCTTCCTCTTCGTGGGGGGAGTGGCTTTGTTCGGTTGTAGTTTTTACAAAAACAGCCGCAAAGGCACGGATGCCTTCACCAAGGCCAATGGGGCAATACCGACCTGGGTGGTTGGAATGTCCATTTTTGCCACTTTTGTGAGCAGTATTTCATTTCTTGGCCTTCCGGGTGGGTCGTATGCCGGGAATTGGAATCAGCTTATATTCAGTTTTACCATTCCAATTGCCACGTGGTTGGCTGCCAAGATTTTCATCCCGCTGTATAGGGGGATTGGCAGTGTCTCGGCCTATCAGTTTCTGGAAGACAAATATGGTTATTGGGCCCGTTTTTATGTCGCTGTTTGTTATCTTCTGACTCAGGTATGCCGTGTGGGCTCCATCCTGCTTCTGCTTGCGATTCCAATAAATACAATGTTTGGCTGGGATATTGGCACAATCATTATAGTGACTGGAGCTTTGACGCTCATTTATGCTGTACTTGGAGGAATATCCGCTGTAGTCTGGACAGATGCCATCCAGGGGATAATACTTATCGCAGGCGCTATTGTGTGTGCCATTATACTGATGTTCGGCATGCCGGAAGGGCCTGGTCAGCTTTTCAGCATTGCGGCGGCAGACCATAAGTTCAGTCTTGGCAGCCTCAGTGCCACGCTCACAGAACCTACCGTATGGGTTGTTTTGATCTATGGCATTTTCATCAATCTTCAGAATTATGGTATAGACCAAAACTATGTACAGCGCTATATGACCGCCAAGAGTACTTCCGAAGCGGTAAAGGCGACGTTGTTTGGGGGACTTTTGTACATCCCGGTATCCATGGTTTTCGTCTTTATCGGAACCGCTTTGTATGCATACTATACGGCCAGGCCGGGTTTGCTCCCGGAAGGAATTGCCGGGGACAAGGTATTCCCTTATTTCATTGTGCATGGCCTGCCGACAGGGCTCACAGGGCTTGTGATAGCTTCTCTCTTTTCTGCAGGCATGAGTACGGTCGCAACCAGTATCAATTCTTCAGCTACGATAGTTTTTACCGATTTCTACAAAAAACTGCATCCGGAGCAAGATGGAAAGAAAGCGCACATGGCCGTGCTTTATGCGTCATCTGCCGTAGTGGGAATTCTGGGGATACTCATAGGACTTGCCATGATGAAGATAGACGGAGTCCTGGATGCTTGGTGGAAGTTGTCATCTATTTTTAGCGGCGGCATGCTGGGCTTGTTCCTGCTTGCGCTCGTATGTAAAAAGCCAAACCGGGTGGGAGCTGTCATTGGCGTAGTGTTGGGCCTTTGTGTGATAGCCTATATGAGTCTTCCCGTATTTGGCAGCCCTTTGCATACGTACCTGACAATTGTTTTTGGAACTACTGCCATTTTCCTGGTGGGATTCCTGATTACTAAATTGATAAAATAATATGAGCAGAAAACCAAGAATTTTAGTTGTAGGAAGTTTTGTCATGGACCTTGTGGCGGAAGCACACAGGGCTCCGGATTTAGGGGAGACGGTCATCGGCTGCTCCTTTAGGACGGCACCTGGAGGGAAGGGAGCCAACCAGGCGGTTCAGGCCGCAAGGCTTGGGGCCGATGTCTGCATGGCCGGTTGTGTAGGCAATGATGCTTTTGGCAAGGAAATGCTTGCTGCCCTGAACGCTTCAGGTGTGGATACCACGCGTGTAAAGATAAGCAATGAGCATCCGACTGGTGTCGGCCATATAGAAATACAGGCTTCTCCAGAAGGGGTGCAGAACCGTATTATCGTGGTTCCCGGCGCCAACTATGACCTCTTGCCCGCAGACGTTTCCTGGCTGGAGAAGGAAATAAAGAACTTCGATATGGTAGTGATGCAGTTGGAGATAAGAAGGGATACTATAGAATATGTTGCAAAGGTGGCACATGAGGCCGATATCCCCGTGATGTTGAACCCGGCTCCTGCCGCTTCATTGTCCGACGGGCTCCTGTCATGCCTGACGTTCCTGTCACCCAATGAGACGGAGGCTGCGCTTCTGACTGGAATCAGTGTCAACTCCGATGGGCGGTTGTCCGGCGAGATGCTCAAAACAGCTGCAGCCAGATTGGAAAACAAGGGGGTGTCCAATGTCATTATTACCCTTGGAGACCAGGGCGCGGCAATCTGCTCAAAAACGGGTGTTGAGATTGTACCAAGCGTGAAGATGACCAATGTCAAAGACCCCACTGCAGCCGGAGATTCATTTGTCGGTGCATTCTGTGTGGGTTATGCCGCCGGCCTTTCAACGGAAGGTGCGCTTCAGCTTGCCGTGTACACCGCGGCCATAACCGTGTGCGGCTATGGCGCTATCCCTTCGCTACCTGTTTTGGACAATGTCCTGACCCTGATGAAAGAAAGGGATGCCGATAAAGAACTGATTAAACAATTGGAGATACTGAAATGATACAGCAAAAAAGTATAGAAACAATGGAGGCTTTCCTCAAGTCGGCCAAGGGAAGCTTCACGTCATTTGCAGACAGCATCGATATCGCGTCATGCAAGAATGCGGCCGAGATTATTCTTGACGCTCAGGCTGCCGGCGGGCGAATACATGTAACGGGCATCGGCAAACCGGGGCATGTCGCCACTTATGTGGCGTCGCTGCTATCATCTACCGGGAATCCCGCCTGTTTCCTTCATGGAACGGAGGCTGTCCATGGTTCATGCGGGCAGTTGGTTGCAGGCGATGTGGTTATCGCAATTTCCAACTCCGGTGAGACCATGGAACTGAAAGCTACAGTGAATGCAATTCACGCAAACGGGTGCAAGGTTATTGCCGTTACCGGGAATCCTGACAGTTGGCTGGCAAAACATGCGGAATGCACGCTGCTTGCCGGTGTAACAGAGGAAGGTGGTCCTCTGAACAGGGCTCCACGGAATTCAGTAAATGCGGAGATGCTTGTACTGGAAGCGCTTAGTGTCCTGCTTCAGGCAGAAAGGGATTGGAATCCGGAAAAATATGTAAGATGCCATCCAGGTGGCAAACTTGGAGAACTTAGAGAGAACGAAAAATGAATAAAGGTAAATGCATAAATCCGTGTATCCTGGCAGCGGTAAGTCGGCTGGGTCACGGTGATAAAATTCTTATTGCTGACGGCAATTATCCGCTGGCGAGCAAAACCGGAGAAGCAGAAAAGATATGGGTTTCGTTGAGCCCGGGATTGCCGTCGGTAACAGATGTTCTGGCCGCCCTGCAATCCGTAATCAACGTAGAAGCGGCGGCGGTGATGCAGCCTTCAGAAGGCCCGGACCCCGGAATTTTTGCCGATTTTACAACCATGCTCGGCGGTATGGCGCTTGAGCGCCTGGACCGATATGGATTCTACGATGAGTGCGTCAAGCCGTCACTGAGGCTTGCGATTGCTACCGGAGAACAAAGAACATTTGCAAATATCCTCATTACCGTGGGGTGTGCCTAATATCCAGTCATGAATAATCGCTTAATATCAACTGCAACTATTTTCCTTCTCCTTCTCGGTGGCGGACTGTCTGTCCGTGCTCAGAATATTGAGATAAAAGGAAAGGTGCTTGATTCTTCGGGCGGACCTCTGCCAGGAGCGGTGGTGGTTGTGAAAGGAACGGCAGTGGGTGCCATGGTTTCCGAAGATGGAACTTATACAGTACGTGCGCGGAAGAATTCCGTGCTGGAGGCTTCTCTCCTGGGCTATACGACAGAAACGCAGGATGTAAACGGAAGGACCGTGGTGAACTTTACCCTTAAAGACGATGCCGTTCTCCTTGAAGAGGCAATAGTGGAAGTTGGATATGGAGAGCAACGCTTGACAGATGTTACGGGAACTGTCACCCATGTGAAGATTGGGGAGGTGGTCAAGGCACCTGTAACAGGGTTGGATCAGGCCCTGCAAGGCAGAATCGCCGGCGTAAACATTACGTCTTCGGACGGACAGCCAGGATACGAAATGGACGTGGTTATCCGCGGAGCAAACTCGCTTACCCAGAGCAGTTCTCCGCTGTATGTCATAGACGGATTCCCGATAGAGGATTATTCGACACTGGCGTTGAGCCCCAATGATATAGCGTCCGTGACCGTGCTTAAGGATGCTTCATCGACGGCTATCTATGGTTCGAGAGGTGCCAACGGCGTCATCATCATCGAGACAAAAAAAGGCAAGCTGGGCAAGACCGAAGTAAGCTATTCCGGTACGGTAGGTGTACATCAGGCAACCAAACGCATGGACTTGATGGACCCGTACGATTACGTGGTTTACCAGCTGGAACGCGGACCGGAGAACTTTGACAAATACCTTACTATTCCCGGCAGGACGCTTGAAGACTATCTTAACTACAATGCAATCGACTGGCAGGACCGTGTGTTCCGAAATGCGGTGGTCCATACGCATAACTTGAGCGTAATGGGTGGCAATAATCAGACGCGCTTTTCCGTGTCGGGCTCTGTTGTCGCCCAGCCTGGCGTGATTGTGAACTCCGGATATAACAAGTATCAGGGCCGCATGTCTCTGGAACACCGTATCACCAAGCAACTTCGCCTGAATGTCACAGCTTCATATACGGAGGCCATCACTTCGGGGCAGGCAGCGTCGGCACAGCTATCCACCAGCAATTCCTACATGACCTACCTCATGTACCGTGTATGGACATACAGGCCGGTTTCGTTGAAAACCATGGATGAGGAGGCTCTCCTTGCAGATGAGGACGACACCAATTCTACCATGAATCCGGTGATTTCAAATGCCAATGAGCAAAGTACCCGCAGGCAGACCATGTTCAATGCCAATGCCAAATTGGAATGGCAGTTCGCTCCGGGTTGGAAGCTGAATATTCGCGGAGGTTTTGACAACCGCTATGTAAGAAACGAGGAATTCAATAATTCCAAAACATACAAAGGCTTTCCAAGGATAACGAATGCCCTTGGTATAAACGGCTCATTCCAAGAGTCAAAAACCATGAATTGGCTTAGCGAAAATACGGTTACGTGGAATAAGAAAATAGGAAAGGAGCATAAGATATCCGCTTTGGCCGGTTTTACGATGCAAGGAACGCAGAAGACCATCTATGGCTTTACGGCATCCCAGGTTCCCCATGAGGAATTGGGATTAAGCGGGATGGATAACGGAATACCGCAGGCCATAAAGAGTACGTTGTCCGCAAATACGCTCATGTCGTTCCTGGGCAGGGTGAATTATCAGTTTAAGGGCCGATATCTTTTTACCGCTTCCATCAGGGCCGACGGTTCAAGTAAGTTCGCCCCCGGGCATAAATGGGGCTTTTTCCCTTCGGCCGCATTCGCCTGGCGCTTCAGCCAGGAGAAGTTCCTGAAAAAACTGGATTGGCTGGAGGATGGTAAGCTGCGTCTGACATATGGTTCTACCGGTAACAACAAGGTGGGCGATTATGCCTCCTATGCTACCTTGTCGGCATCGGACTACTATCCTTTTGACAACAATCCGTCCATCGCCCTGCTGCAAAATGCGCTGGGTAACGAGTCCCTGACATGGGAAACAACAGATCAGATAGATGCCGGTCTGGACCTGCGCCTGTTCAGCGGACGCTTGAGCGTGACCGTGGATATATACCGCAAGATTACGCGCGACCTTCTTCTGAATGCTCAGCTGCCTTATTCCAGCGGTTTTGCCAATATGTACAAGAATGTGGGTAAGATAAGGAACGACGGACTTGAAATCACACTTGGCTTTACTCCCGTACGGACGAGAAACTTTATATGGAGCGGAGACTTTAATATAAGCTTTAACAAAGACCGTGTGCTCCAGCTCTCTGAAGGTCAGGAATCATTGCTCAGCGCCGTCAGTTTCACGGGAGACTTTAATGCCACGAATCTATACATTGCAAGGGTCGGCGGTCCGGTTGCATCCTTCTACGGGATGGTATGGGACGGCGTTTATGGCCTGGACGATTTTGATGTTTCGGCCGGAGGAAAATACGTGCTCAAAGAGGAAATTCCCACAAACGGACTGGACCGTTCGCTTATCCAGCCGGGTGACATCAAGTATGCCGATATAAATGGCGACGGCATTGTTAATGACCAGGATATGGTTGTGATAGGCCGATGTGCTCCTATCCATACAGGCGGTTTCAACAACAATTTTACCTGGAAAGGGTTCAACCTGAATGTGTTCTTCCAGTGGAGTTACGGGAATGACATCATGAATGCGAACAGGATATTCATGGAGGGGAACTATGCCAACAAAAATATAAACCAGTTTGCTTCTTACAACGATCACTGGACTGTAGAAAACCAGAATAGCCGTAATTTCCGGGTAGGAGGACAAGGTCCCCGAGGCGTCTATTCTTCCAGGACCATAGAGAGCGGCAGTTTCCTGAGGCTCAAGACTGTTCAACTAAGTTATACTTTCCCCAGAAGGCTCACCAGCCGGCTGAAACTGGAAGCTTTGTCCGTGAATATTTCCGGCCAGAATCTTTGGACTTGGACGGCCTATTCCGGACTGGACCCGGAGGTCTCTACGCGACATACCACGCTTACTCCTGGTTTCGATTACAGCGCCTATGCGCGTAACAGGGTATTTACCACAGGAATTAACATAACATTCTGACGGATATGAAAAAAGGAATAATAATGCTTATTGTCGCATTTTTTGCCACTGCTTCGTGCCGCTTCCTTGATACCTACCCGCAGGATGTCAAGACCGTGGAGGAGTCTTATGGCACGGAAGCCGACTTGCTCGAGTCTCTTTCCGGCGTTTATTCAACCCTTGCGGCAAGCCAGCTTTATGGAAATGCCATGCTCGGCAGGATGGGCTTGACTGCAGACATCGGCTATGAATACTATAATACAGATGCCGGTACCGTAGGTTATTACGATGTGGTGGCGACGGACGTCAAGATAAATACATATTGGAGGTACTGTTATGTGGGGATTGGCAACGCAAACCGCCTTCTCGAGAATATGGATAAGGCTCCAATTGATGCCGGCACCAGAGACAGGGTGCGTGCCGAGGCGCTTTTTCTGCGGGCATATTACCATTTCATGTTAACCGTGCGTTTTGGTGATATCCCCTATGTTACACGTGTTCCGGCGTCCGGCAATGTTTCAGACGTTCAACTTCCCCAGACCGCTCAGGAAGAGGTATATAAGGCGATTGTCGCGGATATGGCCGAGGCGGCGGAATCCCTTCCCGACGCGTCTGCCCTTACCGGTGGCGGGCGGCTGAGCAAGTCGGCGGCTTGGGGAATACTCGCCAGGGTATGCCTGAATGCAGCCGGATATCCGTGTTATATTCCGGGTATGGGCAAGTTGGCCAAAGACTATGCGAAGAAAGTCATCGACACCGGCTTTCATGCGTTGAATCCTTCCTATGAGCAGGTGTTCATCAACTATATGCAGGATGAATATGATATGCAGGAAAGCATCTGGGAAGTGGAATTCTACGGAAATAATACGGGAACATATACGACAACAGCCGGCATGGTGGGACGTAACAACGGTATCGGATTTTCCAATTCCGCCGGTTTGCGTGACGACCTGGGTGTTTCTATCGGCACCATACGCTCTACGTCGTACTATTATGGCCTCTTTGAAGAAGGAGACCTGAGAAGGGACTGGACGATAGCCCCTTATACCTTTAACAACAGCACCGGAGAAAAGATTCCCCAGTCCGGCAACTTCTGGATACGTTATTGCGGGAAGTTCCGCCGTGAATACGAGACGCTCATGCCTAAAAGCGTTTCCTATACACCCACAAATTTCCCTCTGCTTCGTTATGCGGATGTTCTTCTGATGTATGCCGAGGGGGTCGCCTGTGACGGAGAATCTACGACAGAGGAAATAACAGAGGCGTATGAATGCTTGAACCAGGTGCGTCGCAGGGGCTATGGCAAGGCCGTTTCTACGGCCGATGCATCCGTGGACATTCCCAATGAAGGCCGGCTGGCCCTGCTTGAGACAATCAAGGACGAGCGGGCCCGGGAACTGGGCTATGAGTTGCTCAGAAAGGATGACATTGTCCGATGGGGTGAATTCTACAGGAGGATGAAATATGTAGGCTCGCTGATACCGTCGGCCTATACATCGGCCTATTATGTGGCAGGGCGGCAGTACTTTGGAAATGTCGGCAGCCGTGATGTATTATGGCCGATCCCGTCTTATGAAATCAGCATTAACCGTAATCTTGTCCAAAATCCCGGATGGTAAAAATGTAAGCCATGAGAAACAAGTTCATATATGCAATTGCTGCGGCATGGGTCCTCGCATCCTGCGAGGATGACTATGCGGTCAGGCAGCCTACCTTGGAAGTGAGCGCTCCATCGACCGTTAAGGTTGGCCAGAAAGTGGAGTTCTCGCTTTCAGGAGAACAGGATATCCTGTCTTTCTGGTCTGGAGAACCGGGTTGCGATTATGCTTTCAGGGCGACCGAGCGCATTGGAGCGGGAGATGTATTCATGCGTTTCACAACAGGAACGTCGTCAGGTACGGCCGGGCATCCCAATCCTGCGTCGGTGCCGCTTAGCTGGTCTTCAGACTTTACGGGAGAGTATAATGAAGAGGCCATGAATGCCGCTACCTGGCATGACATAACGTCGGAGTTTGCCTGGCCGGAAGATGTGGGACAAACTGTTCCTGCCGGCGAATTACGGCTGAATGACATTCTTCCGGAAGACGGAACGCCGGTCTATTTCCGCTTTTACTACCATGTTGAAGCATGGGATGCAAGTGCCAATGCTGGAGCCGGGAATGGCCGGACCCAGTGGAATATACAGGGCCTGTCTTTGTTCTGCGATACGCCATCCGGAGAATATACGGCGTACGACATGTTTGACCAGCGCTGGCAGCTCATTCTTGGCGACGGGACCCAGACAATTCCGGAGGCCAATATGCCGGCACTCCCCTCCACAACGGAAAGGATTCTGTTCCGCTCCCAGTTCAAGCCGGAAGTGGATTTGCATGTCTGGGCTGTCAGTGGCGCCATAAGTCGCCCCGGAGACCTTAACCTGGGCAGGGACAAAGGGGTAGGAATAAAAGCGCTTGCCGACCCGCAGATGCGCAAATACAGTTATATCTATTATGCCCCGGGAAATTATTTGGTAACTTTTGTGGGGGTGAATGCCGGTGTGGACGGTCGTAAAGAAGTGGTCCGGAATATAAAAATAAATGTGGTACAGGACAACGGAAATATTTCCGGTCCGGTCCCTGCAGAATGGGAGTAATACTATGAAAAAGATAGCAGTATCATTTGTGTTTTTTGCCCTTTTGGCCGCTTGTACACCCGTACGGGAGCAGCGTTGGGACCGCCGGGTAATGACATTCAGTGCCGAGGCTCTCCAGACGCGTACGGTATTTTCTGCCGTGGGGGAGGGGGGTAGTATTAATGTGTCCTGGTCTCAAGGGGACACCATAGGTATTTGGTGCAGCACATCCGGCAGAGGTAATTACCCATATATGGCGTCGCCGCAGAAGGAAGACGCCTCCCGTGCAGTATTTGATGCCGTAAACGAAGGAATGATGTTCCTATATAGCGGTACGCCAAGTACGTACTATGCCTATTATCCCTACAACGAAGGCAATGATAATACTCCGGTAATGACATTCCGGGTCCCGCAATCGCAGGTTCAGGCTGCCGCAGGAGATCCTTCTTTTCTGGGTGGCGTTCAGCCATTCCGTTCAGCCCCAGTAAATGTATCCGGCAGCGATGCGCAGGCGAGCTTTGCATTTACTCCGGTGTTGAGCACCGTACATCTTGCGCTCAAAATGGACGAAGGAGAGACCATCGCCATTCCGGTACGACGGGTAAAACTTGTTTCAAAAACGGCGGCGCTCTCTTCATGCGTGGTAACGCTGGATTTGACGAAGGAGGATTCCTCTCCGGTGGCCGTTGACGGAAACAATGAAGTGACGCTTGGGTTTACAACCTTGCCTGTGCTTGACAAAGAGGCGGCGTCGGACATCTGGCTTGCCGTTTTGCCCGGGAAGCATGAAAACGGTCTCATTTGCGAGGTGACGGCAGTAGACGGTTCCGTAGCCACAAAGAGCCTGCCGGCGGTCACTTTCTCGGGAGGAAACAGCTACAGCTGCCCGCTCAGTTTTTCCGTTTCAGATTTTGTCAATCTGAATCCGTTTGACATCATCCCCTCGTCGCTTACCGCACAGGCGGGTGTCCCTGTCTCATTTGCCTTCCAGGGCTCAGCCGCCTCTGTCGATTTCTGGTCCGGAGAGAAGTTTCATGATTATGAATATAAGGAGAGAGAGCGCGTGGAAGTGTCTCCTCTTAATGTGTCTTTCAAACATGCCATTTCTGCAGGAACCCAGAACAATCACCCTCTTTTGAAATTGTCTCATGATTTCAATGGCACGATGACAGAGGAAAATATTCTGGCCGCGACATGGGAAGATATTTCCGGGAATTTTACGTTCGCAACGGAAAACCTTGGCACCGACAATCCTATTACTACAAACATTGCAACCTACGAAAAGTATTTTGTGGATTCTGGGGAGTACGACATATCCTCATATCTTGCGTCCGGAGGAGCGGCATATCTTGCGTTCTTCTGGCATGCGGACAAATATGATGCGGATATTCAAAACACCCGAACCGTATCTTATATCACCCGTTTCTGCGTGGGGGATTGGGAGATGAGCGCCGGAACACTGTCCCTTGTATGGGACAATGATAAATGGAGTGGCGTGAGCGCATCGAATACTCCTGCATGGCAAACGCCTAAGAATACGGTCCCGAATTACCCGGCATTCCGCTTTATGTCCGAATTCCGTCCTGCGTCGGAACGGGATGCCTATGCTGTTGCCAACGAGCCTTTTGTTGCCGATGTAAACCAATGGGGATATGACACCCCCCTTGCCGTGCAGGGAGAAACAGAGCCTACGCCTGCTATTTGGCGTTATACATTTGAGACGCCGGGTGTTTACGAGGTGGTATTTGAAGCATCGTGCCCCACGCTGAGCGGAGACAATACGGAAATACGCAAGTTTACCATAACGGTGATGTAGTATGAAAAGAATTACAATACTGATGCTTCTGTTTCCACTTTTCCTTGCGTGCCGCAAGGAGAGTGCCTCTACGGGTATCCCGGACACGGTAACCGTGGACGGAGCGGGCTATACCCGTGCCATATATGATGAAGGTGCTGTAGTGATGCCGGATAAAAATGCGGTTCTTTCGGGGGCGTTCCATCCTTATTTCAAAGGATTTGACATGCTGGTGAGCAACTCGGAATCGCATCTGGGAGGCCAGATTACCGCGTCTGTTGCAGGTCCGGTCTATATCTTGGCTCCATCTTCTCCGGTTCCCTCCGGTTGGCAGCTTGTTGCCGACACCGCTGCCGGGGAAAGGACGTGCAACTGTACGTATGGCTCTACGGTGGTGGCCGTGTCCATTTTTTCCAAGGTGGTTAAAGCAGGTGTTCCGGTGCAGATCCCTGTTCTGGACGGCGTGTTGCCAGCCATTCCTATTGCCCGTAAAATTACTTGGAATCAGGAAAACGCCGCCGGTGGGCTTGCTTCAAACGAAGTGCAGGTAGAGGGAGACGGCCTTGTGGATGTAAGGGTTGTCAAGCGGGGGCAAAAGGCCTTCCCTCAAAACGATTCCTATCTTTTTGCCGATGATGCGCCGATGGCCGTCGGCGGTAACCTTAACTGCGCGGTGGGCCTTATTGACGGTACAGGGGTAAAAAGGATGCGTCTGGGCTCCAGTGAGACGCCGCTTGTGGCGTGGGATGTGGAGACAGTCCCAGGGTGGACCCGTACAGGAAAGTGTTTTTCCCTTGGCGCATTGGTGTACAATGTGTTTACGTTGTCCTCCTACACGCCCGGAGAGTGGATAGAAATGCCAGTCCCCGCAGAATCGGCCCATTGCCCGATTGTGTTTGGACATGCAATAAAGGTAACAGGGCTAAAGCGTTTTGGTGACGTGACCATATCCCAGGTGGCCCGTCTCAGGAGCGGGACTATATCCAATGTCTGTATTGCCAAACTGCCGGATGGCAATCTTCTTGCCGCCTGTTCCGGAGCCATGGAGTCGGAAGGGCTCACTATGTTCCGCTCTACGGATCACGGGGCGAGTTGGAGCCGGTATGGCAATTATGATTCGGCCGTTCATCTGATAGAAAACTATACCAATCTCTTTGTTCTTGGCCCGGATGTTTATCTCTTTGGCGTTGCGTCGGGGAGAAATGGGCTGAGGGTTTCCAAATCCTCGGACAATGGTCTCACATGGACCATCCCGTCCGATGCGGCCAGCGGTCTTATCCTTACGGGGACATACCATACTGCGCAGGTCCCCTGCATTGTCTCCGGAGGAAGGGTGTGGCGCGCATGCGAGACATACAGTGACGAAAATACACCCAAGCAGCCGTTCATGCTTTCCGCGCCGGTGGAGGCCGACCTTCTTGACGCATCATCATGGACGGTGACCAATACCGTTGCGCAAACCTCTTATTATATTGGTCAGGACAGAATATCTTCTATGCTGGAAGGGAATGCGGTGGAGGCTCCGGATGGAAGTGTTGTAAACCTTGTCCGAAGCAATTGCGCGGCCTCCAGCAATTATGCAACCATCCTGCATGTGAATGGCGTGGAAAGCCTGTCATATGACCCCTCTTCAGATTGGGTCGCCATGCCGGGGGGCGGAAAAAAGTTTACAGTCCGTTACGACCCTGAAAGCGGACTCTACTGGAGTCTTACCAATCCGCATACGGAAGGCGATTTCTCTCATTCCGGAATATACTCCGACGGCTTGCAATTGTCCCTTCGGCGAAACCGGCTTGTGCTCATCTCCAGTCCAGACCTTAGAAATTGGACAGAAAAGGCTGTCGTGCTGGAAGATCCGGACCCTTTCTTTCACGGTTTTCAGTACGCAGACTGGGTAGTGGACGGGGAAGACCTTGCCGTTGTGATAAGGGCGGCATTCCCGGAAGAACGCGGCCTGCCTGTCCGGCAGCACGACGCCAACAAGTTTATTTTCCTTAAAGTTCAGAATTTCAGAAATAAACAATTATAAAAACCAATAACCATGAAGTACAAACAGTTAATCCCTTATGAGACGCCCCAGTGCGTGTTCATCCCTGTCCTGACAGAAGGCTGCATCTGCAATTCCATAACAACACAGGCAGATGACAATGAGTCTTTTGAAGAATCTGATTATATTTTTTAACTGCAATTGCCTTATGAAAAAGAATTATTGGATAATCCTTGCGGCGGTTATCGCCCCTTTGGCTTTTACGCAGTGTAATAAGGAGGTCGCATCTCCCGAAACAGAAGAGACGGCCGCCAAAGAAAACATTGTGGAGACGCCGCTTACAACACTTGTTGCCACAATAGATCCGGCTACCAAAACGCAGCTTGTTTCCGGCAATAAGGTGGAATGGCTTGCCTCAGATGAAATATCCCTTTTTGACGGGGCTGCCAATATCCGTGCCGTGACTACAGACAGCGGAAGCTCCGCAAAATTCTCCGCGGCGCTTACAACGGAAGGTCCTTGGTATGCACTGTACCCGTATAATGCCTCTGCAGTCATTGACGGTGGCGTAATTACCACTGCCTTGCCGCATGAGCAGACGGCCGTTGCCGGCAGCTTTGCCGATGACCTCAACATGGCCGTAGCCCTTTCTGAAGAGGATGCCCTTGCCTTTAAAAATGTGCTCGGCCTTATCAAATTCTCTATCGGTGCCGATGCCGATATTGTCAAGGTTACCCTTACCGGAAACAATGCCGAGACGCTTGCCGGCACCGTGAATATTGACTACAACTCCGGAGACCCCACCTGGGACATCAAAAGCGAGGCTGCCACGTCCATCGAACTTAGCGGTACTTTCGTGAAGGGACAGACATACTATTTCGCCGTTCTGCCCCAAACTTTCACCAAGGGTATTACGCTTACCTATACCAACACCTCGGAAGAAAGCAGGGTGGAGACCACCTCCAATGAGCTTGTCCTTGGCCGCTCCAAGATCCGCAACATCGGTTCTCCCGACATCATCACCTTTGCCGACCCTGACGTCAAGGCCGCCCTTGTTGCCCGTTTCGACGCCAACGGTGACGGCGAAATCTCCAAGGCGGAGGCGGAGATGGTGACCTATAAGAGCTTTACGGATATAGTAAAGACTGATGGGGCCGACGTTTCAAAATTATGGGATCCTCTTACGATTGATACTTTTGATGAGTTCAGATACTTTACAGGCCTTGTTAGCAGCACATACTATAGGATACCTCCAATATTCAGAGGATGTGAGAACCTGACTTCCGTCAAGCTTCCGTCGAATGCAACACAAATATCAGGTTATGCTTTTAATGGATGTAGCAGTCTTGAAATGATTGATTTGCCCGAAGGGCTTCTTCAAATAATGGGGAATGCATTTAGTGCTTCTGGCATAAAGGATATCATAATTCCTTCTACGGTGACGGCAATCACTCCCTCGGCGTTTAATAATTGTGCTAGTTTGGAAACGGTACAGTTGCCGAATGAGATAACAACTGCTTTGCCGATTTTTAAAAATTGTACAGCCCTGAAATCAGTTAATATTCCCAAAACTGTAACTGGAATACCGGCCAGTCATTTCTCAGGATTCGCAAATCTTGAGACCGTTACAATTCCGGAAGACGCTACATTGGAGACGATAGGAAACGACGCTTTTAAAGGCTGTACCGCTTTGGCTGGAGATCTCTATATCCCGAATTCTGTAACCACTATAGGAAACAACGCATTTCAGAACTGTTCCTCCCTTGTAAATGTGAATTTTGCCGACAGTGGAACGCAACTTGTAACAATCGGCGACTATGCGTTCCAAAACTGTACCGCTTTGGCTGGAGATCTCTATATCCCGAATTCTGTAACCACTATAGGAAACAACGCATTTCAGAACTGTTCCTCCCTTGTAAATGTGAATTTTGCCGACAGTGGAACGCAACTTGTAACAATCGGCGACTATGCGTTCCAAAACTGTACCGCAATGAAAAAGTTCAATTTGCCTTCATCGAATCTTCTTGAAAGCATTGGACAATATGCATTTGACGGTTGTAAAAAAATGTCTCTGAAGTCCCGCAATCTTCAGAAAGTGAAAAGTATTGGACAATATGCTTTTCAAAAAACAAAGATTGCAAATCTTACCATCACTTCGGACGAGTTGACAAAAATAGGAAGAAACGCTTTTTACGATTGTACAAATCTAATGAATGTTTATCTGTCCTCCCACATCACAGAAATTGAGGGATTTGCCTTCTCCGGTTGTACCTCACTGACAGGTTTAAGCAGCGAGGGCACAGGCAAAACAGGAATAATACTACCGGAGGGACTTGAAACTATAGGAAATGGGGCATTCGGTGGATGCGTATTAATACAGGACGCTGACTTCCCCTCTACTCTTACAAGCATTGGCAATAATGTATTCAGAAACGGAATGCATCTGACTACCTGGACCATCCGTGCGACAACCCCTCCGACTCTTGGAACTGCAACATTTAAAGGAGACAGTTCCGTTGGCAGTATTTTGGTCCCCGGTGAGAGTTTGAATGATTATAAAGCAGCAACCAATTGGAGCAATTTTGCGGAGGTAATGTCCGGGTTTTGACGACGCTCCGGCAGACCTGGTGATGCACGGGTCAACCATTGACGTAAGGACCTGGGGGATGACGTCAGAAAAGCATAAATACGTCTTCCCCTATGGTTCAAGTGCTCATCGCGAGACTTTCTCGGACATGTCCGACGAAGACCGCGCCAGGTTTTCCGGAGCTACCTACGCAGCCAGCCAGTGGAACGTTCATGGAATAACGTCCATTACGGCATCCGGCCATTGTAAAATAACGATAGCCACACCAGCCGACCTCTCATCCAATGTTTCCTGGACACCTTCTGGAGATACCTTTGACGTAGGAGGAACCACATTCTATTGTTATGAGGGCTTCTACTCGTCGGCGATGGCATCGGCATCCACGCCCATGACCATCCCGCACGATGATACATGGTCCACCATTGTGTTCAATTCTGGCGGGAGCATTACGGTCGATGCTCCGGCACCGCCTTGCACCGTTATCGACAAAGTGACGACCCTGAGGAATGTGACGGTCAACAATCCCGCCATACACATCTTGTCCGACGGCAGCTATCTGGCCTCCCAGACGGCATCGGTATCGAAGGGCTATGTGTATAAATCGACAGACAGGGGCAGTACCTGGACCCGTATCAGCGACGGCATCAAGCAGAGTTACTGTGCGGTATATGAACATGCGGGCACCCTTTATATGTTGGGCTGCGACGCTGTCGGCGGAGGTCTGGCTGTCCAGACGTCTGTGGACGGAGGATACACGTGGAGTGAAAACACCGTGCTCTTCTCCAAGGACGGCACGACGGATGGATACCACGGCGGCTCCTCGCCCTTCGTGGAGAAGGACGGAAGGGTGTACAAGGCGATGGGAGAAAGAGGGGGAGCAACCTACAATGCCGCCGGAGACCGTGTTTGGGGCATTGTCCTGCTGTCGGCAAGCCTTTCTTCGGACCTTGCCAATCCGTCTTCCTGGACCATGTCCAACGTGCTGTATTATAACCGCTCGTGGTTGAGTGCGTCTTCTACCCGTTGGGAAGAGCCGGCGCTCATAAAAAAGGCCGACGGCACCCTTGCCATCATTGCCCGGATTGACGGAACTACCGGCAGGGAGTATGCCGCTCTTATCAATGTTAACAGCGACACCAACATATCCTTTAACCGGATTTTCTCCATGCCGGGGGCGGGAAAACGCATGACCATCGCTTACGATGCGGCCAGTAACCTTTATTGGACGCTGGTATCTCCTTACTATTCCAATACAAGTTCCCTTTATGGCCTGAATCCCAACCAGGCGCGCAATTCTCTGGTTCTCATGTCTTCTTCGGACCTCATTACATGGACCCGCGAACGTACCTGTATTTATTCGGACAACGCATTCAACAACTCCTATCACTACATAGACTGGCGTTTCGACGGTGACGACCTCGTGAGCGTGTTCCGCCTAAGCATGGACGAGGAAAGGGGACTTCCCCTGCACTACCACGATTCCAATGCTTTCGGATACTTCCGCGTGAGGAATTTCCGAAGCGGCAGCGCTGAATCGACGGTTTTCGTTGATACTCCGGTTGTTGAGGGAAGCCCGTTAGTACCATCATTGACTTATTAAACGTGTGATAATGAAAAAGATAGTCGTTATATTAGCCTTCGCAGCCGCATTGCTCACCATGGCTCCAGCCAGTGCTCAGCAGGCGAAGAAGAAAAAGATAATAAACCGTTACAGCATGCGGCTTATCCCGCAGGATGACGGCTCGTACAAAATTGACTCCAAGACTTTGAATCTCCTCGCCGGAGAGGAACCGGATGGATTGTATGAACCGTATAAAAATGTACCTTTGATACCATCCAGCAAGGTTGAAGACGTTTCAATCAAGGAAATTGTTTATAAGACCTATCCGGACCGGGAACTCAAGCTTTACATAGCTCCTGCCGTAGGTGCCAAGGCGCTCACTCCCGTGGTCTGCTTTATCCACGGAGGCGGGTGGCGAGCCGGAAATCCGGGAAGTTTCCGCAAACATGCGATGTATGTTGCCAAGTATGCCGGATTTGCCGGTGTCAGCATCGGCTATTCCCTGGCTGGACAGGACGGCGCCGACATTTCCGTAACGATGCAGGACCTGCATGATGCTGTTCAGTATTTGCGGGACCACGCAAAGGAGTATAATCTGGATGTTACCCGTCTTGCCTTTGCCGGTTCTTCAGCAGGCGGACATCTTGCCGCCATGATGGCTCTCACGGAACCGGATGCAAAGGTGCTTTCCGGATGGTCCGGCGTTTACGACATGGAATCGCACCTTGGTTATTGGTCGGGGGGAAAGGATAAGGAGGTGAAAAAGTACATGTTGGGCGGAAAGGGCGAAAAGATTCGGCCTTATTCTCCCATGCTCATTATTCCGGATGACCGTCAGATTGCTATCCAGCTATTTCAGGGGACCGGTGATGCTTCCGTACATTATAGTCAGGCCGAGAATTTCCGTGATGCCCTTGAAGAGGTGGGACAGAAAACGGTGGAATGCAATATTTATCCTTATTATGCCCACGGTCTGACAGGAAGTTCGGACAAGGGCCGGGAATGCTTTGCCAAGTTTATTCAATTTACAAAAAAACATATTTATGATTAAAAAGCTGATAGCGGCCTTGGCGGCTGCCATGCTGGCCGGCTATGCCAATGCACAGCCGTTCCTTGAACTTCCGTCGGTCATTGGAGACGGGATGGTGCTTCAGGCTGCCGAAATGGTTACACTCTGGGGGTGGTGCGACCCCCATACCGAGGTTACAATCCAGACCTCATGGGGAGAGACGGCTGTGGTAAAAAGCGATTATTCATCTCTTTGGAAAGCGCGGATCCAGACACCTGCGGCTTCTTTTGAGCCACAGAGTATCAATATAAGCACGAAGCGCAAAGTAAGCCTTACGATAAAGGATGTGCTCATTGGTCAGGTGTGGCTTTGTGCAGGACAGTCCAATATGAACTGGAGTGCCGCCAACGGAATACAGGATGCGGACAAGGTGCAGAGCCATTCTTCCTTGCGGCTGTTTACTGTTCCCAAGAAAGCCGCCGCGGCTGCCCAGGACAATGTGAGGGGGAAGTGGAGTGCCTGTGACGGCGATGCTTCCCATTGGTTCAGTTCCGTCGGTCTCTTTTTTGGAGCCCGCCTTGCCGAGGAACTTGGCCAGCCGATAGGCCTTGTCAATACCTCCTGGGGAGGAACTCCGGTAGAAATGTGGGGAAACAGGACCACGTTCCTTCACGATGCCGACGTGGCCGCTTCATGGAAGAAGTCCCGCTATGCTACTCGTAACGGGTGGGGAATAGGTGCGGCTTATAATGGGATGATAGCACCCATTTCTCCTATGGCTGTTGCAGGCGTAATCTGGTATCAGGGAGAGGCGAACCGTTCAAACGCCCAGTTGTATGCGAAGGAGTTTTCCATGATGATTTCGGACTGGCGTGCGGTATTTGCAAAGGAGATTCCTTTCTGCTTTGTGCAGATTGCCCCCAAGGAGTATAATGGAGGGGACGAGCAGGGCGCATTGGTGCGTGAGCAGCAGGAACAGGTCGCCCGTACCGTGGCCCGTGTTTGGATGGTAAATGTGTCGGACACGGTTGACGACCTGAAGGACATACATCCCAAACATAAACAAACGGTTGGAGAGCGTTTGGCGGCCAGCGCCCTTGCGGAAGTTTACGGGCGTTCGGATATAAAATACCAGTCCCCCTCATTCGCCTCCATGGAGATTAAGAAGAATCGGATAATTGTCTCATTTGACAATGCCGATGGCGGGCTTGTGTGCCGCACAGATGCGATAGAAGGCCTCGAAATAGGAGACGGAACCGCCTTTTATCCTGCACAGGGAATGATACAGGGTGACAAAATGGTGGTATGGAGCAATCAGGTCCGTAAACCGGTTGCCGTGCGTTACTGCTTTGGACTTTGGAAAGGGAATGTATATAACACTTCCGGAAATCCGGTCCTTCCTTTCCGCAGCGACAGCCCTTTCATGGAAAAGGTTCAGGAAAAACCGGTCCGTTCCGGTGCCTCCACCAAGCCCGGTGCCGTTATGGTGTCATGTGCCTCAGGTGAAGTTCGCACTTTGGCCGACAATGCGGTGTTTTTCACCAACCGCCCTTATAAGACAGCGGAAGTGCCTGCTGCCCTTCAGGGCCTCAAGTTCGCAGCCCACGAGGGCGAGTCCCAGAAGACCCATGCGGTAAAGATTACTTCTCCTTCCGGTGGCGTTGTCCGTATTCTTGCCCGCAAGAATAATCGAGTGGCACAGTCGCTTGAGGGGTGGATGATAGACACCTCTCTTTCCGTGAAGTATATAACCAAAGACCCGGCCAAACCGGGAATTGTCTATGTATGGACCCGAAGCTTCAAAAAAGGCGAGACGGTTACTGTTGAATTGACAGATTTCCCCGGAGCAACCGTCGTGGCTCCGGAGATAGAACTTAAGTAAATGAGAAAATCCATCTTCTTTATACTCACTGCGCTGGCATGTCTCCCGGGTTTTGCCCAGCAGGCACCAGTCAATGGCTCCCCGCTCATGTCGGGAGGACCGGACGGGTTGTCACCCTGGTCTTCGGGACTTGTTTATACGCATCGGCCCGTAGGATATGCCTTTATCTCGGAGAAAGAGATGCCGGATATCTTTTTGATGTCACCCAATGGAATGGCTGTAGATACCGGGCTATGGCATTGTCTTCCGGATGGCAGGACGCCGGATGGCGCGCCTGTTTACCGCAGGGCGGGAAGGATAGAAAATCCCTGGGACGGGTCTGACAAGTTTCCTTCCCGGATAAGGATATTTCAAGACGGAAAAGAGGTATGGTTGTTGGCCCTTGCAAATCCCAGAGAGCTGAGTGTTGCCCGGTGGAACGGGCATGCGTTTGAGCCGTACTGCCAAAGTGCCGTTTCCGGCGCCGCCCGAATTCAGGATATAGATTTTATCCGAAGGGACAAACGTACCCTGGAAATGGTACTGCTCTGCAATGACGGTGCGGAATATCGTCCCAAAGAGGATCCCAAGGCCAAGAAGCTTTCCTATTATGACGGAGCCGGCGTCTATCGGGGGAGTCTTCCCAAGGGAAAGCTCTCCAGGCTTGAGTTTGACAACGACTGGAAGCAAATAGGAGAGGTCACGGCAATTACGGGCTGGATGGTACAGGGGCCCAGCCGCGTGGCATGCATACGTACTTATGACGGGAAACTGGATGGGTACGTAGTCGGGTCCAATCTTGGAGCGCTCAAATTTGTCCCCTATCAAAAAAAGATTCCCGCCGGCGGGTTGACGGCAAGACCTCTTCTCAAGGAGGATGGAACCGTTCGGGATCATGGCGCCTATTCCAATCAGTTTGTTTCTTATCCCGACGTGAGAGGAGCGCGTACCGACCTTTTGATAGGTGGCGAATGTGCACCCCGGATATATCCTCTCCTTTCGAAGGACAGCCCTGTTTACGGTGACTATAAATACGTTTGGCGTAGGGAGTCTCCTATGTATGGAGGCTCGCTTACAGTTCCCAACGTGGTAGATTGGGACGGTGATGGCGTTTTGGATATAGTTGCGGGCAATTCGGAAGGCAGGCTTCTTTTCTTCAAGAACAACGGAAGCAACATGGAACCGGATTTCGCCCCTTCCGTCGAGATGGCGTCGGATGGGGATCCTATCCGCTTCCTTCCTGGATACAATATTGTTCAGGGACCATTCGAGGGCGGATGGGGATATTTGTGCCCCACCGTGTTCGACTGGAACGGTGATGGCCTTTTGGACGTCATCGTGTCCGGTTCCCGCGCAAAATATGAACTGCTGCTGAACGAGGGCACCCGCACAGAACCTAAACTCGGCAAACCGCAGACCATCCGATACGACGGAATGGAACTGCATGGTACCTGGCGCGTGAGACCGGCAATAACCCTTATAGACGGCGTTCCGCATATCCTCATCATGGACGACAAGAATGCTTTGCATCTGTACCGGCGTCTTGACAATACGCACGTGGAGGATGCCGGCTTGTTGCTGCTTGCCGACGGAGGGCAGATAACAGGGCACAACAATGCCGGAGAAGGAATGGGCCAGATGGGACGCGGAAAACTGCGTTTTTTTGACTGGGATGGAGACGGCGACATGGATCTTTTTATTGGAACCGTGAAGCGCGCCAGTTATCCGTCGCCGGAAAACGGACTGCCGTACAGGCGGTTCAAAAACAAGCAGACGGGGCTGCAGGTCCTGTACTTCGAGAATGTCGGGAATTGGCGTTTCGCCCAGCCCCGGCAACTCCAGATAGACGGCAAGCCCGTTTATTTGGGCGCGCACTCCAATGCCCCCGAACCCTGCATGCTTGGGAATACGGCGCAAGGTCCCAATCTTGTGGTGGGGTGTGAAAGCGGCAAGTACTATTTCTTTGAACATGCTCACATAAACTATGTCCAATAACAGGGTGGCAATTGCCATATTCGTACTGTTTGCAGCCGTTTTCCGGTGCTTTGCCCAGGAAGCGGACGAGGTGCTTGTAAAAGGCAGTCTCATCGATGTCCGCTACGCGTTTCCCAAACAGGATTTTTTCCCGCAATATCAGTGGAAATGCAGTAGTGAGGTTATCTCTGTCGCCGGAAAAGGCGGTGCTTTTGCCGTGAGTCTTTATGAGTACAGGGGGCCGGAACAGATATGCTGCGGCAAGGCGGCAGGCGTCAGAATCGCTCTTGACACTGAAACCGGCGTTCCTTCGCCATGGCTCCCTACTGGCGAGGTGTTCGAGGCCGCGGGCGTAACTTACCATGTTTTTGAGAATCGACGCATGAAAACGGGTCAATGGACAGCTGTTCCATATCCGGAAGAGTGCCGCCATTCTGCTGTAGTATTCGCTTCCCGTATCCGTGTCGTGGATGTCGAGGAATTCGGCACGGTGATAACAAAAGTGCCGACGCTTCGGAAAAGTGGGGCGTACAATCAGTCTTTTGCCATTCTTCCGGATGGAAGCTATCTTGCTGCTTGTACGGGAACGGGTGAGTCAAAAGGGGTATCTATCTTTATATCCCGGGATGGCGGCGCAACATGGAAGCGCCATGGCGATTTCTCCACACAGAAGAATCTGGTCGCAAATTATCATAACTTGTTTGTACACGGCGGCTCCGTGTATATTATGGGCGTCGGCAACGGAAGGGATGGACTGCGGATATGCCGGAGTGATGACGGCGGCGTTACCTGGACCCGGGCTCAGGACGCCAAGAGCGGACTCATTCTGGAAGGGCTTTATCATACGGCCCCCGTCCCTATGCTGCATAGCGGCGGCCGCATCTGGAGAGCTTGCGAAACGTATCCGGAAAAAGCGCCGTTCGTTATTTCGGCCCCGGAAGACGCCGACCTTCTGGATGCATCTTCCTGGACAAGGACCAATACGGTTGGGCGTGGACTCAAAGAAATACAGGGTTATAAAATGAGCGGGACCCTGATAGAAGGCAATGTGGTTGAATCGCCAGGCGGCGAAGTAATCAATCTGATTCGGACAAACAGTTCGGCAACCAGCCGCTTTGCTACCCGGCTCCATGTCGCCGGGATCGACAGTCTGTACTTTAATCCTGCTACGGATTGGGTGGAAATGCCGGGGGGCGGCAAGAAGTTCACCGTCCGGCGTGACCCCGTGGAAGGGATGTATTGGGCGCTGACCAATCCGGATACGGAGCAAACCCATTATCATGCCGGCATATACAATAATGGAATGTCCCATTCTCTTGAGAGGAACAGGCTTGTTCTGGTGTGCAGTGCCGACCTGGTTAATTGGATGGAGGTGGAGACAATACTGTATGATCCGGACCCGTTTTTCCATGGATTTCAGTATGCCGACTGGGACTTTGACGGTGACGATATCGTTGGTGTAGTGCGCGTGGGAGCCCCTGAAGGCCGTGGGTTGCCGGTGCGCCAGCATGATTCCAATATGATGACATTCATCCGCATATCAAATTTCCGTGATTTGTAAATCAATTTTTATGAAAAATAGTTATCTTGCATCCATGACAATTTCCGCTATGTTGCTGTCGGCTTGTTCCGGCTCGGATACTGCCCGTAAATGGGCGGCGTTACCTGTGTCCGGTGAGACAGATGCAAAACAGCTTGCCGCCCAGATCCAGGCAAACCCCGCAGAATGGGCCGCGGCTGCAGCGTTCCTCTCCCGCCCAGACCTTGACACGCTGGCTTTGGGCCGCTACGAACTTACGGATAACGGGACTTATGCGAATATCCAGGAATATGATACCAAAGATTCATCCAAATATGAGGCGCACCGTGCCTATATAGACATACAGGTGATAGTGTCTGGCCGAGAACAGATATTTGTGTCGGCGCTGCAGGATTTGTCGGAGTGCCTTCAGGAATATGATGCCGCGCGGGATATTGCATTCTGGGCCCGTTCTGCCAATCCCCATTCCGTTTTGGCGGACACCCGACATTGGGTAATACTCTTCCCCTCGGACGCCCATATGCCGTGCATGACACTTGATACGCCGTCTGCAATTCGCAAAGTAGTGGTTAAAGTACCCTATCTCAAGACAAAATAACTATGAAAAGGATAACAGCTTGCCTTCTTTCGTTTATTGTCGGTCAGGCGCTTTTTGCCCAGAAGGGCATGCCGGCCGCCATTCCGCTGACTTACGGACAGGACGCGCTTGGGGTGGATCTTGGTGTTGGATTATGGGGAATTCCTCTGCCGGTAGATTATGACGCTGATGGCAGAAACGATCTTCTGGTTTCCTGCCCGGACACGCCGTACAAGGGAATATATTTTTTCCGGAATATCGGCACTGATTCCGCCCCCTTGTTCGACAGGGCGGTAAAAGTCTTTGACAAGGCGCCTAACAATATCCGGGTTTCTTATTATGATGGCGTTCCGCATGTCCTGGCAAAAGATACCGAATATGAGAATTTTTTTGAATCTTTTCTTGAGAATCCGCGCGGCATAAGCTATGAAGGCGAAGTCCTTGGGGAAGGCTGGAAAAAGTCCCGCTCCAACATGTGGAATTATGCCGACTGGGATGGTGATGGGGATGCCGACATAATTGTAGGCATTGATACGTGGGACGACTATGGCTGGGATAATGCATATGACACCAAGGGCGTGTGGCAGAACGGCCCGCTCCATGGCTATCTCTATCTGCTCGAAAATGTGGATGGAAAATATGTGAACCGCGGTCGCATGCAGGCTGGTGGAGCGGACATCGACACATATGGCGCTCCTTGCCCCTGTATTGCGGATTTTGACGGTGACGGAGACCTTGACATCATCTGCGGAGAGTTCGTGGACGGGCTGACTTGGTATGAAAACAAAGGCTCCGGCGAACTCGCTGCGGGCAGACCGCTCAAAAATGCATCCGGCGTTATTCGTTTCCATATAGAGATGATTGTCCCCGTTCCATTTGATTTTAACCGGGACGGTCTCGTGGACCTTCTGGTTTCAGATGAAGACGGTACCGTCTCCATTCTTTGGAATACCGGGAAGGTAAAACAGGGCATGCCTGTTTTCCGCAACCCTGAACACCTCAAGCAGAAAGCCGACCTTGTCAAGTTCGGGGCGCTTTCTACTCCTTTCAGTTTCGACTGGGACGGAGACGGTGAGGACGATATCATCACCGGTAATTCTGCCGGTGAAATCGCTTTTGTCAAAAACCTCGGCGGCGGAAAGAAATGGGCGGCTCCGGTGTTGTTTACCGTAAAAGGGAAACCGTTCCGTGTAATGGCCGGCAATAACGGGTCCATCCAAGGCCCGGCGGAACGCAAGTGGGGTTATACCGTTCTGTCGGTGGCCGACTGGGACGGTGACGGACGTCCGGACATCCTCATCAACTCCATCTGGGGCAGGATAGAATGGCTCCGCGGTCTTGGAGGGCTTAAGTTGGAATCGCCGAAGCCCGTATCTGTTTCGTGGGAGGGTACGCCCCCTAAACCCGTTTGGAATTGGTGGGAGCCGGAAGCCGGGACGCTTGTAACACAGTGGCGCACAACGCCAGTCGCGTTGGACTGGAACAAAGATGGCCGCTGCGACCTTATCGTCCTTGATACAGAAGGCTATCCAGTATTTTTTGAGCGGACCGAGAACGGTTTCCTCGCTCCGGGCAAGCGGATTTTTACCTGTACAAACGGATGCGTATATGACAACCGCAAAGGAATGGTTGACAAGACCCCGGGCCTTTTGAGACTGAATGCTCTTGCGGCCGGGCAGTCGGGACGTCGCAAGATATGTTTTACCGACTGGGACATGGATGGGAATCTGGATCTCATTGTTGACGGACGTTTCGGTGCCGTTCTGTTCCGGGGAAGCAAGGCCAGAAAAGATGGGACGTATCAGCTTACTTATATGGGGCCGCTCTCTTCTACAAGGCTGGAGGGACATACTACATGTCCCGCTCCCGTAGATTGGGACAAGGATGGTATTCCTGACCTCATCACCGGGGCGGAAGACGGACATTTTTATCTCATTAAAAACACAATGACCAATTACTCGGAGCGTATAGACCTTTACCCGGGAAGAGAAGACATACCGGTGGCGGAAGAAATAGACGCCAAAGGATATATTTATGGGAAAATAAAACCGGAACTGCTTGTATATCGACCGGAGAAACCTTCCGGAGCGGCTATGCTTATAGTCCCAGGCGGCGGGTATGAGAAGAACTGCATCACGTTTGAGGGCTATAAGACGGCAGACTGGCTGCGGGCCAATGGTGTCACGGCTTTCATTCTCAAATATCGTCTTCCGGAGGGACATCCGGAATATACGCTGGAGGATGGAGAAGCCGCTATGCGCCTTATCCGGGACAAGGCCGATGTGTTTGATATTGACCCGGGCAGAGTTGGCGTAATAGGCTTTTCTGCAGGAGGGCATTTTTGCTCGACGCTTCTAACCAAATATTCATCGGCCCGGACACGTCCGGATTGGGGCGTTCTGGTGTATCCTGTAATCTCATCCGAGTATGGTAATGCCGGTACTCATAAGAGATTGCTCGGTGAGCGGCTGGAGCAAGATGGCCCGCTTTGGACCTCGTCCAAAAATGTCCATTCTTCCATGCCTCCGGTCATGATTGTCGCCTGCGAAGACGATAAGGCTGTGCCGGTGGCTCAGGTTAAGGCTTTCTATGAAGCCATGGTCGCTGCCGGAGGCCAAGCCCAGTTGCATATATACCCGAAAGGAGGCCATGGTTTCTGGATGCGGGACCGCTATGCTTTCAAGCAGGAAACCTATCCTATGATTCTGAATTGGATTAAGTCTAAGGTGCATTGATGAGGTTTTGTCCGGCTATTCGCCTGATACCGTTGTCGCTCCTTTGCACTTGGAATTTGTTTGCACAGGAGCCGGTGGTTGAAGTCCTTGAGGCTGCCAGCGTAAGCGCGGCAGCCCCTTCCATATCGGTGGTCGGTGATACGCTTGTATTCAGTGCATCGGCATATAGGCTTGCCGAAGATGCTTCCCTGGAAGACCTGTTAAAGAAGATATCCGGAATAGAAGTGCAGGGGAGCACGGTCCTTTTATTAGGGAAGCCGATAAAGGAACTGAGGATTAACGGGAAACGCTATTTCGGCGGAGATTTGTCTGTCGGCCTGCAAAACATCCCGGCCGACATGGTTGACAAGATTGGCGCTTATGAAATGGAGTCGGATTTCTCGCGCCTTACAGGGGTGGATGACGGGGAACTTGTTCCCGTGCTGGACGTTAAGATAAAGCAGCATTTCATGGATAAGTGGAAGGGAAGGGTGACGGGTGGGTTGGGAACCACGGGGCGTTACCTTGCCAAGACCAATGCCAACAAGATTACAGGCGAGGGCCAGTTGTCATTCTCGGCCCATTTCCATAATCTCCCGGGAAAAGCTTCATTCAATAATGCCACACGCACCCAACTTGGTGGCGGTGCGGCGGGGGAGAGTGCTCAAAGACAGGCGGGTTTTTCGTTCAGCAAAAAGACAAAGGAAAGGGAATTGGACTGGAATATTCAGTATCAAGGACGTACTTCAGATGTACAATCCCGTGCCCGGACCCAGAATATCTATGCTGCAACAACATCCTTCTCCAATGGAGACAATTCCAATCTGCTCCAAGTGGACAACCCTAAAGCGGACCTCCGCTTTCTGTTCAGGCCCGGGAAACAGAGCACGCTGCTTATCAAGCCTTCCATCGCCTATTCCCGTACAGACAGTTGGAACCATCAACTCACAGACAATTATAGGGACGAACCCTATGGAATGGATGCCGTTTCTTTGGCGTCGCTTCGTACCAGTTCGGCCGACAACCTTCTGAAAAGTTTCTCAGGGCAGCTTACGGCCAAGGTCGTGCTTATATGGACAAGGCGTTTTTCAAAAAAAGGCCGCACGTTTTCCATACAGACAGACAATGTCTATTCCGCTCAGATGCAGGACCAGGGAACAAATTATCGTACGGTTTACAACAGGACCAAGAGCCCTGCCGATACGACCCGCAGGCAGTACATAGACAAAGACGCCCGTAATCTCTCACTCTCATTACAGGCCGCTTGGAATGAACCTGTCACGAAGGGCTTATATGTACAGCTGTCGGTCAGGGGAGAATACAAGGAACGCTTTGAAGCCCGCTCCCTATACGACCTTACCAGGGTGGATAATGGCTGGCAGGTAGCGAATTTCTCCTGCCTGCCGGCCTTTTTGTCTTCCCTTCCATCCGGATTGGACGCATGCTTTCAGCATGAAGTTTCGTATTCCGGGCATTATCGGTACTTTGCTGTGGTCTCTAATATCAACATGCGTTACGTGAAAAAGACATTCAGCGTGACAGCGGGCATACGGCTGACTCCGACATTCCAGGAGATTGTTTGGCCGGACTTGCATGAGACGATGACGCGGTCGGCGAGTGTGTGCTATCTTGCCCCCAATCTCACCATGAATTACAAGCCTTCCAGGCGAAGTAAACTTACGCTGAATTACAAAAGTTCCGTAGGACAGCCTTCCATTTATAATTTGTTGCCTGTGTCCAATGGCACCAACCCTCTGTCTGTGCACATCGGAAATCCGGACATCAAGCCCTCGAATACACACGTGCTGGATATTACATATAATGCTTCCAATTTTTCTTCAAGAAGCAGCATCACCGGTGATATGCAGTTCAAGGTCACGGAAAACGCGGTGAGCAATTCAACCGGGTATGATCCGGAAACAGGGGCGAAAACCGTGATTCCCAAAAACATTTCAGGAAACTGGTTTGTGCAAGGTCACCTTGCATTGACCAAGGAGTTGAATAATACAGGTTTCTCGTTTGGCTTCCATTCGTCCGCCCGGCATGATAACAATGTAAACTACCTGTATAATAAAACGTTAAAGGTGGATGAAGTGAATACCACGCGAAGAACGATGCTGAAGGGCTTTCTGCGTACAAATTACCGAAACAGCTGGCTGGAGGCCGTTGGGGATATCGGAGGAGATTACACCCTGGAAAAGAGTCTTTTGCGGCCGGACATGAACCAGCATCCTTGGTCTTTTGTCGGCACCCTTTCTGTGGTTGCGTCTGCGCCGTGGGGGATGAGGTTCAATACAGATTATACCTGTATAGTGCAGAAGGGTTTTGTATATGACCAATACAATGGCGCATACCATGTGCTCAACGTTGGCTTGTCACAACATTTTTTGAAAAAGCGTCTTGTGGTAAAGCTGGAAGCCGTTGACGTGCTGGGTCAACTTCCCAACATTGTACGTCGGTTTTCTGCCGAGAGCAGGACCGTGTCGGTTTTTAACGGTGTGAACTCTTATGCGCTTCTTCGTCTTGTCTGGAAACTGGGATAGCTCACTTCGGAAATACGGAAGAACTGGACCGTGAGTGCTTATAAGGTTCGACGGTAATTTTATATTTGGCCAAATGGCGTCTTTTTGCTGCCTTTGTGGCCGAAAATAAAAACAAGGAACGAATACGCTTCCCGATTTGACAAAGTTGTCACGATGGAAGACCTTTTCCAAAAATGATAACGTATAAGCCGTTTGAGCCCTATACCGGAACAAAATTTGGCGTGGGAGGCATTACATCCATCAAAGTTCAGCTGGCCAACACCGCCTGGAACTCAGTTTCGAGTAACCTGCATTGCTATTATGGAGCAACCTCCCGGTTACAGATGCCGGGAGGTTTTTTATACCCTGTGGATTTTGGGCCATTCTGCGGATACATGATTTTTTTTTCTTATATTTGCAAATTGAGTAAAACGAAGAACTATGTTACCTAAAGCCAAGGAAATTGTGGACGCCCAGTCGGTCAAGATGCAGGGCGCAGTGGACTTTTTGGAAGAAGACCTCAAGAATTACCGGGTGGGCAAGGCCTCTCCGGCCATCCTGAACCCCGTGATGGTGGACTATTACGGCACTGCCACGCCAGTGACCCAGGTGGCTTCCGTCACCACGCCGGACGCCAAAACCATTGCCATTCAGCCGTGGGAACGCTCCATGATTGCCAAAATTGAGAAGGCCATCCTGGATGCCAACGTAGGCCTCACCCCGTCCAACAACGGTGAAATCATCCGTTGCGTGGTGCCCCCGCTTACGGAAGAGCGCCGCAAGGAACTCATCAAAAAAGCCAAGTCCCAGGGTGAAACCACCAAGGTAACCATCCGCAATGCCCGCCGTGACGGAATAGACCTCCTCAAAAAAGCCCAGAAGAACGACGGCCTCAGCGAGGACGGCGAGAAGGAGGGTGAAGACGAGCTCCAGAAACTCACGGACAAGTGGGTGAAGAAGGTGGACGAGATTATCGCCGCCAAAGAGAAGGACATCCTCACCGTGTAATGGCTGCGCGCATTGCCATACAAGGTTATAAGGGCTGCTTCCATGAACAGGCAGCCCGTCTTTTTTATGCACCTGTCATTCCGAGCGAAGTCGAGGAATCTCTTTCCGTCGTGGAATGCGACACCTTCGAGGGCTTGTACACCGCCCTGGAGGAAGGCCGGGCCGATGCGGCCGTAATGGCCATCGAGAACACCGTCTCCGGCGGTTTGCTCCACAACTTTGACCTGCTGCGGAAAAAAGGCCGCCGGGTAAAAGGGGAGGTCTATATCCGGATCGGCCAAAACCTGATGGCCCTGCCCGGACAGCGGCTGGAGGACATCCATGAGGTGCGTACGCACTACATGGCCATCAACCAAACCCGCCCGTGGTTCGAGAAAAACGCCCCCTGGATTAAACTGACGGAGAGCGAAGATACGGCCAAAAGTGCGGCCCAGCTGGCCGCTTCCGGGGAGAAGGGCATCGGCGCCGTGGCCTCGGAACTGGCCGCCCGGCTGTACGGCCTGGAGCTGCTGGCGACGGGCATCGAAACCCATAAACAGAACTTCACGCGTTTCCTGATTCTGGACGATAGCCTGGAGGTGCCGCAGGAGCAGGTGGACAAAGCGCTCCTGTGCTTCACGCTGCCGCACAAGCCCGGCTCGCTGGCGCAGATTCTCACCATCCTCTCGTTCTACGAGATGAACCTCACCCGTATCCAGTCCCTGCCCATCCCGGGCCGCGAGTGGCAATATTTCTTTTATATCGACATCAAATTCGCAGATTATCTGCGCTATACCCAAGCCCTGTCCGCCGTACGGCCTCTGCTGGAGGACCTGGAGGTGCTGGGCGAATACAAAAGCGCGTTATGATTATCGAACCCGCCAACAGAACCCTTTCTGTAAAGGAATATTATTTTTCCCGCAAGAACCGGGAAATTGCTGCGCTCAACCGGAAACGGGCGGCGCAGGGGCTGGACCCGGTGATTAACCTGGGCATCGGCTCGCCGGACGGTTCGCCGTCGCCGGAGGCCGTGGAGGCCTTGTGCAGCTGCGCCCGCAAAGACGGCATGCACGGCTATCAGAGCTATACCGGCATTCCGGAGCTGCGGCAGGCCATGGCCGATTGGTACGCCCGCTGGTACGGCGTGCAGCTGGATCCGGCCTCGGAAATCCAGCCACTCATGGGCTCCAAGGAAGGCATCCTCCTGCTTTCGCTGGCGTTTCTGAATCCCGGCGACAAGGTGCTGGTGCCGGACCCGGGCTATCCCACGTACACATCGGCCACCCTTATGTGCGAGGCGGAACTGGTAAAATACAACCTCACGGAGGCCGGCGGCTGGTATCCGGATTTTGAAGAACTGGAGTCGATGGACCTTTCCGGCGTCAAGCTCATGTGGGTGAACTATCCCAACATGCCCACCGGAGCGCCCGCCAAACGGGACGTGTTCGAGAAGCTGGTGGCCTTTGCCTGCAAGCACCGCATCCTGCTGGTGAACGACAACCCTTATTCCTTTGTGCTCAACACCCAGCAGTCCATCCTCTCGGTGCCCGGCGCCCGCGAGTGCTGCCTGGAAATGAATTCCCTCTCCAAGAGCCACAACATGGCCGGCTGGCGTGTGGGCATGATTGTGGGGCAGGCCGATGTCATCCAGGAGCTCCTGAAGGTGAAGACGCAGATGGACTCCGGCATGTTCCGGGGCATCCAGGAGGCGGCCGTGAAGGCCCTCCAGGCCGGTCCGGAGTGGTACGATGCCCTCAACGCGGAGTACCGCCGCCGCCAGGTGGTGGCCCGCCGCATCATGGACACCCTGGGCTGTACCTATGACGTGAACGCCGGCGGGCTGTACGTTTGGGGCAGGATTCCGGAGATTCCCGGTCAAGCCGGGAATGACGTTGTCATACCGAGTGTCCCTTCTGTCATACCGAGCGAAGCGAGTGTATCTCCCGCCTCCAGCCTCTCCGAGGCCTGGAGCAACCGCATCCTCTACGAGGCGGGGGTGTTCCTCACGCCGGGCTTCATCTTCGGCAGGAACGGCAGCAACTACCTTCGCATCTCCCTGTGCGCCAACGTGCCCACCCTGGAGCGCGCCCTGGAAAAAGTGCGTAAAATGCAACCGATTGATAAATAGACACTTGCGCAAAATCGCCTGCGCAACTTTACATAGGCGATTTTGCATAATAAATTAAGAATGAGCGACTTACATTTTGCGGTGGGAATCATCGGCCTGGGCCTCATTGGCGGCTCCATGGCCCTGGACCTCAAGCGGCGCGGCTTTGCCCGCGAAGTGCTGGGCGTGGAGCGGGATACGGTGGCTGCGGAGGCCGCCCGTACCATTGGCCTGGTGGACGAAGTGGTCTCCTACGAGGACTGCATCCGTAGGGCCGATATCATTGTGGTGGCCGTTCCCGTGGGCGCTGCCGTGAAAATGGTCCCGGACATCCTGGACCGCTTTGTTGCGCTGGAGGGGACAGAGGCCCTTTCCGGAACATTTGCCCGTACAGGGTCGCGAAGCGACGTGGAGGAAAGGGCTTCTGTCCCCGAAAAGATTGTCATCGACGTGTGCTCCACCAAGAGCCAGATTTGCCACGCCACACAGTACCACCCGCTGCGGAAGCAGTTTGTGAGCACCCACCCCATGGCCGGTACGGAGTATTCCGGTCCCTGGGCTGCGCAGCCGGGCCTTTTTGACGGCCGGGCCTGCATCTTCGCCAATGCCGAGGAGAGCAGTCCCAAGGCCCTGAAGACCATCGAGCAACTGTATGCTACGCTGAACATGCGCCCTATATACATGAATGCGGACCAGCACGATGTCCACACGGCCTACGTCTCCCACATCTCTCACGTCACCTCCTTCGCCCTGGCCCTCACGGTGCTGGACAAGGAGAAGGATGAGAAGCACATCTTTGACCTGGCTTCGGGCGGTTTTTCCTCCACGGTGCGCCTGGCCAAGTCCAATGCCGACATGTGGGTGCCCATCCTGAGCCAGAACCACGACAATATCCTCCATGTGATGGATACCTATATAGACAAGATGCAGCAGTTCCGCGACGCCATTGCCGATTATGACGAGGCAAAGGTCCGGGAACTGATACAAGAAGCAAACCGAATAAAGAAGATTCTTCGCTAACGCTCAGAATGACAAGACTATGGCTCACGAACTAGACATAATCCCCGGGACGGAATGGGGCTTCTTCACCCTTCCGCGACCCATGTGCATTGCAGGCCCCTGCAGTGCCGAAACCGAAGAGCAGGTGATGGAGACCGCCAGGGGCCTCCACGAATTTGGCATCCACGTGTACCGCGCCGGTATCTGGAAGCCCCGTACCCATCCGGGCTCCTTTGAAGGCGTGGGCACCCCCGGCCTCAAATGGCTCAAAAAGGTGAAGGAGACCTATGGCATGAAGGTGTGCACGGAAGTGGCCACGGAAAAACACGTGCTGGAGTGCATCAAATACGGCGTGGACGTCATTTGGATTGGTGCCCGCACCAGTGCCAACCCCTTCCTCATGCAGGAGATTGCCGATGCCCTCTCCGGCACCGACATTCCGGTACTGGTAAAGAATCCCGTGAACCCGGACCTGGACCTGTGGATTGGCGCCCTGGAGCGCCTGAACCGCGCAGGCATCCGGAAGCTGGGGGTCATTCACCGCGGTTTCTCCACATCGGCAAGCATTCCGTACCGCAACGACCCGGGCTGGAAAATTGCCATCGAACTGCGAACCCGCTATCCCCAGCTGGCGTTTTTTGCCGACCCGTCCCACATGGCAGGGGACCGCAAGTACCTGCTGGAACTCTCGCAGCGGGCCATGGACCTGGGTCTGGACGGCCTCATGGTGGAGAGCCACTGCACGCCGGACGCCGCCTGGAGCGATGCCAAGCAGCAGCTGACACCCGACGCACTGCAGCACCTGCTGGAAAGCCTGGTCATCCGTGACAACACCTCCGACAACGAGGCCTATAAGGAAGGCATCGACGCCCTGCGTGCCCGCATCGACGTCATCGACGATAATCTCCTCAAACTTCTGAAGGACCGCATGGACGTGAGCCGGAGCATTGGCCGCTACAAGAAAGAGCACAACGTGGCCATCCTGCAGGCAGGCCGATGGGAGCAGCTGCTGGCCGATATGGTGGAACGGGGCGCCCAACTGGGGCTCTCCGAAGAGGCCATCCGGGCCATTATGACGGCCATCCACGACGAGAGCGTGCGCGTACAGAATACAATCTTGGAAGCATAATACGATGCCCTGACCGAGCTGAACGCCTTGCCGAATGTTGAACTTGAAAAATCTTGCATAATATGGAACGACAACTGAAAACCATTGGTATCCTTACTTCCGGCGGCGATGCCCCCGGCATGAACGCGGCCATCCGTGCCGTCACCCGTACCGCCCGTTTCCACGACATGAACGTGATTGGCGTCATGCGCGGTTACCAGGGCCTGATAGACAAGGAATTTGTGAAATTCACCTCGTCTTCCGTTTCCAACACCATCCAGCGCGGCGGTACCATCCTTAAAACGGCCCGCAGCAAGGAATTCATGACGGAGGAAGGCCGGATGAGGGCCTATGAGAACATGGTGGAGGCGGGCATGGACGCCCTGGTGGTGATTGGCGGCAACGGTTCCCTGACCGGCGCGCAGCTTTTTGCCCGCGAGTACGACCTGCCCATCATCGGCCTGCCGGGCACCATTGACAACGACCTGTATGGGACGGACTCCACCATCGGGTACGACAGCGCCCTGAACACCATTGTGGAGTGCGTGGACAAGATTCGCGACACCGCCAACAGCCACGACCGCATCTTCTTCATTGAGGTGATGGGCCGCGACGCCGGCTTCCTGGCGCAGAACAGTGCCATCGCTTCCGGTGCGGAGGCGGCCATTATCCCGGAAAGCTTCACCGACGTGGACCAGCTGGCGGAATTCATCGAGCGCGGCAAGCGCAAGAGCAAGAACAGCGCCATTGTGCTGGTGAGCGAGGCCCAGAAGGACGGGGTAGGCGGCGCCATGTACTATGCCGAACGTATCAAGAAGGAGTATCCGCAGTTCGACGCCCGCGTCACCATCCTGGGCCACCTGCAGCGCGGCGGCAAGCCCACGGCCTACGACCGCATCCTGGCTTCCCGCATGGGATACGCCGCCATCGACGCCCTGCTGGAAGGCCAGCGCAACGTGATGATCGGCCTCAAGGACGACGAGATTGTCTATGTTCCCATTTCCAAGGCCGTCAAGATGGACAAGCCCATCAATCAGGAACTTATTTCTGTGCTGAACGTATTGTCGATGTAAGTAGACGGCAGAAGGCCTCCTGCTCTTCCGGCGTAAGGAAGGCGGCTTCTACCGGAATGTAGAAGAGGCGCTCGCGGACACTTTGGGGTACATTTTTGCAGTCCCGGAGCCGCTGGGCGTCTTTTTCCGTGGTAATGAGGCAGGAGGTGGCCGATGCTTTCACGGCTCCCGCGATGCGGCGAAGGTCCCCCTTTCCATACGCATGGTGGTCCGGGAACTGGAGATGTTGTAGAATCTTATAAGTGTCTGACAAATAGCGCCTTAGTGGGGCGTCGTTGGCAATGCCGGTGACCACGGTGCACTGCTTGGCGTATAGGTAATGCTTGTCGGCCTCCGGAAAAACGGGCTGGGCGGCGATGTATTGCAGGGTGGTGAAAAATAGCGGCTGCTCCTGCGTGAGTTTGAGGTTTTTTCGCCACAGGGCGCGCTCTTCGTCGGAAACTTCCGCCGGGCATTTGGTGACAATCACGGCCTGCGCGGCCTTTAAGCGGCCGGGGAGGTCCCTCAGGCGGCCCCAGGGGAGGAGGCAATCCTTGAAGATGGGGCGGTTGTAGTCCACCAGCACCACATTCAGCGTAGCCTGCAGGCGGCGGTACTGGAAGGCATCGTCCAGAACCACGCAGGAGATCCCTCGACTGCGCTCGGGATGACAAGGGGAGGGCTCGGGATGACAAGGGGAGGGCTCGGGATGACAAGCGGTGAGCTGCGCGCAGCCGTGCACGCGGTCCTGGTCCACGGCAACGGCCACCTGCGGGAACTTGTGCGCAATTTGCACGGGTTCGTCCCCGTAGCGGGCGGCGGTGCCGTCGGCAGGAACGGCCTGGAAGCCTTTCAGCTTGCGTTTATAGCCCCTGGAGAGCACGGCCGGCTGCTGTCCGGCGCCCAGGAGCAGCCGCAGGAGGAGCTCTACGTGCGGGGTTTTTCCCGTTCCACCAACGGTGAGGTTGCCTACGCACACCGTGGGAACCGCGGCGGGAAAACTTTTTTTCCAGCCTTTGTCGTACAGCCAATGCCTTATTCTGAGTACCAGCCCGTAAATCATCGTATATATTTTTACAGTCCGTACACCCCTTCCGCTTCCGGGGCCTCGGTGCCCCAGCGCTCCGCCACGTAGTCCAGGGTGGCCATGATTTCCGCCGGGTCCTTGGAGGTGACCAGCTTGATGCGGGTGTCCTTGAAGTCCCTCAGGCCCTTGAAGTAGCAGCTGAGGTGGCGGCGCATCTCGTACACGCCCGTCACGGGGCCCTTGAGGTCCAGGGACAGCTGGAAATGGCGTTTCGCGAGGGCCACGCGGTCCCGCACGCGCATGGGCGGCAGTTCCTCGCCGGTATCCAGCAGGTGCCGGATTTCGGTGAAAATCCACGGGTGGCCAAAGCTGGCGCGTCCCACCATGATGCCATCGACCCCATACTTGTCAAAAGCCTCGCGGGCCTTGGTGGCAGAGTTGATGTCCCCGTTTCCTATTATAGGTATGCGCATGCGCGGGTTGTTCTTGACCGCGCCTATCAGCGTCCAGTCCGCTTCCCCCTTGTACATCTGGCAACGCGTGCGGCCATGGATGGTGAGGGCCTGTATGCCCACGTCCTGCAGGCGCTCCGCCAGTTCCACAATAATTTTGGAGTTGTCGTCCCAACCCAGGCGGGTTTTCACGGTGACGGGCTTATCCGGGATGGCCTCCACGATGGCCTTGGTGATGGCCACCATCTTGTCCGGCTCCTTCATCATGCCGCTGCCGGCACCCCTGCCCGCAATTTTGGAGACGGGGCAGCCGAAGTTGATATCCACCATGTCCGCCCCATGCCCGCCGGCCAGTTCCTTGGCATTAGCGGCCATCCGCGCGGCATCCACCATGGCTTCCTGGATGCTGCCGTAGATTTGCACGGCCACGGGCGCCTCCTCCTCTAGGGTGTGCATCTTGGCGATGGTCTTCTGAACGTCCCGCACCAGGCCGTCCGAGCTCACGAACTCGGTGGTGACCATGGCGGCGCCCGCTTCCCTGCACAGGATGCGGAAACTCCCGTCCGTGACGTCCTCCATGGGCGCCAGCATTACGGGGCGCTCTCCCAGGTCAATGTTTCCGATTTTCATTTTGCCTGCAAAGATAGGCAATATTTGGTTTTGTCCCAAATAATGCTTACCTTTGCGGTCCCTCTAACTGTGGGGGGATCGCAACTTTTTATGTTAAACCATTAATTATCAAGACAGTGGACACACTTAGCTACAAAACAGTTTCCCTGAACAAGGCAACTGTGAACAAGGAGTGGCTCGTCATTGATGCAACCGACCTCGTGCTCGGTCGCCTGGCTTCCCGCGTCGCCCTGGTGCTGCGCGGCAAGAACAAGCCCGGCTACACCCCGCATGTGGACTGTGGTGACAACGTCATCATCGTCAATGCTGAAAAGATTCGTCTGACCGGCAAGAAGATGACCGACCGCGTTTACGTCCGCTACACCGGTTATCCGGGTGGCCAGCGCTTCTCCACGCCCCGCGAGATCCTTGCAAAAAGACCCGCCGAACTCATCCGTCGGTCTGTGAAGGGCATGCTGCCCAAGACCCGTCTTGGTGACAAGCTCATCAATAACCTGTATGTTTATGCAGGTCCCGAGCACCCGCACCAGGCCCAGAACCCCAAACCCATTAAGTTTAACGAAATCTAAACAGAGCACATGGAACAGAAACACGCCCTTGGAAGACGTAAATCAGCTGTCGCTCGTGTTTATGTTGTAGCCGGCAGCGGTAACATTGTCATCAATGGCCGCCCCATGACGGAGTACTTCAAGGAGGAAACCCTCCAGTACATCGTGAACCAGCCCTTCGAGGTCACCGGCACAGCAGGTCAGTTTGACATCAAGGTTACCCTCGTAGGTGGTGGTACCAAAGGTCAGGCAGAGGCCGTTCGTCTCGGTATCGCCCGCGCACTTTGCGAGGTGGATAAAGAGGCTTACCGCTCTACCCTCAAGGCCGCCGGCTTCCTCACCCGCGACGCCCGCGAAGTTGAGCGTAAGAAACCTGGTCAGCCTGGCGCACGTCGTCGCTTCCAGTTCAGTAAGCGTTAATCTTACTGGTGGTTTACGTCAGCACGGCTTAGGTACTGTAAATCCTGAGACCTTGGTGAGGATGAGAATCTTCCCGAGCTACAAAAAGGATTGCCGGGCCGCGAAAAAATCCCGGAGACCAGCACAAGGCTGCTACTTCGGATTGATGAATGAGTTATTAAAAAGAACAAACAACCCATGTCAAGAACTAATTTTCAGGAATTGCTTGATGCAGGTTCCCACTTCGGCCACCTGGCCCGCAAGTGGAACCCCAAGATGGCTCCGTATATCTTCGTAGAAAGAAACGGTATCCACATCATCGACCTGCACAAGACCGTCGTCAAAATTGACGAGGCAGCAGAGGTCCTCAAGGAAATGGCCCGCAGCGGCCGCAAGGTCCTCTTCGTTGCCACCAAGAAACAGGCTAAAGACGTTGTGGCAGAAATGGCTGCTTCCGTCAATATGCCTTCCGTGACCGAGCGTTGGCCGGGCGGTATGCTTACCAACTTCCCCACCATCCGCAAGGCCGTGAAGAAAATGAACACCATCGACAAGATGAAAGAAGATGGCACCTTCGAGAAGCTCGCCAAGCGTGAGCGTCTGCAGGTGGAGCGCCAGCGGGCCAAACTGGAGAAGAACCTCGGTTCCATCCGTGACATGTCCCGCCTCCCGAGCGCCCTCTTCGTGGTGGACGTCCAGAAAGAGGCCAATGCCGTCAAAGAGGCCGTCCGTCTGAACATCCCGGTTATCGCAATGGTTGACACATGTTGCGATCCCACGCCCATTGATTATGTGATTCCGGCAAACGACGACTCCACGAAGTCCATCGCCCTCATCATGGATGTGATGTGCAAGGCTATCAACGAAGGTCTGGAAGAGCGCAAACTGGAGAAGGAAAAGGAAGCTGAGGCTGCTCCCGCAGAGGGTGAGGCTGCCGCTCCCGAGCGCAAGCTCCGTTCCCGTCGCGCCCCCAAGGCAGAACCCGTAGATGCCGCCGCCGAGGCTCCCGCCGCTGAGGCCCCCGCTACAGAAGAGTAATTAACCGTTTAAAAAGCAAGTAATTATGGCTATCTCTTTAGCAGATATCAAGAAACTCCGCGACATGACCAGCGCTGGCATGATGGACTGCAAAAAGGCCCTCGAAGAGGCTGCCGGTGAGTTCAAGCGTGCTGTGGAAATCCTGCGCGAGAAAGGTAAATCCACCCTCGCCAAGCGCGGTGAAAACGAGACCACCCAGGGTGCTGTGCTCAGCCGTGTAAACGGCGGCAAGGCCATCCTCGTCTGCCTCGGTTGCGAGACCGACTTCGTGGCCGCCACCCCGGACTTCAAAGCCCTGTCCGGCAGCATCGCAGATGCAGCTATCGCTGCTTTCCCTGCGACCGCAGAAGAACTGAAGGCCGTGAAACTTGCCGATGGTTACTCCATCGAAGAGGACATCACCAATCAGGCTGGTAAAACCGGTGAAAAGCACGTGCTGGCTTTCTACGGTGCCCTTGAGGCCCCGTTTGTGAGCGAATATGTGCACTTCAATGGCAAACTGGGCGCCATCGTTTCCTTCTCCAAGGAAGTGCCCGCCGAGATTGCCCGCGGTATTGCCATGCAGGTGGCTTCCATGAACCCCGTGGCTGTAGATGCAGCTTCCGTCCCCGCGGAGGTGCTTGAGTCCGAAAAGACCGTCGCCATCCAGAAGACCAAGGACGAGCAGGTGCAGAAGTCCGTTGACAACGCCCTCAAGAAGGCCGGCATCAACCCCGCCCACGTGGACAGCGAAGACCACATCGAGTCCAACACCGCCAAGGGCTGGCTCACCGCCGAACAGGCCCAGCAGGCCCGCGAGATCATCGCCAAGGTAGGCGCAGAAACCCTGGCCTCCCTGGAGCAGAAAGTGCAGATGATCAACGGTATCGTCAATGGTCGTATCCAGAAGTTCCTGAAGGAGAACACCCTCATGGAGCAGGAATACCAGCTCAGCGACGACAAGAAGACCGTCAAGGAAGCCCTGGCCGCTGCCGATAAGGACGCCAAGGTGCTCGCCTTCAAGCGCTTCTCCCTGTCGGACTAATCCAAGTCCTCGTACGTAAAACGTCCTCCGGTTCCACGGGGGACGTTTTTTTATGCCTTGCAACAGGAAATTTCGTATCTTTGCACCTATGATTTTGTACCTTACAGGGAGCCCCACCCGCTACGGGGAGCCGCAGTTTACCTCCGACAACGGTTTTTTGGCCGATGTGCAGTCGGAGCTGGCGCAAGCGGTGAAACGGGCCGGGGGAGCGCCCGGCGCCAAGCCCCGCGTCCTCCTGGTGAGCGCCGCCCCGGATGACCGTGGCTTCACGGAGTCCGTCTTCAAGGGCATGAGCGCGTGCATCCATCAATCCGGTATCGACACGGAAGAAATACTGATGCTGGACCGCCGGAACGCGGACCAAACGGCGGCACTGGTGAAAAACGCCCATTGGATTGTCCTCTGCGGCGGCCATGTTCCCACCCAGAACCAGTTCCTGCATGAGATTCGGCTCAAGGAGCTCATCCAGGGCTTCGACGGCGTGGTGATGGGCTGCAGTGCCGGCAGCATGAACTGTGCAGACAATGTGTATTCCCACCCGGAGCTCCCCGGCGAGGCCACGGACCCGCAGTACAGGCGCTGGCTCAAGGGTCTGGGGCTCACGGACATCAACCTGATTCCCCACATGGAGCAGGTGCGGTATGCCCAGGTGGACGGCCTCCGCCTGTTCGAGGACATCGCCTTTCCGGACAGCTGGGGTCATCGGTTCTATACCTTCAAGGATGGCGGATATGTGAAAATCGTCAACGGAAAACCCACCCTTTACGGGGAAGCGTACGAAATCACCCGCGGAGCCATGCGCCGCGTCAGCGAAGAAAACAAAACCTACAGTTTTATGAACTTGATATTTATTTCTCCCCATTTTCCCGCCACTTACTGGCATTTCTGCGCCGGGCTCAAACAGAACGGCGTCAATGTGCTGGCCATTGCCGATACGGACTACTGGAACCTGTCTCCGGAGCTCCGCGGCAGCATCTCGGACTACTATAAAGTGAACAACCTGGAAAACTACGACGAGATGTACCGCGCCGTAGCCTGGCTGGCCCACAAATGGGGCAAGATTGACTGGATAGAGTCCAACAACGAGTACTGGCTGGAGCAGGACGCCCGCCTGCGCACGGACTTCAACGTGACCACGGGCATCCAGAACGACCACATCGCCGCCATCAAGAACAAGAGCGAGATGAAGAAGTACTACGCCCTGGGCGGCATCCCCACCGCCCGCCAGATCAAGGGCGCGGAAGGTCTGGCCAAGGTGAAAGCCTTCACTGGGAAGACCGGCTATCCCATCATCGCCAAGCCGGACAACGGCATGGGCGCCAGCGGCACCTATAAAATCCAGAGCGACGCGGAGCTGGAAGCCTGGTTCGCCGCCCATCCCAACGCCGGCGACTTCGTGATAGAGGAATTCATCACCGGCCTTCTGGTAAGCTACGACGCCATTTTCAATGCCGATGGAGAACCGGTGTTCGAGAACAACACCATCTTCCCAACGCCCATCATGGAAATTGTGCACGCCAACCTGGACACCTGCTACTGGACCAACAAAACCGTGCCCGCCAAACTGGCCGCCATCGGCCGCCGGACGGTCAAGGCCTTCGGCATCAAGAGCCGCTTCGTGCACCTGGAGTTCTTCCAGCTGGACCGCGACCGCGCAGGCCTCGGCAAAAAAGGGGACTACGTGGGCCTGGAAGTGAACATGCGCCCGCCGGGTGGCTACACGCCGGACATGATGAACTTTGCCCACAGCACGGACGTGTTCCAGATTTGGGCCGATATGGTGGCCTTCAATGAGGCCCGCAAGCCGCAGGGTGAGCAGTACTTTTGCGCCTATGCCGGCCGCCGCGACGGCAAGGCCTACCTCCACAGCCACGAGGAAATCATGGCCCGCTACGGCAGCGTCCTTTGCATGGCGGAACGCGTCCCGGACGCCCTGGCCGACGACCTCTGCAACATGGCCTACATGGTGCGCCTCAAGGACAAGAAGGACATTGACGTGTTCTTCGACTTTGTGACCCGCCGCGCGTAAAAGGGCTTTCGAGGGCCCCTTCTTGTCATACCGAGGTTCCCTTCTTGTCATACCGAGGGCCCCTTCTTGTCATACCGAGGGCGAAGCCCGAGTGTATCGCCCCAAAAGAAGGCGTTTAAATAGTCCAGTTTCCACAAATATTTCGTTTGTGGAAACTGATTTTGTTATGCCCAATGCAGTAGGACACATTGCCCAGGTCGTGGGACCGGTGGTAGATGTACATTTCAATATATCGGCCCGGAATGCGGAGTTGGAGCTGCCGCGCATCGACGACGCCCTGGTGGTGAAGCGTCCGGACGGAAAGAACGTGATTCTGGAGGTGCAGCAGCACATTGGTGAGGACACCGTGCGCTGCGTGGCCATGGATTCCACGGACGGCCTCAGCCGTGGGCTGGCGGTAGAGAATACGTATCGGCCCATTGCCATGCCCGTGGGCGCGCAAATCCGCGGCCGCGTGATGAACGTCACTGGAGACGCCATAGACGGCATGGCGGAACTGGACCGGGAGAATGCCCTGCCCATCCACCGGGAGCCGCCCAAGTTCGAGGACCTCACCACGTCCCAGGAGGTGCTGTTCACCGGCATCAAGGTCATCGACCTGCTGGAACCCTATCTGAAGGGCGGTAAAATCGGTCTGTTCGGCGGCGCCGGCGTGGGCAAGACCGTGCTTATCAAGGAACTCATCAACAACATTGCCAAGGCGCACAACGGCTTTTCCGTGTTTGCCGGCGTAGGGGAGCGCACCCGTGAAGGCAACGACCTTCTGCGGGAAATGATTGAGTCCAAGGTAATCCGTTATGGCGATGCCTTTGAAAAGGCCATGGCGGAGGGCAAGTGGGACCTCTCGCTGGTGGACCCCAAGGAACTGGAAAAGAGCCAGGTTTCCATGGTGTTCGGCCAAATGAACGAACCCCCGGGAGCCCGTTCCAGCGTGGCCCTGAGCGGCCTTACCCTGGCGGAGAGTTTCCGTGACAGCGATACGGGCGCAGGCCCGCGGGACATCCTGTTCTTCATCGACAACATTTTCCGTTTCACTCAGGCCGGTTCGGAGGTGAGCGCCCTGCTGGGCCGCATGCCCTCCGCCGTGGGTTACCAGCCCACCCTGGCCACGGAAATGGGCAAGATGCAGGAGCGCATCACGTCCACCAAAAACGGCTCCATCACTTCCGTACAGGCGGTGTATGTTCCTGCCGATGACCTCACGGACCCGGCCCCTGCCACCACGTTCACCCACCTGGATGCCACCACGGTGCTCAGCCGTAAAATCACAGCCCTGGGCATTTATCCGGCCGTGGACCCGCTGGAGAGCACGTCCCGCATCCTGGATCCGAATATTGTGGGCAAGGCCCATTATGACACTGCCCAGCGCGTGAAGCAAATCCTTCAGCGCAACCAGGAGCTCCAGGACATCATTGCCATCCTGGGCATGGACGAGCTCTCGGACGAGGACAAAACCACCGTCAACCGCGCCCGCCGCGTGCAGCGCTTCCTGAGCCAGCCGTTCTTTGTGGCGGAGCAGTTTACGGGCGTGCCCGGCGTCATGGTAAGCATCGAGGACACCATCAAGGGCTTCAACATGATTATGGACGGAGAGGTGGATTACCTGCCGGAGCAGGCCTTCCTGAACGTGGGTACCATTGAAGATGCCATCAAGAAGGGCGAGGCCCTCCTCGCTGCCGCCCAGTAATTGTCATACCGAGCGAAGCGAGTGTATCTCAAATACGAAGGAGCCACATGGAAGTGATTGACTTACATATTCTGAGCCCTGAGGGACCGCTGGTGCAGGCCCGGGTGGAGCTGGTGACGCTGCCGGGCGTGTCCGGGCCGTTCACCGTGCTCAAGGACCACGCCGCGCTCATTACGGCGCTGGAAAAGGGCCGCATCCGCTATGTAGAGGCGGGGGAGGAGAAGTTCCTGCCCATCCGGGAAGGCTTTGTGGAGGTGGGGAACAATGTAGTCAAGGCCTGCGTGGAAGTATGATGCTGGCGTTTCTCATATCGCTTTTGCTGCAGCAAGGAGATACACTCGGCCCTGCGGGCCTCGGTATGACAGAAAACATGCCGGGCGAAGTCTCTGTCATACCGAGCGAAGCCGAAGGCGAAGCGAGTGTATCTCAGGACATTGACATTGCAGAGATTATCTTCGAGCACATTGGGGACGAATACGAGTGGCACATCACCGAGTGGAAGGGAAAGCCCGTTGCCATTGAGCTGCCGGTCATTGTAAAAAGCAGCACCGGCTGGCACGTTTTCTCCTCGGAGCGCCTCCAGCATGGGGAGCACTACCAAGGTCTTTACATTGACCCGGAAAAGGGAAAAATCCTGGACGAAGCCACCGGGAAGCGCCCGCTGGACCTTTCCATCACCAAGAACGTGCTTTCCCTGATGATGAGCACGGCGCTGCTGCTGGTGATTGTCCTCCTCACTGCGCGCTGGTATAAAAAGCACGACGCCCTGAAGGAGGCGCCCACCGGTCTGGCCGCCGCCATGGAGCCGCTGGTGATGATGGTACACGACATGGCGCGGGAGAACATCGGCGAAGAAGACTATCGAAAGTATTCGCCGTACCTGTGCATGGCTTTCCTGTGGATCCTCTTGAACAACTTCCTGGGTATCATCCCCTTCTTCCCGGGAGGCGCCAACCTTACCGGTAACATTGCCATTACCCTGGTGCTGGCCCTGTGCACGTTCTTTACCGTGAACCTTACGGGCACCAAGCACTACTACAAAGATATTTTTGCCCCGGACGTACCGGGTTTCCTGAAACCCATCATGCCGGTCATCGAGGTGTTCAGCACCTGCATGAAGCCGGTATCCCTCACCATCCGTCTGTTCGCCAACATGCTGGCGGGCCATATCATGATACTGTCCATGGTGTGCATTATTTTCATCATGGCCAAGTACGGCCCGCTCCTGAGCGGGGGCATGACGCTGGTGAGTGTGCTCTTCGGGGTGTTCCTGGATGCCCTGGAGTGCCTGGTGGCCTTTATCCAGGCGTATGTATTTACCATGCTCAGCTCCATTTACATCGGCCTGGCCAGGGTGCATGAGGAATGAGATTCACTCGGCCTTCGGCCTCGGAATGACAAACCCTGTCATACCGGGCGAAGCGAGCGTATCTCAAATAGATAAACATTTAAAATTTAGATATTATGATTTTAGCAACTATGATTCTCCAGGCCGCTGCAGGTGCAGCCCTCGGTAAGTTCGGTGCAGCCATCGGCGCAGGTATTGCCGCCATCGCCGCCGCCATCGGCATTGGCAAAATCGGCAAGTCCACCATGGAATCCATCGCCCGTCAGCCGGAAAGCGCCGGCAACCTGCGTACGTCCATGATTATCGCCGCCGGTATGGTGGAGGGTGCAGCCCTGTTCGCCATCATCGTCTGTCTCCTTGCCATCGTAATGTAATGAACCTGGTAACACCGGATACGGGCCTTCTGTTCTGGATGGTCGTCATTTTTGGCGTGGTGTTTTTCCTTCTCGCGAAGTTCGGCTTCCCCGTCATCACGGACATGGTGGAAAAACGCAGTGCCAAGATAGCGCAGTCCCTCAAGGATGCCGACGAAATTCAGGCCCGCATGGCCAGCTGGAAGATGGAGCAGGCGCAAATGCTGGAAGCTACCCGCAAGGAGCAGTCCCAGATGCTGCGCGAGGCCACCGAGACCAAGGCCCGGATTGTGGCCGATGCCAAGGCGCAGGCCCAGGCGGAGGCGGACAAGATATTGGCCGATGCCAAGCTTCAGATCGAGGCCGAGAAAGAGAGCGCCCTCCGCGACGTGCGCCGTGAAGTGGCCCTCCTGAGCGTGCAGGTGGCGGAAAAAGTGCTGCGGCACGAGCTCTCCGACGAAGGTAGCCAGCGGGCGTTCATCGACCAGCTTGTCGATGAAGCCAATCAAGCGCAAATGCACAACCACAGCTGATGAACCGCGCCATTGTCATAACCCGCTACGCCAGAGCGCTGGTCCGCTATGTCCGTGACAACGGGCAGGGGGACATTGTGTGCTCGGAGGCGGAGACGCTTCTGAAGGCCCTGCACGACGTGCCGGACCTTACCCGCATGGTGGAGGCGGCCGGGGACGTGGTGAGCGAGTTCGACAAGAAAAAACTCCTTCAGACGGCCCTTGGCAACCGCATGTCGCCGGAACTGAGCCGCTTCCTCACGCTCCTGAACAAGAACGGACGCATGGAACTGGTGCCGGACATCCTGCGGGACTTCGTGGACATGTACCACCGCAGCGTGGGCATTCGCAAGGCGCACCTGACAACTGTTTCCGAGCCCTCGGAACGCCTGCTGCAGCGCCTCAAGGCCTTGGTGAAGAGCAAGACCGGTGACGATGTCATCATAGAGGTGGAGGTGGACCCGTCCCTGGTGGGCGGCTTTGTCTTCGACATTGACGATTATCTCCTGGATGCCAGTGTAAAACGTCAGCTGGACCTGATCCGGGAACAATTTATTGAACGTAACAGACGCATTATCTAATGGCAAATACGAGTTTAAAACCCAGCGAAGTGAGTGAAATCCTCCTCGGGCAGCTCAAAGATATGAAAAACGAGCTCCAGTTCGAGGAGATTGGCAAGGCGCTGCAAGTGAGCGACGGCGTGGTGCGCATCTATGGCCTGGACCATGCGGAGGCCGGCGAACTGCTGGACTGCGGCAACGGCGTCATGGCCGTGGTGATGAACCTGGAGGCCGACAATGTGGGTGCCGTGATGATGGGCCCCACGGACCTGGTGAAGGAAGGCATGGTGGTGCGCCGTACGGGCCGCATCGCCTCCGTGGCCGTGAACGACCAGCTGCTGGGCCGCGTGATAGACCCGCTGGGCAATCCGCTGGACGGCCTGGGCCCCATCGACGGGGAAAAGATAGACATGCCGCTGGAGCGCAAGGCGCCGGGCGTCATCTTCCGCCAGCCGGTGAGCGAGCCGCTGCAAACGGGCATCAAGGCCATCGACGCCATGATTCCTATTGGCCGCGGCCAGCGTGAACTCATAATTGGTGACCGCCAGACGGGTAAAACGGCCATTGCCATTGATACCATTATCAATCAGCGCGCGGCGTATGAGGCCGGGAAGCCGGTGTACTGCATTTACGTGGCCATCGGCCAAAAGGGCTCCACGGTGGCTTCCATCGTGAAAACGCTGCGGGAGCACGGCGCCATGGACTACACCGTGGTGGTGGCGGCTACGGCGGCGGACCCGGCGGCTTTGCAGTATTATGCCCCGTTTGCCGGTGCGGCCATTGGCGAGTATTTCCGTGATACGGGGCGGCACGCCCTGGTGGTGTACGACGACCTCTCCAAGCAGGCCGTGGCCTACCGTGAGGTGTCGCTGATTCTTCGCCGTCCTTCCGGGCGTGAGGCCTATCCGGGCGACATTTTCTACCTGCACAGCCGTCTGCTGGAGCGCGCGGCGCGAATCATCGACCAGCAGGAAGTGGCCGAGCAGATGAACGACCTGCCGGCCGTGCTCAAGGACAAGGTGAAGGGCGGCGGTTCGCTCACGGCCCTGCCCATTATTGAGACGCAGGCGGGTGACGTATCGGCCTATATTCCCACCAACGTGATTTCCATCACCGATGGCCAGATTTACCTGGAACAGGCCCTGTTCAATCAGGGCGTGCGGCCCGCTATCAACGTGGGTATCAGCGTGTCCCGCGTGGGTGGCAGCGCCCAGGTGAAGTCCATGAAGAAGGTGGCCGGTACACTCAAGATTGACCAGGCCCAGTGGACGGAACTGGAGGCCTTCTCCAAATTCTCCTCGGATGTGGACAAGGTGACGGAATTGGCCCTGGACAAGGGCCGGAAGAACAACCAGCTGCTCATCCAGCCCCAATACAGTCCCATGCCGGTAGGGGAGCAGGTGGCCATCCTGTACTGCGGTACGCATGCGCTCATGCGGGACATCGCCATCGGGCAGGTGCGTCCGTTCCAGGAGGCTTTTCTGGACCGTCTCCGCGCCGCGCATAAGGCGGATGTCCTGGAGCCGCTGGGCCAGGGCAAGCTCACCCCGGAGATTGAGGCGGTGCTCACCGAAACCGCCGCTTCCGTGATTTTGACTTTGAAATAAGTTGTCCGAAGAATCCCAGGTAACCCTTTTTGTCATTCTGAGCGAAGTCGAAGAATCCCATGCCCACACTGAAAGAAATAAAAGGCCGCATCACCTCTGTCCGGAGTACCCTCAAAATTACTTCGGCCATGAAGCTGGTGTCCAGCGCCAAACTGCGGAAGGCCCAGAACGCCATTGAAGCCATGCGTCCGTACCAGGAGCAGCTGCAGGGCATCCTGGCCTCGCTGCAAGGGGGAAGCGCCACGCAAAAGGCCGATTTTATGGCGCTAAGCCCGGAAAACGATGCAAGTGCCACAAATAGGGCCGATTCTATGGCGCTCGGCCCTAAGACCATTGTGGCCATTGCCTCCAACTCCTCGCTCTGCGGCGGCTTCAACGCCAACGCAGTTGCCAAGGTGCGTGCCATTCGGCAGCCCGGGGACACGGTGTATGCCATTGGCCGCAAGATGGCCGATGCCATGCGGAAGGACGGCTTTGCCTCCCCGGAGGACTTGTCGTCGCTCGCGGAACACCCTTCCTACGGCCCTGTGGCTGCGCTGGTGGAGAAACTGGTGGCGGACGTGGAGGCCGGCCGCACCGGCGCCGTGGTACTGGTGTACAACCACTTTGTGTCCACCGCCCACCAGGAGCCCGTGGTGGAGGTGCTGGTGCAGCGGCGTTCTGTGGAGGAGGGAGATGAGTCCCTTTCTTCCACGTCGCTTCGCGACCCTGTACGGGCAAATGTTCCAGAAAGGGACTCTTCTCCCTCTCCTTCCGACATAGCACCCCTCATCGAACCCTCCCGGGTAGCGGTGTTGGCCGCGCTCCTGCCCAAAACCCAGAAACTAAAACTATTTGCGGCGCTCCTGGACAGCGCTGCAGCCGAACACGCCGCCCGCACCGTTGCCATGCAAACCGCTACGGACAATGCGGAGAACCTGCTGGCAGAACTCACCCTTCAGTACAACAAGGGCCGCCAGCAAAAGATTACCTCCGAAATCCTGGACCTTGCAGGCGGACAGGCGGAAAACTAACCACCCACTATGAACCTGAAAGAAGACGTCATTCAACCGCTGGGCACTTTCAAATTCTGGAAGGAACTGGTAATCATGACCGTTGCCATGTTTATTGCCGCTGCTGCGGTGTATTACTTCCTTTTGCCCAGCAACCTGGTCATCGGCTCCATTACGGGCCTTTCCATGGTGATAGCCAGCCTGTTCTCGGCCGCCGGCATTCCCGTGAAGGTGTCGGTGGTCATCGTGCTCATCAACGCCTTGCTGCTGGTGCTGGCCTGGTTGCTGATAGGCGCGGAATTCGGCGCCAAAACGGTATATACAGCCCTTATCCTGGGCCCCTTCGTGGACGTTTGGGAAAAGATTTTGCCTTACCAGACGCTGCTGGACCCCGGCCAGACTTCCGTGATGGGGGACCCCTGGTTCGACCTCCTGTGCTTTGTCCTTGTCCTGAGCGCCTCGCAGACCATCCTGTTCAACATCAACGCTTCCACCGGCGGGCTGGATATCCTGGCCAAGATTGTGAACAAGTACCTGCACTTCGACATCGGTACGTCTGTTTCGGTGGCCGGGGCGCTGATTTGCTGTACGGCTTTTGCGGTGAACCCCTTCCGCCTGGTGGTAATCGGCCTTATCGGCACGTGGATCAACGGCCTTGCGCTGGACTATTTCACCGCCGGCCTGAACCGCCGCAAACGCGTGTGCATCATCTCCTCCCGGCACGAGGAAATCCGCAAATACATCATTGAGGACCTGCAGCGCGGCTGTTCGCTGTATGAGGTGACGGGCGGCTACAACGGGCACAAGAACGTGGAAATCCAGTCGCTTCTTACCAAGAACGAGTTTGCCGACCTCATGAATTACCTGAAGCAGAACGACATCCACGGATTCATCACTGCCGGCAACGTGAGTGAGATTTACGGAGACTGGAACAGCAAAAAGAAGAAAAAAAAGTAAAAAATTTTTCCGCGCCACCTGTTTTGGCACGGTATTGGAAATAAGGGGTATCAGACATAAATATTGATACCTTACCATACACCCGCGGCCAATTGTGAAATTCGCTTGCGGGTTTTTCTTTTTGTTGTACCTTTGCAGGCAGTTATGATAAAAGCAATTGTTTTTGATATTGGCGGTGTCCTCATCAATCTGGACATGGACGGATGCATCCGTGCTTTCCGCAGCAATCTGGGGTTCGACCGCATCACCGAACTGCTGGACCCGTGCCACCAGAAAGGGGTTTACGGGGACATGGAAGCCGGCCTGGTCAGTGCCGACGAATTCCGCGCAGAGGTGCTCCGGGACTCCCGGCCCGGCAGCCAGCCGGAGGATGTGGACCGTTCCATGCTTGCACTTCTTGCCGGCATGGCTCCGGATACGGTGGAAACGTTGAAGGCCCTGAAGGAGCGCTATCCGCTGTATCTCCTTTCCAACAACAATCCCATAGCCATGGGCCATATCCTTCGCATGTTCCGGGACTATGGGATAGACCCGGAAACCACTTTCCGTGAGCAGTTTATCTCCTGCGAGATGAAAATGCTCAAGCCGTCGGCCCGGATTTATGAGGCGGTGGTGGCGCGTATCGGTCTTCCGGCAGATGAAATACTCTTTGTCGATGACAGCGAAACCAACGTGGAGGCTGCCCGGAAAGCGGGTTTGCAGGCGCGGACCTTTGTGCCCGGCACCAAGCTGTCGGCCCTTTTGAGCGAGTTGTAATGTCCCTGTTCTCCTTCTTCCGCATCAGCAAGCCCCGGGCCCAAAAGGTGCCGGAAGGGGAGATGGATGCCGTTTACAGGCGTTTGCGTCGCCGGACGTTCTGGAGCGTGACGCTGGTCTATACGCTTTATTACATTTGCCGGGGAACGCTCAGCGTGGTGAAGCAGCCGCTCATTGACGGCGGCGTGCTTACGGCGGGGCAGCTCGGCATCATCGGCTCGGCCTTTCTTTTTGTCTATGCGGCCGGCAAGTTCCTGAACGGCTTTATTGCAGACTATTGCAACATCCGGCGCTTTATGGCGGTGGGCGTGGGGGTATCGGCCCTGATTAACCTGCTGCTGGGGGTGTTGGGCCTGTTGCATGGGACGCTGGCGGTGGGGTCGGTGACGGTTCTGCTGCTGTTTGTGGTACTGTGGGGCCTGAACGGCTGGGCGCAGAGCATGGGCTCGCCGCCCGGAACCATCAGCCTGTCGCGCTGGTTCCCGCTGTCGCAGCGAGGGACCATGTACAGCATCTTCAGCTCTACGCCGCAGCTGGGAAAAGCCCTGTCCATGATTATGACGGGCTTCATTGTGGCGGCGGCCGGCTGGCAGTGGGGGTTCCTGGCAGCGGCGGTGGCCGGCGTGCTTGGGGTGGCCGTGTCGCTCGTATTCATTTCCGATACGCCTGAAAGCGAAGGGCTTCCTTCGGTGCAGGAACTCTCCGGGGAGGAACTGCGCACCATGGACAAGCGTCCCACCAAGGAATTGCAGAAGTGGGTGTTCCGGCATCCGGGCATTTGGGTTATCGCCATTTCCACGGCATTTTTATACATTACCCAGCAGGCCGTGAGCGACTGGGGCGTGCTCTTCCTGCAAAAGCAGAAGGCGTTTTCGCTTACCAGCGCGGCGCAGGTGATTGGGTATGCAGAGATTTTCGGGGTTATCGGCAATGTGGCGGCCGGGTGGCTGTCGGACGTCTTGTTCCGGGGCAACCGGGTGCGTCCGGTAATAATTGCCGGCGTATTGGCCATCTTTTCGCTGGCCGGCTTCCTGTTCCTGGATGGCGGTTTTGTGGGAAATATCGTGTTTGTGGCCGTGTTCAGCTGCGCATTCAGCGTGGTGTTCTGCATTGTGGCCGGGCTCATGGCCCTGGATTTTGTGCCGCGCAAGGCGACGGGTGCCGCCCTGGGCATCGTGGGCGTGTTCAGCTATGCCGCATCGGGCCTGCAATCCATGGCCAGCGGTTTCCTCATCGACGGATTTGTTTCTGATGGGGTCTATGACTTTGGTCCCGTGTCCATTTTCTGGCTGGTGGCGTGTCTGCTGGCCTTCGTGTTACCGGTTCTGGGCTGGAAATACCTGCGCCATTAGTTGCGGATAGCGGACGGTCTGGTAGAGGCTGCGGATGGCCAGGTGTACAAAGTAGGCGGCCATCAGCAGGTGCAGGGACGTCTCCGGGGTGTCGGAGGCTTCGATTCCCGGCGTGGTGAGTAGCCATCGGCCTGCAAACCAGACGGCGAAAAAGCCTACAGCGCAGAGCAAGGTGCTGTTGCGGAGGTCTTTGGAGGCGGTGGCGCCAATGTAGATGCCGTCCCAGGTGAAGGCCGGGCAGCCGATGAGCGGCATCAGAAGCAGCCAGGGGAGGAAAGCCCGGCCGGCTTCCACCACGGACGCATCGGAGGTCATGAGCTGGAGGAGGGGCGTGCCACCCAGGCCGTACAGCAGCATGAAGGCCCCGGCCAGTCCGAAACCCCACGCGAAGGTGCCGCGCACGGTGGAACGCACGCCGTCCTCATTTTTCTCGCCGATGAATCGGCCCGTAAGCGCCTCGCCGGCATAGGCAAAGCCATCCGTAAAATAGCTGAACAGCATGAGCAGTTTCATGAGGATGCTACTCACGGCCAGCATGCGGTCCCCCAGGCCGGCGCCAATCACCGTGAAGCCGATGTACACGGCAATCATGCCCACGGAGCGCAGCAACAGGTCCCGGTTGAGGGAGAAGAAGGAATCGGGCTGGTTGCTAACGTGCTGATTATCAGTATTTTGCTGGAAATCCTCGGCTCTTTTTGCGCAGAGGATTTTCGAGAAATGGCTGAGTGATAGATACTTACGAGCCAGCAGGAGGGCGAGGAAAAGGCCGGTCCATTGGGCAATCACGGTGCCCCAGGCCACGCCGGCGAATCCCAGGGTGGGGAGGAGCGTCACTGTGCTGGAGCCCAGGGCCGCGCCCGCGTGCAGGCCAAAGCCCAGCCCCACGGAAAGGAGGATGTTCGTGAGGTTCACCCACAGGTCCGTGAGCATGGGACGCAGCGTATCCTGCAGGCCGATGAACCAGCCCTTGAGTGCAAAGAGCGAGAGGGTGGCAGGCGCCGCCCAGATGCGGATGTAGAAGTAGCGCGTGGCGAGCGCCCGCACCTCCGGGGAGCAGTCCACCACCAGGAAGGCCAGCTGCACCACCACCCATTGCAGGGTGATGAGCGCCACCCCGGACAGCAGCGCTATCCGCAGCGCCCGTGCCAGGATGCGGCCAATCTCGGAGGTGTCTTTCCTTCCGTAGGCCTGGGCGGTTAAGCCACCCGTGCCGGCGCGGAGGAAGGCGAAGTTCCAGTACAGCAGGTCGAAGAGCATGGTGCCCACGGAGATGCCGCCGATGAGCGCCGCCCCGGCCAGGCCCTCCACCGTCCCCAGGTGCCCCATCACGGCCATGTCCACCATCCCCACCAGGGGAACGGTGATATTGGCCAGGATGCTGGGCACCGCCAGCCGCAGGATTTCTCTGTTTAATTTCATAGTAGATTCTTCACTTCGTTCAGAATGACAAGCCTGTCATCCTGAGGAGCTTTGCGACGAAGGATCTGTCAGCGAAACTTCTTATCCTCTTCCAGCATGCCCAGGTAGGAGTTGTACCGCTCCGGAGAAATGACGCCCGCATCCACGGCGGCCTTCACGGCGCAGCCCGGCTCATGGGTATGCGTGCACGGCGTGAATCGGCAATGAGCACCCTCCCGCAGCATTTCCGGGAAGTAGCGGGCAATCTCCTCCTTCTCCACGTCCACCAGACCAAAGCCCCGAATCCCCGGAGAATCAATGACATAGCCCCCTGTTGATAGCGGATACATCTCGTACAGCGACGTGGTATGCTTCCCCTGCAGGTGTGCGGCGGAAATGGCGCCAATCTTGGGGTCCAGCGCCGGGTCCAGCGCCTTAATCAGGGACGATTTTCCCACGCCTGACTCGCCGGAAAACAGGTTTACCTTCCCCTGACAGGCCTCACGGATATCGGCAATCCCTTCTCCGCTCGCCACGGAAGTCTCAATTACCGGATACCCGGCACCCTCATAGATAGAACGGAAATGCGCCAGCCCCTCCGGGTCCAGTTCCCGGTACATGTCCACCTTGGACAGGACGATGGTGGCCGGAATGCCGTACAGCTCGCAGGTGACCAGGATGCGGTCCAGGAATGGCAGCTTCACCTCCGGGAAGTACAGCGACACTACAAGATACGCCCGGTCCACATTGGCGGCGATGATGTGCGCCTGCCGGGACAGGTTGGTGGAACGGCGGATTACGTAGTTCCGGCGGGGAAGGATTTCCGTGATGACGGCGTTCCCCTCCGCGTCCTGCCCGTACCGCACGCGGTCTCCCACGGCGATGGGATTGGTGACCACGCTCTGCTTCAGGCGGATTTTCCCCCGCAGCACGGCCGGAAAAACCTCCCATGCAGGCAGTTCCGACAGCAAGTAATGGCTGCCGGCATTCTTCACAACGGTTGCAATTCCTGTTTTCATCGCGCAAATTTACAATTTTTGTTCATTCGTCGCAATATCTGTGCAGTTCGGAGGAAAAGCCACCGGTCCATGCTGGATAATTTCCCCGAAGTTTGTATATTTGCTTTGCTAACGAACACACCAGACTTATGACCATCAACGTCCAGCTTCAGTATTATACCCATTGGGGAGAGAGCGTGCAGCTACGCATTGGCAAGCGGCGCATACCCATGGAATATTCTTTTGGCGGCCTGTGGCAGATCATGCTCACGGGACGCGACCTCCGCCACGGCGACGAATTCACTTTCGAGGTGGTCCGTGGCGGCAAAGTGGTGGGGCGCGAATGGCGCACGCACCACTTCAAGGCCCCCCAGGCGCAGAAAAACATTGTGGTGCGTTCCCGCTGGATGGCCCGCCCGTCCAATTCGGCCTTCTATGCATCGGCCTTCAGCGACGTCATTTTCCGCCGTCCTTCCGGCATGTCGTTCCGGAGGCCCCAGAGCATGAACCCGGACCTGGGCAACGTGTGCATCCGCGTGGCCGCCCCGGAAGTGCGCAGCAATGAGTCCCTGGCCATTGTGGGCTCAGGCGATGTCCTGGGCAAGTGGGACAAGGTGATTCTTCTCAGCGACGATGCCTTCCCCTGGTGGTTCATCACCCTGGACGTCAAGGAGCCCATGGAGTACAAGTTTGTGATTGTGGACACCAAGACCAAGGAAATCCGCCTGTGGGAAGAGGGCCCCAACCACTTCTTCGGGGAGGTTCCGCCCAAGGACACGCAGATTATCATCGCCAACCTGGAACCCAAATTCCCCACGGAGCCCTGGCGCGGCGCCGGCGTGGCCGTTCCGGTGTTCTCCCTCCGCAGCGAGGAAAGTTTCGGCGTGGGTGAGTTCAACGACATCAAACACCTGGTGGACTGGGCCGTAAAGGCCGGGCAGAACGTGATTCAGCTGCTGCCCATCAACGACACCACCATGACCCATACCTGGCAGGATTCCTACCCGTACAACGCGGTGAGCTCCTTCGCCCTGCACCCGCAGTTCATCCATCTGCCGGCCGCCGGGGTGCGCCAGGACGCCGCCTACAAGGCCAAAAAGGCGGAACTGGAGGCCCTGGACGCCATTGACTATGAAGCCGTGAACAGCGCCAAACTGGACCTCCTCCGCAAGCTCTACAATGGCGCCAAGGGCAAGGCCACGCTCGCATCGGCAACGTATAAAGCCTTTGTCGATGCCAACAGCAGCTGGCTCCTCCCGTACGCCGTCTTCAGCGTCCTGCGGGACCTCAACGGAACGCCGGACTTCGAGACCTGGCCGCAACTGTCGGCCTATAACGCCAAAAAGGCGCAGGCTTTTGCCGATGAACACGCCGCGGAAGTGGGCTTCTACTGCTACGTGCAGTTCCTGCTGGACCGTCAGCTCAAGGAGGCCGTGGAATACGCCCACATGCGCGGCGTGGCCCTCAAAGGAGACCTTCCCATCGGCGTGAGCCGCCACAGCGTGGACGCCTGGCAGCACCCGCACCTGTTCCACCTGGACAGTCAGGCCGGCGCCCCGCCGGATGCTTTTGCGGAAGACGGCCAGAACTGGGGTTTTCCCACCTACAACTGGGAGGAAATGGCCAAGGACGGCTACGCCTGGTGGAAGGCCCGCATGGGCAAGATGGCGGAGTATTTCGACGCTTTCCGTATAGACCACGTGCTGGGCTTCTTCCGCATCTGGGAAATCCCTTCGCAGTACAAGAGCGGCCTCATGGGCCACTTCAACCCGGCCCTTCCGTATGCCGGCCAGGAGCTCCAGGACATGGGATTCGACCCGCGCAGGGGAGAGGGAACCGACGTCCTCTTTGTGGAGGACCCGCGCCGTCAGGGTTATTTCCACCCGCGTATTTCCGCGCAGAAAACCGCCCAGTACGCCGCCCTGCCGCAGTGGCTCAAGGACCGCTACAACCAGTTGTACAACGACTTCTTCTGGCACCGGCACGACGGTTTCTGGCGGGAGAGCGCCATGCGCAAGCTCCCGGCCCTGCTCCGGTCCACCGGCATGCTTTCCTGCGGAGAGGACCTGGGCATGATTCCCGGCTGCGTGGCTTCCGTGATGGAGGAGCTCAACATCCTTTCTCTGGAAATCCAGCGCATGCCCAAGGACCCGAAGGACGCCTTCGGCCATCCGGACCGCTATCCGTACTGGTGCGTATGCGCCACCGGAACGCACGACACGTCTCCGCTCCGTGCCTGGTGGGAGGAGGACCGCGCCCTCACCCAGCGCTATTATAATGAGGTGCTGGGCTGCGAAGGAGACGCCCCGTACTTCTGCGAGCCGTGGGTGGCGGACCTCATCGTAGCCCAGCACATGCATTCCCCGGCCATGCTGGCCATCCTCCCTTTGCAGGACTGGCTGGCTACGGACGGCGAGGTCCGGTATCCGGGCAATCCGGCCGATGAGCGCATCAACGTGCCGGCCATTCCGCGCTACTACTGGCGCTACCGTATGCACTGCACGCTGGAAAGCCTGGCGGCCAACGACAAACTCAATGCGCATATCCGGGCGCTGGTAAGTGCCGGCGGCCGTGGAAGATAACCCATTTTTTCGTACCTTTGTCCGTGAAAAGCGTAAAGTCCCTCCTCCGAGGGGAGGGGGTAACGTGAATAAAACATAGATGAAGCCATGAGCGATTGGAAAGACAGGCTCGGGGTGGTTTACTCCACCAATCCGGACTTCAAATACACGACTGCCCAGGAGGAAGCGGCTGCAACCCTTGCTCCCGGGCAGCAGCGCTTAATTGTGGGGATAGACCGCCGTAACCGGGGCGGCAAGCAGGTGACGCTCATTACCGGCTTTGTGGGCACGGCGGAGGACCTGAAGGAACTCAGTCGCGCCCTCAAGACCAAACTGGGCGTGGGCGGCGGCGCCAAGGATGGGGAAATTACCATCCAGGGGGACTTCCGTGACAAAGTGGTGGAACTCCTGCGCGGCATGGGCTATAACGCAAAGCGGGGCAACTGATGGTGTGGGATATCCTGGTTGTGCTGTTTGTGCTGCTGATGATTCTTCAGCTCAAGCGTGTACTGCAACTGGCGCCGTTGCTCAGCGACAGCCTTTTCCGCGTCCGGGGCAGTTCTACGCTGGAGAACAGCGTCCATTATAACGGAGACCGCAACCGCCTGGCATATACGCTGATGATTCCCGCCGTGCTGGTGACGGCCCGCTATGAACTCTATCGGCCCTCTTTTTTGGAGGCCCTTCCCTTCAATCTGTACCTGCTGGCCGTTGCCGGTGTTTTTGTGGCCTATGTGCTGCTGCGGCAGCTGCTGTTCCGGTGGCTCAAGCCGCGCCGCCGCTACGACTCCTACGTCCTGGCCCACCAGACGGGGCATACCTATTTCATTGTCCTGATGGTGTTGGTGCTCATGACGGTGGGTGTTCTTACCATATTCCACGCCAGGGATTGGCTGTTCCGCGGGTTCATTTATGCGGAGATTCCGCTGGTCTATTCATTTTATATCTTCCGCAAAATGCAAATTCTTTCACTGTTTTGCAATCCTTTGCGAACTTTTTCGTACCTTTGCGCCCTTGAATTTTTACCGGCCGCCCTGCTGATTGTGTCAGCGGTGCTTTAGAAGAGAAAGGATATAAAATGAACATCAAAAAAATTCTGGTTTCCCAAAACGCCCCCCGCGTTCTTACGCAGTATCAACAGGTCTCTGAAAAATATGGCGTAAACTTCGAGTTCCGTCCTTTTTTCAAGATAGAACCCCTTACTTCGCGTGAATTCCGTGCCCAGCGCATCAACTTCCTGGACTATACCGCTGTCGTGTTCTCGTCCCGGCATGTCATTGATGCCTATTTCACCCTGGCCGACGAGCTCCGCACCAAGATTCCCGAGACCATGAAGTATTTCTGCACCACGGAGGCGGTTGCCATGTACCTGCAGAAGCACATCGTGTACCGCAAGCGTAAAATCTTTTATGGCACCGGTACGCCGGAAAGCGTGATTTCGCTCATCGGTCCCAAGCACAAAGGGGAAAAGTTCCTGATTGCCATGTCGGACATTACCCAGGCGGAGGCCATTACCTCGCAGTTTGAGGCCAACCACCTGCAGTTCGCTACGGGCGTGTTCGTAAAATCCGTCAGCCAGGACCTCAAGGACGTGGACCTGCACGCCTATGACATGATTGTCTTCTACAATCCGGCCGATGTGAAATCCCTCAACGAGAATTTCCCGGACTTCCGGCAGGGGGACATTAAAATGGTATCCTATGGCCGCTCCATCGTGCGTGCCATGGAAGAGGCCGGCCTGCGGATCGATGTAAAGGCCCCGTCCCCGGAGGCGCCTTCGGTGGCATCGGCCATAGAACGGTATCTCAAGTCCTTGCAATAATGGATGCCCGCCTTCCCAAGACCGAACGTCTGAAGGGCGCCACGGCCGTGGCGGCTTTGTTCGAGCATGGGAAGCATACGCAGGCGGGCTGTCTCCGCTGCAAATACCTGCCCCGGACGGAAGAAGGACCGTCCCGTATTGTGGTGTCCGTCCCCAAACGCAGTTTCAAGCGTGCGGTGAAGCGGAATCTGCTGAAACGACGCATACGCGAGAGCTATCGCCGGCAAAAATCCCTGCTGAGCGGCGCCTGGGACCTGCTCATTGTTTATACGTCCCGTGAGGTGCTGCCCTATGAGACCGTCTTTGCCGATATGGCTGACTTGCTCCGTAAAATGGAAAGAGTTGAAAATAAGTGATTATGAATAAGTTCCATTTTACGCTCAAGGATATCCTCATTGCCCCGGCTGTGCTGCTTATCAAGTTTTACCAGCTGTGCATCAGTCCTTTTACCCCGCCGTCCTGCCGTTTTACGCCCACCTGTTCGCAATATGCGCTGGAAGCGTTCCGCAAGCACGGCCCGTTCAAGGGGTTGTATCTGAGTGTCCGTCGCATCCTGCGCTGCCATCCCTGGGGCGGAAGCGGCTATGATCCAGTACCATGAAGCAAAAAGAGAAAATAAAGGAGATGTTCGATGGGATTGCCCCGTCGTATGACAGGCTCAACCACCTGATGTCGCTGAACGTGGACCGCCTGTGGCGGAGGCGCGCCCTCAAGGAGATTGTCGATGGCACCCCGCAGCGCATCCTGGATGTGGCCTGCGGCACCGGAGACAGCACCATAGTCATTGCCCAAGCCGCCGGAAGCGGGTCGCGGGTGACGGGCGTGGACATCTCCGAAGGCATGATGACCCCGCTCATGGAAAAAGCCGCCCACGAGGGCGTCCATGACCGTATCCGTCTGCAAGTGGCCGATGCCGAGGATCTGCCCTTCGAAGACGGCACCTTCCACCGGGTAACCTGTGCATTCGGCGTCCGGAACTTCGAGCACAAGGAAAAGGGCCTGCGGGAGTTTTACCGGGTATTGGCTCCCGGCGGTAAAGCCGTCATCCTGGAATTGTCCGTTCCGGAAAAAAAGTGGATGCGGAGCCTGTATGACCTCTATTTCATGCACATCCTGCCCTGGGTGGGCGGCCTGGTATCCGGCAACAAGGCGGCCTACCGCTACCTGCCGGCTTCGGTGCATGCCTTCCCTCCGCCGGAGGAGTTCATGCAGATGATGGCGGAGGCGGGTTTTCAGACAGTTCGGCATAAATCGTTCACTTTCGGGCTCTGCCGTATGTTCGTTGGAGAAAAATAATTATCTTTGTACGATTCTTAACGCGTATGAAACCTAAAACTACCATTGTGCCCGTTTCTGACAAGGGCATGCTCAAGGAATTCATTGAATTCCCGCTGGAGTTGTACAAAAACTGCGACAAATGGGTCCCCGCTTTCGAGGATGACGAATACAAGGTACTGGGAAAGGACAATCCGTCCCTGGCATTTTGTGAACGGGAACTGTTCCTGGCCAGACAGGATGGCAAAACCGTGGGCCGCGTGGCCGCCATCATCAATAAAAAAGCCAACGAGAAGTGGAAGGAGAATGCCGTCCGCTTTGGCTGGATAGACTTCATCGAGGACATAGATGTTTGCCAGGCCCTGATAGAAGCGGTTGCCGCCTGGGGCACGGAGCGCGGCGCGGAAAAAATCAAAGGCCCGCTGGGCTTCACGGACATGGATCGTGAAGGATTGCTGATAGAAGGTTTCGAGAACGAAAGTCCGTTCACGGTCATCTATAACTATCCCTATTATCCGGAGTACCTGGAGCGCCTGGGCTTCACCAAGGACGTGGACTGGACGCAGCGCGTCATGGACATCCCGGAAACGCTTCCGTCCATGTTCAAGTTTACGGACCGCATCGCAGAGCGTTTCGGCATCCGTATCTATCGGGCCACTTCCCTGCGGCAGATGGCCCGTCGCGGCCGGGAGATGTTCCATGTGCTCAACGAGGCCTTTGCCGGCCTGTATGAGTACACCCGGCTCTCCCAGGAACAGATAGACGGGTATGTAAAACAGTATGTGCCGGTGCTGGACAAAGACCTGGTGGCCTTTGTGGTGAACGAGAAAGATGAACTCATCGGTTTCACCGTCACCATGCCGCATATCTCGGCGGCCGTGCGCAAGGCCAAGGGCCACATTTTCCCCTTCGGCTGGATTTATTTGCTGCCGGCCCTGTCGCCCAAGCGCAACGACACCACGGAAGCGCTGCTGATTGGCATCTTGCCGGAATACCAGGCCAAGGGCGCGGCCCTGCTGATGTTCCGCTATCTGATGGAAAACTATCAACGGCTGGGAATCAAGCACATGCTCATGAACCCGCAGTTGGAGGAGAACCACAAGGTGCAGTCCCTGTGGGACAACTTCGACACCCGTCTTTACCAGCGCCGCCGCTCGTATGTGAAAGAACTAAAAACCAATAAACCCCAATTTATGACTTCTCAAGAGTATTTCCAGAATTTGCTCCCCAAAGAGGAATTTGAGCGCCTGCCGTATTTCCCCACCATGGGCCAGTTTGTGGACTGGTTCACCAAGGAGTACGCCTCCCTTCCGGCGCTGTCGGACCAGACCAACACCCTTACCTACAAGGAGTTTGGTGAGCGCATTGCCCGCCGTCGTGCCTTCATTGAAAGCCTGGGTCTTCCCAAGGGCTCCCATATCGCCGTGTTCGACCGCAACAGCCAGGATGCCATTGAGTTGTACTATGCCATTACGTCGGCTGGCTATGTGGTAATGAACTTCCCGGCTTCGCTGCCGGAGCAGGCTGTCATTGGCTGCTGCATGAAATTTGACATCGCCGCCATCTTCGTGCGTGAGGAATTCATGCCGCTGACCGCCCATATCCAAGGTGCCAAGGTGCTTCCCGCCGCCTCCATCGCGGAGGAAGGAGCTCCCGTGGCGGCCGATATCGACCCGGAAAGCCCTGCCGCCATCTTCTTTACCGGCGGGACCACCGGCGCTCCCAAGGGTGCCGTGCTGAGCCACCGGGCCCTCATGAGAGGCAACTACAATACCATTTTCAAGCCCGGAAAGAGCATCGGCGTACACCGCTATATCTCCCTGCTGCCGCTCAGCCACGTGTTCGGCGCCGTCGCCGGTCTTTCCGGTTGTTTCTATGCAGGTAACCTCATGTACACCTGCGAGGACATGAAGGCCACCATCGGCAAACTGCCCATGATCAAGCCTACGCTTCTGGTCATTGTCCCGGGTATCTGCGACATCCTGAGCGGCCTGGTGAAAATGTACGGCCCTCAGTTCCTGGGCGGCGAACTCCGTCTGATTATCTCCGGTGCCGCCAACGTGCCGCCGCGTCTGGTGGACATCTTCACCAAGCTGGGCGTGGAATTCTGCTTCGGCTACGGCCTCACGGAAACCGCCAACCTTACGTCGGCCAATGCCAATGCCATTGAAAAGCCTACCTCCATTGGCCGTATCTATCCCGGTCAGGAAGTCAAGTTCGTGGACGGCGAAATGCTGGTGAAGGGCGACAACCTGTTCTCCGGGTACTACAAGGATCCCGCCCGTACCGCCGAGGCCTTTACGGAGGACGGCTGGTTCCGCACCGGCGACCTCTGCCGCATGGACGACGAAGGTTTTGTGTATATCACCGGCCGCATCAAGAACCTCATCATCCTGCCCAACGGCGAGAATGTGAGCCCGGAAAGCCTGGAAGAGCCCTTCTATGCAGACCCTTGCGTGCGCGACGCCATGGTGAAGGAAGACGAACTCAACGGCGCCCAGGTAATCGCCATTGAGATTCTGCCCTTCATGCCCGCCTTCGACGGCAAGCCGTTCGAGGAAGTGGAGGCCTATATGAAGGCCCTGGTGGACAAGGTGAACGCCACCCTGCCTTCCACGCACCAAATCCGTAAAGTCACCGTGCGCACGGAAGATTTCAAGCGCACCGGCAGCATGAAAGTCGCCCGCGTATGACCAGAGAAGAAGTCCTGGACGGCCTCAAGGAAGTGATTGCCGTCATCCGTCCCAACACGGACCTTTCCAACGTAACTTATGACTCGGAGCTGGTCCGCGGACTGGGAATCGACTCCCTGACCATGATGCTGCTTGCCCTGGCCTCGGAAGAGAAGTTTCAAATCCGCTTCCCGGACGGGCAGCCGCTGCCCCAGACCGTCGGGGAGGTGTGCGACGCCATTCTGGCCTTGAAATAAGCGCACAAGGTGCTGAGAAAGAAGCCCTCGCCGTTGCATTGGCGGGGGCTTTTTCTATTGCTTTTGCTTGGCTATCTGGTACACCTGCAAGGAGGCGCGGTACTGAGACGGAGACACCCCCACGGCCCGTTTGAAATAGCGGCCAAAAAGGGATTGTGACGGAAAATTCAGGTCGAAGGTAATCTGCTGGATGGTGTTTACGGTGGAGGACAGCTGCGCCTTGGCATCCAGAATCACATAATCCTCAATCCACTGGAGGGCGGACTTCCCGCTGGCCTTCTTGATGAGCGTGGTCATGTATTTGGCCGAGATGTGCATCTTGTCGGCATAGAAGCCCACTTCATGGTGCTCACGATAGTGGTTTTTCACCAGTTGCAGGAATTGCATCATCACCTCGTTCTCGCGGTACTGGGTTTCGTCGCCCTCCGTGGAGGCGCGCACCTCCCAGCTGACCATCACAAAAAACAGCCGGGAAAGCAATTGCAGCACCTCCTCCATGTTGGGCGTGGTGTGCTGGATTTGTAACAGGTTGTGAACCAGGTCTATATACGAGCGAAAAACCGCCGCTTTACCCTCGTCCATCTGGTAAAGGGGGGTGTTTTCCACCTTTTTGTAGAACAGATAGGCATCCCCTTGGCCCAGGCGGGAAAAAAAGTGCTCCGAAAAGAGAATAAAGGTTCCTTTGAAGTCTTCGCTCACCGCATAGGATTGGATAATCTGGGAGGGAAGCACAACCACCATGTCGTTCTTCTGCATTTGGAAAGAGTGCAGGTTCACGGCGCCGGAGCCGGTTCCTTCATGACATATGGCCACCAGGACATACTTCATTTTATAAGGCTCCCAGTTCACATTGAAATGGGGATTGTGGAGGATGAGGATATCGTCTCCGAACTGCTGCATCCAGGTGGTATTGGACAGGTCGAAGTTGGACATCTGGAGGCTCTCCAGCCTTTCCTGCTTGAGTTTTTCGTAATGTGCCATAAATAACGGACATACAATACTTCCACTAAGTTAAGCAATTTTTCCACAATAATGCGCGTAAGAGGAAAAATTGAACAATACTCAAGAAGTTTTGCGAACAAAAAGTTCTTTATTTGTCGTATTTTTGTGCCCAATTGCAAAATTTGAGTTCAGAATAAAGGAACTCGTAAGTGTATCAATCTATATTTTTAGAGGATGAAAAAATATTTCTTGCCGTGTGTCCTGCTGTTCAGTCTTTTGGCAGGGTGCACAGCGGAGAAGCTGGAGAAGGAGTGGACACCCGAAGAAGGCGCCGTCCGGCTTTCCCTTTCACAGGAAGCGCCGCAGACCAAATCCACGCTGGAGGATCTCCCCTCCCTGGACGCCTTTGAGGTGGAAATCTACAATGCAAACGCCCTCCGGCTGTATCGGGACAGCTATGCCCAGGCAAAAGACACTACCATTAAACTCAATGCCGGCGAGTTCCGCCTGGTCGCCCATCACGGCGATACATTGGGGGCGGGATTCGACAAACCCTATTTTCTGGCGGAAAAAGCATTCACCGTGCATGGCTTCGTGGAGAACGAGGGCCGGCCGGACCAGGTGGAGGCAACCGCCCGCCTGGCCAATGTGCGCATGCAGGTGCGGCAGGGGGACGCGCTCCGTTCCGCCTACAAGGACGCTTACGTGCTTGTGCGTCACACCGTTTATGCCGGGAAACAGGTGAAGTTTGCCCGTGATGAGTCCCGCTGGGGCTACATGCCCGGCGGAGAACTCTATCTGGAGGTATATGCCCAGCTTTTCACGGACGAGTGGAAGTACTACAAGAGCGAGCCGGCCTCCTATCTGCCCAATGACAACGTAACCTTCCATGTAGAGGCGGAGCCCCGCGACGGTTCCCTGACGGTAAACGTTGCGGTGGACCGCAGCGTGGAAACCTTTACGGTCCAGGAACAGATTGGTGAAAAGGCGCTTCCCGCGCGTGCGCCGTACATGATATATAAAGGTGAGCGGGACGGCGTATATGCTTACCGCTGCAATGCGGGTTTCACCAAGAGCGTAAACGATGCCATCCTTACCCTCAGCACAGGCGCCAGCACCGGAATCAGCAGCGTGCTCCTGCATACGGAATCGGCCTTCCTCAGTCTTCCGGACGTGGATTTGGTGTCTGTCGATGGAAACGACAGGCAGGGTCTGGTGGACGCGGGCCTGGATTGGCTGGCCGGTACGGACGGCCATCTGGGCTACGTGGACTTCAGCGGTATCGCCAACCGGATGCTTGCCGCCGGAACAGCCGGATCGGCCACCTTCACCCTTACGCTTACAGACGGGGTGGGGCAGACGACGGAAGGCAGCTTCTCATTGGATGTGACGCCTTTCTCCGCCACTGTGGACATTTCTGACGGGAATATCTGGGCCAGGAAGATGACCGGCATCACTGCTACGGTAGCGGGGGTGGACGCCATTCCTGCCGATGTCGCCCTGGGCCTGCAGTGGAGCACCGACGGCACCAGCTGGAGCCAGGAAAAAACGGCGGAGTCCGTGAGCGGAAACACCCTTGCCTTTGGCGAAATATCCGGCCTTGCCCCGGCGACCGCTTACCAATTTCGCGTAGTGCCCATGCATCTGGAGGAACGCGCCTCGACCACGGCCGGCACTTTTACCACGGAGCAGGCCCTGCAAGTGGGAAATGGCGGATTTGAGGAGTACACGGCACAGTCTTATACCACGCCGGTCCTCTGGGCCAGCGACTTCAAAGTGACCTGGTGGCAGCTGTACAAGAATACCGGTACCGCCTGGTGGGGCGTGAACGCCTTGCGCACCATTGAAACCAGCACGGTGGCCACCGCTTACCAGGACTACAAGACCTATCCTTGCGTGGCCGTGTTCAATTCCGGCTCCTATTCCGGAAACAGCGTGATGCTGGCCACGGTCTATATGGGCAGTTCCGTAGCGTCGGAAATCAAGCATGGCGACACCAATTACCCCGGAGAGATTTTCCTGGGGACGGCCAACAACAAGAACAAAGGCTCCTGGGCCAAAACCACCGACGGCCATGCTTTTACCAGCCGTCCGTCGGCCCTCTCCTTCATGCATCGCTTCAATCCCAACGGCGCCGCCTATTATGTGCTGGCCGAGGTGCTGGACGCCTCCGGCAACGTGATTGGCCGCGGGGAGAAAAACGACGGAACCGCAGCGGTGAACGCCTGGACGCGCGTAACCGTCCCGGTCTCCTATAGCGTGACGGACCGGAAGGCGGCCAGCCTGCGCATCAGCATCCGCTCGTCCAAAAACGGCGGGGAGGGCGCCCGCAAGCTGTCCGGCATTTCTACCCTTTCCGGAACGCATAAGATTTATTGTGGCAATGCCCTGTATGTGGATAATGTGGAACTTCTTTATGAATAAGCGAATATGAAAAAGCTCATCTATATTGTTGCAGCAGCTGCCGCCGTGGCGGCCTGCGGGACCAAAAACACGCTGCCCGAGGGTAGCGGTACGCTTTCCCTTACTGCGGTCCGGGAGGGAACTTATGTGACCAAGGCCAATGACGTCCTGGCCGACTTTGTCGTGGATATCGTCCGCCCGTCCGACGGCTGGACCAAGCACTATGACCGGTACATCGACATTCCCGAGACCATTCCCATGGCAGGCGGTGAGTATAGCCTCACCGTAGCCTCGCCCGAATTCCGCGATGCCGCCTGGGACCTGCCTTATTATAAGGGCGAGGCCCAGTTCACCATCCGTGTCGGGGAACTCACGCCGGTGAATGTGAACGCCACCCTGCAGAACATGAAGGTGAGTTTTGTCCTTACTGAGAAGTTCAAGGCCGAGCTGAGCTCGTACTCCATCGTGGTTACCAATGCCACTTCCTGGGATGCCGCGGATGCCGGCGAAAAAACGCTTACCTGGTCTTCCGTGGACGAAGATGTGGAACAGAAAGCCGGTTATTTTTCCGTGGCGCCGCTCCGTGTGAAAGTAGATGGTTACCGGGCCATTGACAACAGCGAGAGCCATTCGGAACTCATTATTGCCGATGTCGCCGCGCAGGACCATCATATCATCACCCTGGATGCCCGTGTGACCGGACAGGTGAACGGGCTTGCCATTACCATAGACCCTACCGTGAATGAACGGGAGACCGGCCTGGAAGTACCCGGCTGGAGCGAAGTGCCGGTGGAGGGAGGAGACCAGCCCGGGGATGATCCTTCCGACAATCCGGGCGACGACCCGCAGCCTTCCACCGCCCCCACCATGACCTGGGAGGTGAATCCTACGTTTGCGCCTACGCCCATCCAGGCGCAGATGGATGTGGAAATCAAGATTGATGCCCAGGAAGGCATCCGCGACTTTGTGGTGGATGTGGATTCCTACATCCTGGGCGAGACCATCGCCGCCTTGGCGGGTGACACCTACACTTACAGCGCCGACACGCCTTACAGCATGGATTTGATTAACGACGATGCGCTGATTACGGCGCTTACGGGCATGATTCCGGTGGGCGACCAGCTCAAGGACCAGACGCATGTGGACTTCTCCCTGTCCCAGCTGGTTCCGCTGATCAATGTGTACAGCCCGGAAAGCGGCTCCCGGCATACCTTTACCCTGAAAGTAACGGACAACAAGAACCAGAGCCTGGAGAAGGCCGTTGTATTCTATGCCGAGTAAGCCGATGAAAACAAGATATTGCCTGGTCGCGCTGCTGGCGCTTGCCGCCTGCTCGCGCGAGATGGACCGGCCGCAGGGAACCGGATATCTCTCCGTGCGGCTGGCTGCCGATCCGGCGGTGACCACCGTCGTGAAGGGGGAGGCCGGCGAGCCGGATCCTGCCTTTTCTTTGGAGATTACGCCGGATGCGGGCGGCGAAAAGGTGCTGGTGCCCGATTATCGCAGCCTGGCCGACGCTCCGCTGGCGCTTCCGGCAGGGGACTACATGGTACGGGCGGTCTCCGGACCGGACACGCCGGTGAGTTGGGACGCTCCCCGTTACGAAGGGGAGAGCCTGGCCCGCATCCAGCCCGACCGTACGTGTGACGTAACGCTTACCGCCACGCTCGCCCGTACGATGGTTACCGTGGAATTTGATGCGGAAACGGATACTTACTTCACGGATTATCAGGTGAGCGTAGCCAATGAGTCCGACGATGCCCTGGTCTATGGCAAGGCGGGCGGAACTCTCTCCAAAACCGGTTATCTGGCGGCATCGTCCCTGAAATGGGAACTGTATATGGTGAATGCCCAGGGAACGGCGTATCGGGTGGGTCCTGTCACCATTGAGCACGTGGAAGCGCGTCAGCACTACCACCTTTCCTTCACGCTGGACGCTACGCAGAGCCAGGACGGCGCCTCGTTGGTGCGGGTTCTCGTGGACGACTCCATGAACGAGAAATACTATGACCTGAATCTGGAATTCTCCGGAGACGGCCTTCCTTCCATGGAGGGTGACGGTTTTGACCTGGCCGACGGAATTGTGGTGAAGAAAGGGGACGGCGAAAGCGTGAACAGGGTGCTTTTCAGCGTCCCCAAAGGCATCAAATCCCTTTCGCTGAGCCACAGTGACGCCAAACTCCTGGAGGCGGGGCTGCCGCAGTTTGTGCAGCTGGTGGATGCTTCTTCCGCCACCGTTTCCGCCCTCACTGCACTGGGGCTCGGCGTGCCTGCGCTCCACTATGGCGCGACGGACACCGCCGTGGACTTCGGACCGTTCCTCGCCGGCCTGTCCATGGGAGAATACACGTTTGCGTTGGATTTGATAGACACGCGCAACCATTACTGTGCGGCGGCCCTTGCCGTAACCGTGACTTCTCCTGTCGATGCCGAAGCAACGTCGGTGAAGCCGTGGGCCGGCTTCGCCATCCTGAACGGCCGCTGGTTTACGGACGGGCATCCTTCCGGACTCCGCTTCCAATGGAAAAAGGAAGGAGAGGCCGACTGGACCGACTATGCGGGCACGGTGCGTTACAATGAAGCGGCGGCCACCTTCAGCGCGGAGTTGTATGGTTTGCAGGCCGCTACGGCATACGTTTTCCGCGTAAAGACCGACAAGGAAGAGGAAACCCGCGAGGTGAGCTTTACCACCGCCCAGGCCGGTACCATTCCCAACCTGAGCTTTGACGATTGGTACAAGGACGGCAGCGCCTGGTATCCGGGCGCCAACGCTTCCTCCCGCGTATGGGATTCGGCCAACGGCGGTACGGCCAGTTTCGGCACCGTTCCCACCACTCCGGAGGAGTCCGATGTGGTGCGCGGAAAAGCCGCCCGTCTGGAAAGCACGTCGGTTACCGTGGTGATTATCACCAAGTTCGCTGCCGGAAACATTTATATCGGCGACTTTGTAAAGGTGTCCGGCGTGGGCGCGGAACTGGACTGGGGCCTTCCTTTCACCTCCCGTCCGGTGGCCCTGCACGGCTATTATAAGTACAGTCCCAAGGCCATAGACTTTGCCGAGAGTCCTTATACGTCCAAGAAGGGCGAGATGGACGCCTGTTCCATCAAGATGTACCTGTGCGACTGGAGTGCCAAGTTCCGGGTGAACACGTCCAACAAGGTGTTCCTGCAGGACGACGACCCTTCCATCATCGCCATGTGCGATTACACGTCCAATGCGGCTACCGACGGGTATGTGGAGTTTACGCTCCCGCTGCAGTACCGGGATGCCCGTACGCCCAGGTATGTGGTGATTGTGGGCGCTGCATCCCGCCTGGGCGACTACTTCACCGGCGGCAAGGGCTCCACTTTGTGGCTGGACGAGCTGTCTCTGGTCTATGATGCGGGCGAACTCTCCGAGACCGACCGCGAATATGTGGGCTATAGAAATTTATGACGATGAAAAAAATGCTTATCCTCCTCCTGGCCGCCTGTCTCGCCCTTCCGGGACAGGCTCAGGAGAAATTTACCCGCGGCTTTGCGGGCAAGAACAAAGTGTTCATCCCCAAGGGAAGCATCGGCGGCGGCCTCACGGCATCCTGGCGCAAGTTTTCTCTGGGAGATGACGAGGGCTTCACCGTGCTTTCCAAATACATAGGTAACCTGAAGGGTGGCTACCGGACCATCGGCATATCCCCCTCGTTCGAGTATTTCTTTATCGACAACCTGAGCGCCGTGGCGCGGTTCGAGTATTCCTGGCTGGGAGTGGACCTGAACAACGCCTCCCTTTCCCTCTCGGAGGACCTGGGGCTGAACATCGCCGGACAGCACTACAAGCGTCAGTCGTATGCCCTGGCAGCGGGCGTCCGCTATTATGTCCCTTTCATGGGCAGCCGTGTCTTTGGCTGGTTTGTGGAAGGAACGCTCAATGGCGGGTATGCGCAGAGCATGCTGTACGAGGATGCGGAAGGCCTGAAGCAGGGAACCTACAACGACAACTGGAAACTGGCCCTGCGGGTGGACCCCGGCATCTGCTTCTTCGTGCATGAGAATTTTGACTTTGAAGTGTCCGTAGGGCTGCTGGACTTGACATGGAAGCTGACCAAACAGACGGAAAACCAGGTGAAGACCAGCACCGGGAACAGTTTGGGAACAGGATTGAACATTGACTTACTGGCCATCCGTTTTGGCGCGCATTTCTATCTATGGTAAGACATTGGTTTCCAGTTATTTTCGCTTGTATCCTTGCCGCCGGCTGCACGTTTCCCAACGACCTGGACTATCCCAGGGTACTGGGGGCGATTGTGTCGTTTGACGTGGAGGGGGCCAAGTCGGTCAGCATAGACCCGGGCGCTCGCGAGGTTGCCGTCGTCCTGGAAGAAAGCGCCGATTTGCGGCAGGTGAAAGTGCGGGAGTACACGCTCTCGGAAGGGGCGTCCTGCTCCGGCCTGGGGGAGTGGATGGACCTCACGGCACCCGTGAAAGTGGTGCTGCATACCTACCAGGACTACGAATGGACCATCAGGGCCACCCAGCCCATTGAGCGGTATGTACGCTGCGCCGGACAAATGCAGGAAGCCCGTTTCAACCTGGATACCCGGAGCGTATATGTGTATCTGCCCGATACCCGTCCGCTGACCAGTGTCACCATCGAGGACATGAAACTGGAAGCGGAAGGGTCGCGTATCCTGAGTACGACCGGGTACGAGAGCGACCAGCAGCATCTGGCGCGGGTCACCCGTCCGGTGGCATTTCCCATGACGCTGGATTGTGTGACCGAGCGCAGTTTCCTGGTTGAACTGAGCGGCGGAGAGCAGGTGGAATGGCACTTCAAGGCCTTGCAGCTGGAAGTGACAACGGCGGTGAGCGAAGTGGATGCCCGTTGCTACTCGGCCCGGGTGCGCGGTGTTTTTACCTCCGACGGCACCGACGTTGCCATTGAATACAAGAAGGCCGATGAAGCGGACTGGGTGCCGGCAACGGACGTTACCGTGGCCGGTGTGGGCATCACCGCCCGCCTGACGGGCCTGACGCCCGGAACGGCGTATGCGTGCCGCGTACGGGACGGAGAGGAAGTATCGGCCCCGATGCCCTTTGAGACGGCGGAGCCGGTGCAACCGGACAACCTGAGTTTTGACGCCTGGCATGCCAGCGGCAAGGTGTGGAATCCGTGGGAAGAGGGCGGTGCCCAGGTTTGGGATTCCGCCAACAAGGCTACGGCGTCCTTTACGGGAAGCGCCACAACGCCGGAGGATACATTTGTGGCGGTGGCCGGTCCGGGCAAGAAGGCCTGCCGGATGGAGAGCAGTTATGCCGTGGTGAAGTTTGCCGCCGGCAGCGTGTTCACCGGGCAGTTCGTGAAATTGCAGGGTTTGGGCGCGGAGCTGGCCTGGGGGCTTCCGTTCACCGGAAAACCGGTGTCGCTGAAAGGCTATGCGGCCTATAAGTCAACGCCCATTACGGACGCCGATGCCGCGCACGCAGGCCTGAAAGGGCAGCCGGATACCGGGCATATCCTGATTGCCCTCACCGACTGGCAGGAACAGTTCCATGTGGTCAGTTCCAGTGCCACCTATGTGGACTTCGACCATGACCCGGGCGTGATTGCGTATGGCCGATATGCCCTTACGGAGACCACCGACGGCTATGTGGCTTTTGACATACCGCTGGAATACAGGAACGCGCGAACGCCTAAGTATCTGGTGATTGTGGCCTCCTCCAGTTCGCTGGGCGACTATTTCACCGGAGGCCGTGGCAGTACCCTGTGGATAGATGAGTTTGAACTGGTGTACGATTAATGCCGATATTGTAAGCCTGCAAAGTTTTTGTTAAATTTGCAAGCTTATAGTATTGTGGCTATGAATCAAAAAGTCTTTAAGAAGTGGAATTGGATGGTGGCGCTCACCGTGTTCGCGGTGGCGGCGTTCACCTACCTCTCCACCATAGAACCCACCGCCTCTTTCTGGGACTGTGGAGAGTTTATCGCTTCGTCCTATAAACTGGAGGTGGGACACCCTCCGGGAAACCCTGTGTTCCAGTTGGTTGCGCGCTTCTTCACCATTCCTGTGAAGCCGGAGCAGGCTGCAGTGGCGGTGAACGCCATGAACGCCATCCTGAGCGCACTCACCATCTTCCTGCTGTACTTCACCATTGTCTTTTTTGCCAAACGCTTGATTGGATTTCCGGTCAGGCCGGGAATGACGGGAGGTGCACCGGGAATGACGGGGGCCGTCACAGCCGGCTCCGACCGGCTGTCAGTGGGGCAGGCTATAGCCATCCTGGGCTCTGGTGCCGTTGGCGCCCTGGCCTATTGCTTCAGCGACACATTCTGGTTCAGTGCGGTGGAGGGCGAGGTCTATGCCATGAGTTCCCTCTTTACGGCGCTGGTTTTCTGGGCCATGTGCCAGTGGTACGACCATGCGGATGAACCCCACGCCCGCCGCTGGATTGTGCTCATCGCCTTCCTGATGGGCCTGAGTATCGGCGTACATCTGCTGAACCTCCTGACCATCCCGGCCTTCGTGTTCATGTACTACTATCGCATGAACGAGGGCAAAAAACTGCCCTTCAAGCAGCTTGTGGGTATTTTTGCGATTGGCGTGGTCATCGAGTTCCTGCTGGTGTTCCTCTTTATCCCGTACCTGCCCAAGCTGGCGGCGTTCTTTGACCGCATCTTCGTGAACAGCCTGGGCCTGCCGTACAACACCGGTGCGCTGTTCTTCCTGGTGGGGCTGCTGGCCCTGTGTTTCTGGGCGCTGTTCGCCACGCTCAAGAAAGGGAAGGTGTTCTGGAACACGGTTACCCTGTGCGTCACTACGCTGGTGATGGGATTCTCGCTCTTCTCCATGGTCATTATCCGCTCCAGCGTAAAAACGCCCACCAACGAGTATCAGCCGGACAATCCTTACACGCTGGTGCGCTACCTGAACCGCGAGCAGTACGGCTCCGCGCCGCTGGTGTACGGGCAGTATTTCGACGCCCCGTATGACCTCAAGCAGGAAAAATACTGGGCGCCGCTGGACGGAAAATACGTGAAGGCGGAGGCTCCTGCCGATGCCGACTATTTGCCGGAAGGCAAGATGCTGTTCCCGCGCATGTGGTCCTCGGCAGACCCGCGTTACGTGGATTTTTACGAGACTTATACCCAGGGGAAAGGCACGCGGGTAAAGGGCTCCAAGTACCGCAAGCCCAGCTTCGGTGCCAATATGGCCTATTTCTTTGACTATCAGCTCAACTGGATGTACTGGCGCTACTTCATGTGGAACTTCGTGGGCCGCCAGAACGACATCCATTCCCCGCTGCCGGGCAATATCTTCGACGGCAACTGGGAGAGCGGAATCGGCTTTCTGGACGAACTCCGCCTGGGGGACCAGTCGGATGCGCCGGCGCCGCTGCGGGAGAACAAGGGCAAGAACCATTACTTCTTCCTGCCGCTGCTGCTGGGCCTGCTGGGCCTGGTGTTCCAGTACGACAAAGACAAGCGCGGCAGCTGGATTGTCTTCCTGATGTTCTTCATGACGGGCATCGCCATCGTCCTGTATCTGAACCAGCCGCCTTATCAGGTCCGTGAGCGCGACTATGCCTATGCCGGGTCCTTCTATATGTTCGCCATCTGGATTGGCCTGGGCGTAGCGGCCCTGTACGAGTGGCTTTCCCGCGCCGTCAGGAAGGTGCCCGCTGCCGCCGTCGCCGGTGGCGTGTCGGCCCTGTGCCTGTGCGTTCCTGTGCTCATGGCTGCCCAGAACTGGGACGACCACGACCGCTCCCACCGCTATACCGCGCCTGAGATGGCCTGGAACTACCTGAACTCGGTAGGGGAGAACGGCCTGCTGGTCACCCACGGGGACAACGACACCTTCCCGCTGTGGTACGCCCAGGAGATTGAAGGCGTGCGCACGGACGTCCGCGTGGTGAATACCTCGCTGCTGGGCACGGACTGGTACATCGACCAGATGAAATGGGCCTGCAACGAGAGCAAACCGCTCAAGCTCACCGTGTCGCAGGAGCAGTACCTGTACGGCACCAACGAGTTCGTGTACATTGCCTATGACGACGGTTCGCCCATGCTCCTGTCGGATGTGATGAGCGTGTTCAGGGACCCCAAGATGAAGGTGCCGCTGGAGAGCGGCCGCAAGCTGGATTTCATCTGCGCACGCAACGTGGTGATACCGGTGAACAAGGAGAACTGTCTCAAGTATGGGATTGTCCCGGAGAAGTTTGCCGACGAGATTCCGGAGCAGATCATGCTCTCCATGTCCAAGGACAAGAACTACCTCTCCAAGCCGGAGCTGTTCCTGCTGGACTTCCTGTCCACCTATGAGTGGGACCGTCCGCTGAACCTGCTCAACATGGGCGGGGACCTGAACGTGGGCATCAAGGATTACCTGATGTTCGACGGCTTCTCTTACCGCTTTACGCCCATCCGCAACAAGGTGAGTTCCACGGATGCCGGCAAGGTGGACGCCCTGCAACTGTACCAGGATTTCAAGACCAAGTACAAGTGGGATGCCCTCAAGCGCACAGACTACTTTGTGGACTACCAGAACATGTACACCTTCCTGGGCGTGCTCAGCCAGCGGCAGCTGTTCCTCACGGTGGCCAACGCCCTGATTGATGCCGGAGAGGAGGAGAAGGCCCATGAAATCATGAATCTGTGCCAGGAGAATTTCCCGGAGAAGATCTTCCCGCTGGAAACCATCCCCGTGGGCTTTGTCGGCAACGACTACATGGTGGCCCAGATGATAGAGAATTATTACTATCTGGACGACTATGAGAAGGCCCGTGACCTGGCCGCCCGCTTTGGGGACCAGCTCACGGAAACCGCCCGCTTCTACCTGGAGTGGGGCTCCCTGGGCTCCCATGAGTTCGAGACGGCCAGCCGTGTGCTGCTGTATGTCTCCGATGTGTGCAAGCAGTACGGGGACACGGACCTCTCGGAGGCCATCGTGGCCAACCTGGAGGCTATGCTGCACGCTGCTTCGGGCGGCTCCTACCACACCGAGCGCTCCGTGGACACGCTACAGGTGGCAGAATAATCCGCTGGCTTCCAACATTGCGCCACCGGAGGGCCTCCCTCCTGGCGCAGGTCAGTGTACTCTACGGCGCAGGTCCGTTTTTGTGGTGGGGTCCTGCGCCATCAGAAGCACCTATAAGGTCGATTTGCGGCGCAAGTCAGTAGAACAAAATCGGACCTGCGCCATTCACCACACCCTCCTGCGCCATCCAGTGCACATCATTACGCGTTTTAGCACGAAATCGCGTTACTCCGTGCACCGGTACATGACGGTCTCTTCAAAAATGACTATCTTTGCGAAAAATTATCAAGAGCTATGGCGGTAGAATTCCCTGCACAGTATTGGAAAGACTATGAACTGCTGGACAGCGGCAACGGCGAAAAGCTGGAGCGTTTTGGCAAATATGTCCTGAGAAGGCCGGAGCCCAAGGCCCTCTGGACACCTTCCCTGCCGGATCAGGAGTGGAAGCGCCTGAGCCACGTGACCTTCCAGCCCGGCGCCGGATTCGGCAAGGCCGGCAAAGAGGACAGCGGTACCTGGAACAAAACCAAGAAGATGGAAGACCAGTGGAGCATTGCGTACAATGGGGAGCCGGATCCGGAAACCCATGCCGCCAGCGACCTCCACCTTTCCCTGCGCCTGGGCCTTACGTCCTTCAAGCACGTGGGCGTGTTCCCGGAGCAGGCCCCCAACTGGGAATTCATTTACAAGGAAACGGCCCGCCTCTCCCGCATCCACAAAGCCAACGGCCTGCCCGCCCCAAAGGTCCTGAACCTGTTTGCGTACACCGGTGCCGCCTCCCTGGCCGCCAAGTGCGCCGGGGCCGATGTCACCCACCTGGACTCCGTGCGCCAGGTAGTCACCTGGGCCCGCGAGAACATGGAGCGCAGTGGCCTGGACGGCATCCGCTGGGTGGTGGAAGACGCCCTCAAGTTCGCGAAACGCGAGGCCAAGCGCGGCAACAAGTACGACGGCATCATCCTGGACCCGCCCGCCTACGGCCACGGCCCGGACGGCGAGAAATGGAAGCTGGATGAACTTCTGTTCGGCCTGTTGCAAAACGTGGCCGCCATCCTCAGCGAACGCGACGCCTTCATGGTCCTGAACCTCTATTCCAACGGCTACAGCGCCGCTCTGGGAGAAACCGTAGTGCGGGAAGCCTTCCATGGAGCCTTCCGGGAAATGACCTCCGGGGAACTGGCCTTCAACGACTCTTTCGGGAAAGTGCTCCCGTTGAGCATCTACGTGCGGCTGAAACGCTAAGGGCGGCTCTTTTTTGAAAATCGTCCAAAGATTGTTAAATTTGTAGGCTGGAAATTAAGTTTTAAACACTATATCATGCAACAATTCATTGACAAGTACAACTTCAAAGGCAAGAAAGCCATTGTACGCGTAGATTTTAACGTTCCCCTAAACGAAAATTTTGAAATCACGGACGACACCCGTATCCGCCGTGCCATGCCCACCCTCAAGAAGGTGCTCGCAGAAGGTGGTTCCGTCATCATCATGTCCCACCTGGGCCGTCCAAAAAAAGTGGATCCCAAGTTCTCCCTCAAGCACATCGTGGGCCGCGTAAGCGAATGCCTGGGTGTTCCCGTACAGTTTGCCGATGACTGCCAGAAGGCCAAGGCCCAGGCCGATGCCCTGAAGCCCGGCGAGGCCCTCCTCCTGGAGAACCTTCGTTACTATGCAGAGGAAGAAGGCAAACCCCGCGGTCTGGCGGAGGATGCCACCGACGAAGAAAAGAAGGCCGCCAAGGCTGCCGTGAAGGCCTCCCAGAAGGAGTTCGTGAAAACCCTCGCCAGCTATGCCGACTGCTACATCAACGACGCCTTCGGCACCGCACACCGTGCGCACGCCTCCACCGCCCTCATCGCCGAGTACTTCCCCAATGACAAAATGTTCGGCTACCTGATGGAAGGCGAAATCAAGGCCATCGACAATGTGCTCAAGAACGCCCAGCGCCCCCTCACCGCCATCATCGGCGGTTCCAAGGTGAGCTCCAAACTGGCCGTGCTGAAGAACCTGGTGGGCAAGGTGGACAACCTCATCATCGGCGGCGGCATGGGTTACACCTTCATCAAGGCCCAGGGCGGTAAAATCGGCCAGTCCCTGCATGAGGATGAACTCATTCCCGATGCACTGGAGATTATGAAGGAAGCCAAGGAGCGCGGCGTCAATCTGTCCCTGTCCGTCGCTACCGTCTGCGGCCAGGCCTTCGACAACGACACGCCCCGCAAGATTTTCCCCATCACCGAAATTCCTGACGATTGGGAAGGCATGGATGCCGCACCCGAGAGCCTGGAGAACTGGAAGAAGATCATCCTGAGCTCCAAGACCATCCTCTGGAACGGCCCCGTGGGCGTGTTTGAACTGCCCAACTTCGCCAAGGGTACCCTGCAGATTGCAGAAGACCTGGCCGAGGCCACCAAGAACGGCGCCTACACCCTGGTGGGTGGCGGTGACTCCGTGGCCGCCGTTACCCAGATGGGCTACGCAGACAAGGTGAGCTACGTCTCCACCGGCGGCGGCGCCATGCTGGAAGCCATCGAGGGCAAAATCCTCCCCGGCATCGCAGCCATTCAGGACTAAAAGTTATTTCGCGTGGGCGAAGTGAGTGGGCTCCTTTTTCGGGGAGCCCTTTTCTGTGTGCACGGCGCGGGCGGGGATTTTTTTCACATAGGCATACACCAGGAAGCCGATGCCCAGCAGAATGAAGGGGATACTGAGCAGCTGTCCCATGTTCAGGACCATGCTGGCTTCAAATTCCACCTGGTCGTTCTTGACGAACTCGATGAGGAAGCGGCTGCCGAAGCACACGATGAAGAAAATCCCGAAGTAGGTGCCGCGGTAGGTCTTGTCCAGCCCCCATTTGTACAGGGCGGTGAGCCCCAGGCCCAGCACCAGATAGGTGAGCGCCTCATACAGCTGGGTAGGGTGACAGGGAGCGGTTTCCCCGTTGCGCTCGAACACAAAGCCCCAGGGAAGGTCCGTTGGGCCGCCGTAAATCTCTGAATTGAAGAGGTTTCCCAGGCGGATGAAGCAGGCCGCATAGGCAATGGGAATTACCAGATGGTCCACCATCCACACAAAGTCAAAGTCGTGGGCGGGGCCGTACTTCCTGGCAAACCACCATACGCCAAGGATTAGGGCGATGGTGCCGCCGTGGCTGGCCAGTCCGCCTTTCCAGGGCATGAAGATTTCCCAGAATCCGGCCCATGAACCAAAGTAGTAATCCGGCTGATAAAAGAGGCAATGGCCCAGCCGGGCACCAACGATGGTGCAGATGAGCAGCATGTACAGGAGCGGGTCCAGCAGGGACTCCGGGATGCGCTCCCGCTTGAACATGGCTTTTACGATAAACCAGCCCAGGATGAACCCGCTCACGAACAGGAGCGAGTACCAGCGTAGCTCAAATCCCCCCATCTTGAGGATGGCCGGGTCCACATTCCAATGTACTACCAAATATTCCATGTCGCAAAGATAGAAAAAAATATTTGCTTAGGCTTGGAATTTGCAGTAAATTTGCCACTTAATTAGTTGGTAAGTTATGAAGAAATGTATTCTGGCGCTTATGCTGCTGCTTCCGCTGCATGCATGGGCGCAATACCAGGAGACCGGCCCCGTGCAAAAAGATTCGACGGTGGTCCTCAGCCTGGAAGACGCGCTGAAAATTGCCCTGTCGGAAAATACTTCCATCAAGGTGGCCGATTTGGAAATCAAGCGCCAAAAGTATGCGCAGAAGGGTGCCTATGGCGCCTTGTTCCCGCAAATCAGCGCAACCGGCATGTACAGCTATGCCATCCAGAAGCAGAAGGTGTTCTTTGGCTCGGACGACACCAGCCAGAGCAGCAGCTCCGGCGGCGGCATGGCCTCCATGATGTCCGGGGCGATGGAACCCATCATGTATTATATCAAGCAGTTGTACGATGCCACCAACCTGCCGTTCGTGCCGTACGTGCCGCCTGCCAAGGAGAACACGACCAGCAGCGACCCTATCGAAATGGGCCGCCGCAACCAGGTGCAGCTGAGTGTTTCCGCCGCCATGCCGCTGGTGAACGTGCAGCTGTGGGAGAGTCTCCGGCTCACCAAGGACCAGGTGGAACTCACCATTGAAAAAGCCCGTGAGTCCCGTCTGGGTACGGTGACCTCTGTCAAGCAGGCCTATTTCGCCGTGCTCATGGCCAAGGCTTCCTACGATGTGTATAATGCCGTTCTGGAGAACGCTGCGCACAACCTCAAGCTCACGGAAAGCCGCTACAACGTGCAGAAGGCCTCCGAGATGGACCTGGCCCGTGCGCAAAGTAGCTTTGCGGCCGCCATCCCCAACCTGTACAACGCGGAAAATGCCATCCAACTGGGTCTGTGGCAGCTGAAAGCCGTCATGGGCGTGGCGCTGGACGCCCCCATCGACATAGAAGGCAGGCTGTCCGACTATGCCGGGGCGATGTTCCGTGACCTGACCGAAGGTGAAGAGGCGGACCTGGACCGGAACTCCCAGCTCCGTCAGCTGGCTACCCAGGCGGAAATCCTGGCCCGTCAAATCCGCATGCAGCAGTTTGCTTACATCCCTACGCTGAACCTCTCGCTTACGTATAACTACTACACCCAGAGCGACAAATTCAACCTGAGCCAGTGGAAATGGCTGCCTTCCAGCACCATGGTGTTCACCCTGAGCATCCCCATCTTCTCCGGCGGTCAGCGTTACCACGCCATCAAGCAGACGCGTGTCCAGGCGGACGAACTCCAGCTCCAGCGGGAGAACACCGAGCGCCAGCTGCGCATCGGCATCCGGCAGAACCTGAACACCATGTCCACGGCCATGAAAACCTACGATGCCGCCAACGAGGCGCTCAAGAGTGCGGAAAAGGCCTACGACATTGCCTCCAAGAGCTATGAAGTGGGCAAAACCACGTTCACGGACCTGAACAACACCGAACTTACCCTTACCCAGACCCGTCTGCAGGCCGCGCAGGCCGTGTACAACTTCGTGGTGGCCAAGGCCACCCTGGAGCAAACCCTGGGTTACGATTTTACCGAAGAAAAGTAGAAAAAGAGATATGAAAAGCAAAATGGCAACAATCCTTGCTCTCCTCACGGCCGTCGCCTGTGGAAGCAATGAGAGCAAGACGGAGCAGGCCGCTCCCGCAGCGGTGACCCCGAAGGTGGAGGTGGCGGAGGCCCGGGCCCGCGCCGTCCCTCAGGAAAGCACTTACGCCTCCACGGTGGAGGCCTATGTGGTGAACAATATCATGCCGCAGCAAGGCGGCCGCATCCGCAAAATCAACGTGGAGGTAGGGGACTACGTGTCCAAGGGCCAGATTCTGGCCGAGATGGACCGCCTCCAGCTGGACCAGCTGGCCCTCCAGATCCAGAACGACAACGTGGAATATGAGCGCCTGAAGAGCCTGTACCAGGAAGGCGGCGTGTCCAAGAGTGACTTCGAGGCCGCGGAACTGGGCTACAAGGTGCGCAAGTCCAACTACGACAACGTGGAGGAAAACACCATTCTCCGCAGTCCCATAACCGGCTACGTCACCGCCCGCAACTTCGACGTGGGAGACATGTTCAGCATGAGTGCTCCGCTGTTCACCGTACAGCAGGTGGTCCCCGTCAAACTGCTCGTGGGAATTTCCGAGAGCGAATACACCAAGGTGAAGAAGGGCGACGCCGTCACCCTTACGGTAGATGCCATCCCCGGAAAAACCTTTCACGGCAAGATTGAACGCCTGTATCCCGTGATTGACGCCGCCACCCACACCTTCAAGGCGGAAGTGGTGGTTCCCAATGCAGACAAGGTCCTGCGTCCCGGCATGTACGCCCGTGTGCTGGTGAACTTCGGTTCCCGCAACAGCGTGGTGGTCCCCGACCAGGCCCTGGTGAAACAGGAAGGCACCGGCACCCGCTTCATCTTTGTGCTGCAGGAGGACGGTACCGTAAAATATCTGCCGGTAAAGACCGGCCGTCACATAGGGACCGAATATGAGATTACCGAAGGCCTGCAGGATGGCTGGAAGGTGGTTGTGAAAGGACAGGCCGGCCTGCGTGACGGCATGAAGGTGAATGTGCTATGAGTATCTACAGAACAGCCGTAAATAATCCGGTCACCACGGGACTTATCTTCCTGGCATTCGCCATCCTGGGCGTTTTCGCCCTTACGCGCCTGCCGGTAGATACCTTCCCCGACGTGGAGTCCAACGTAATCATGGTGATGAGCTCCTATCCCGGCGCTTCGGCGGAGGATGTGGAGAACAACCTCACCAAGCTGCTGGAGAACTCCCTCAATGGTGTATCGGACCTGAAAAACCTTACTTCCAACTCCCGTGAGAACATTGCCGTCCTTACGCTGGAGTTCGAATATGGAACGGACATCGACGAAGCCACCAACGACGTCCGGGACAAGTTGGACATGATATCGCAGCAGCTGCCGGACGGTGCGTCGCTGCCTTTCCTGTTCAAGTTCAGCGTGGACGACATGCCCATCATGATCATGGCCGCTACTGCGGACCAGAGCGTGAGTGCGCTGGACAAGCTCCTGGACGAGCGCATCGCCACCCCGCTGGGCCGCGTGTCCGGTGTGGGTACGGTGTCGGTGGCCGGTGCCCCCAAGCGGGAAATCCAGGTCTTCTGCGACCCGGCCAAGCTGGAGGCCTACAACCTCTCCATCCCCGCCATTTCGCAGATTATCGCCGCGGAGAACCGGAACATCCCTTCCGGCAGCATCGACATTGGTTCCGACACCTATACCCTCCGCATCAAGAAGGAGTTCCAGGACCCGTCGGAACTGCTGGACGTGGTGCTGGGCAGCTTCAACGGCGGTACCATCTACCTGCGTGATGTAGCCCGCGTGGTGGACGACGTGGAAGAAAAGTCGCAGGAGTCCTACACCAACGGCGTCCGCGGCGCGCAAATCATCATCCAGAAGCAGTCCGGCTACAACACCGTGGAGGTCATCCGCAAGGTGAAGAAGGAAATGGCGCGTCTGGAGCGCACGCTGCCTGCCGATATCCAGATTACCACCGTGGTGGACTTCTCGTCCAACATCCTCCGTACCATCAACTCCCTGAAGGAGACCATCCTCATCACCTTCCTGGTGGTGATGCTGGTGGTGTTCCTCTTCCTGGGCCGCCTGAAAGGTACGCTTATCGTGGTGCTGTCCATCCCTATCGCCCTGTTGGCGTCCCTGCTGTACCTGTCCGCGACGGGCAATACGCTCAACATCATTTCCATGAGCGCCCTGTCCATTGCCATCGGCATGGTGGTGGACGATGCCATTGTGGTGCTGGAGAACGTGACCTCGCATCTGGAAAGGGGGGAGAAGCCCAAGGAGGCGGCGGTGCACGGCACGGCGGAGGTGGGTATCTCCGTTATCGCCTCCACCCTTACTATGCTGTGCGTGTTCCTGCCCCTGACCATGATTTCCGGCATGGCCGGTATCATGTTCAAGCAGCTGGGCTGGATTGTGTCCATCATCATGATTGTGTCCACCACGGCCGCCCTTACGCTGGTCCCCATGCTTTGCTCGCAGCTCATGGACAACAACATGAACAGCGGCAAGTTCTTTACGCTGGTATTCGGCCCGGTAAACAAGGCACTGGACGGCATCTCCGCCGGTTACGCCCGCCTCATCGCCTGGTGCATGAACCACAAGAAGTGGGTGCTGGCAGGGGCTATCGTCATTTTTGCAGGCGTCATGGGCATTTACGGACCGCGCATGAAAACGGAATACTTCCCCAATGCGGACTCCGGCCGTATGACGGCCACCATCGAGCTGCCCATTGGTACGGCGCAGGACGTCACCCGTGAGGTTGCGGCCCGCATCTATGCCAAGCTGGTGGAAGACATTCCCGAAATCCATGTGCTCAGCTACCGTTTCGGCCAGGCCGATTCAGACAACGCCTTTGCCTCCATGCAGCAGAACGGCACGTACCTCATCTCCATGAACATCAACGTGGGTTCCATGGAAAACCGTACGCGTGCGGTCAGTGAGCTGGCCGATATTGTCCGTGCAGACCTTCGTTCCTTCCCGGAAATCAACAAGTTCAACGTGACCGAAGGTGGCGGCGGCATGGGCGGCCGGGCATCGGTCCAGCTGGAAATCTACGGATACGACTTCACGGAAACGGAGAACGCGGCCCGCGCCGTGCGTCAGCGCATGATGGACAGCGGCCTGTTCACCCAGGCCATCCTGTCGCGAGACCAGTACACGCCGGAATACGAGGTGGACTTCGACCGGGAAAAACTGGCCCTGAACGGCCTTTCTTCCGTGAGTGCCGCCGCAGCCGTGTCGGCCGCCATGTCCGGCTCGGTGGGCTCCTACTACCGTGAGGACGGCGAGGAGTACAACATCCGCGTGCGCTATGCGCCGGAGTTCCGTACCTCCATCGAGGACATCGAGAACATCATGATTTACAATACGCAGGGCCGCGGGATCCGCGTGAAGGACCTGGGCCGTATCGTGGAGTCCAAGGTGCCGCCCACCATCCAGCGCAAGAACCGCGATCGTTACATCCAGGTCACCGGTATCATGGCGCAGGGCAAGTCCCTGAGTGAAGGTGTGGAAACGGTGACTGCCCTGCTGAACGAGAACCCGCTTCCGCAGGGCCTGAGCTGGCAGATTGGCGGTGACTATGAGAACCAGCAGGACATGTTCCGCGACATGCTGTTCCTGGTGGTTCTCATCATCATCCTGGTGTACATGGTGATGGCTTCTCAGTTCGAGTCGTTCATGGGACCGTTCGTCATCATGTTCTCCATCCCGTTCGCCCTGGTGGGCGTGGCGCTGGGCAACCTGATAGCGGATATGGCCATCGGGGTGATGTCGCTCATCGGCATCATTATCCTGCTGGGTATCGTGGTGAAGAACGGTATCGTGCTCATTGACTATACCATCCTGTTGCAGGAGCGCGGAATCAGCGTGCGGGAGAGTTCCGTAAGGGCTGCCAAGAGCCGTCTGCGTCCTATCCTCATGACCACGCTTACCACCGTGCTGGGCATGCTGCCCATGGCCCTGGGCCGGGGCGAGGGCTCGGAGATGTGGCGCGGCCTGGGTACCACCGTGGCCTGGGGTCTGAGTATCTCCACCCTCATCACCCTGGTGCTCATTCCTGTCCTGTATTGCGGTTTCACGGAACACCGTGCCCGCAGAAAAGCTAAGAAGAATTAAGTTAATGCCTGTTGTTTTTCAAACCGTCGCTTCGCGACCCCTCCCATTCGCAGCGTGCTAAAGCACGGCTGTGGGCCCCTCCCTCTTACACGGCCGAGGGTGGCCATGGGTTTGAAAAACAACAGGCATTAACAAAAAATTATAGATACTTATGAAGGCTATTTTTATTGCATATAATCAGGCGTACAATCAGGAGATTGTTCAGCTGTTGGAAGGCTTGGGACAGCGGGGATATACCGTGTGGGAGGAGATTGGCGGCAGAGGCAGCAAGGATGGTGAACCGCATCTGGGAAACCATGCCTGGCCCACGCAGAACCATGCGCTGCTCACCGTGGTGGAAGACAGCCTGGCCCCCAAGGTAATGGCCGCGCTCCGGGAAACCGACGCCGCCAACCGGATGCTGGGCCTCAGGGCCTATGTGCTCCCGGTGGAGGACGCGTTGTAATTTTCATGCCCGGCCGCGACCGGGCATCTTTTTTATAAATTTTCACTATATTTGTGGAATTAAAGAATGTAAGTGTTATGGCAAAAGTAGCAACCAATAGCAATTTCAACGAGCTGCTGCAGGACAGCAAGCTGGTTGTCGTGGACTTCTGGGCCACCTGGTGCGGCCCCTGTCGCATGCTTTCTCCCATCCTGGACGAGGTTGAGGAAGAAATGAAGGATAAAATTTCCGTAGTGAAGGTAAACGTGGACGATGCCGACGAGATTGCCGCCCAGTTCCGCATCATGAGCATCCCTACGCTGCTGTTCTTCAAGAACGGTCAGGTGGTGGACAAGACCGTTGGTGCCATGCCCAAACCGGTGCTGGTGGAAAAAATCAACGCAAATCTATAGTATCATGAAAAAGCTCCTTCTCTCTCTGGTTTTGACACTGGGCATGCTTGTCACCGCCAATGCCCAAATCGGTATCATCGGCGGCTGGACAACCGCAAAAGCACCGGTGTCGGCTTCCGACGTTTTAGAATCGGCCAAGAATGCCAGTTTGTTCCATGCGGGTTTGGCGTACAAGTTTGAACTGGGCCCGGTATTTACCCTCCAGCCTGCTCTGGTGTATCAGGGAAAGGCGGCCAGCGTAAATGTAGCGGCAACGGAAGACGCTTCTGCGCAGTCCCTCTACAGCCGCAGCAATTTCCTGGAGCTGGAAGTGGGCGCCCAGGTGGGCATTGACCTGCTGGCCCTGCGTCCGTATCTCCTGTTCGAGCCATTTATCGGCTATGACCTTTCTGCGTTCAATACGCTTGCGGACGATGTCAACAGTGGAGTCAACACGGTCCTGAACAATGCGAAGAACAAGTTGGAATACGGCTTTGGCGTGGGCGCCGGCATAGAACTGGTGAACCATGTCCAGCTTTCCGTGCAGTGGTTTATGAACCTGGGCAAGTTGTACAACGGAGAGAAGCTGACCGTTGATGGACACGACTATAGTCAGTTTACCAACCTGAAGAACTATCAAGGCGTAAAACTTACGTTGGGGCTGTTTTTCTAGCAGATGGGCAGGCAGGTAGTGATTTTCTGCGCTTCGAGCAATACCATTGACCCGAAGTACAACGAGGCTGCCCGTCAGTTGGTGCGCGGCTTGCATGCAAAAGGATACGGTATTGTATCCGGCGGCGGAGACCGGGGTACCATGGGCGCCATTACCGATGAGTCCATTCGCGTCGGCGGCCATCATGTAGCCGTCCTGCCGCGTTTCATGGCCGGCTTGGAGCGGAAGGGCGTTTCCGAGATTGTCTGGACGGAAACTATGTCGCAGCGGAAGGATGCCATGCGGGAGAACACCGTGGCAGCCATTGCCCTTCCGGGCGGAATCGGCACCATGGACGAGCTCATGGAAACCCATACGCTGCGCAAGCTGCACAAGTATGAGGGTGCCATTTATGCTTTGAACCTGGACGGTTTCTATGAGCCCCTCAAGGCCATGCTGGCGCATTTTGTGGCCACCAGGATGACTGCGCAGGAGGACGTGGACCTTATCGCTTTCCCGGAAACGGTGGAGCAGTTGTTGGAGAATTTTTAATGTCCATTCAGGAAATACATACCTACCTGCAACAGGATTTGGACCGTGTGGAGGCCTGTATGGAGGCGTCCCTGCGCTCGGATATCGGTCTGTTGGACCGGATTAACCGCCGTTTGCGGGAGCATCCCGGCAAAATGCTGCGTCCCATGCTGGCGCTGCTGGTCGGGAATGCCTGCGGGGGCGTTACGGAAGATACCATTCGTTTTGCAGCGGCGGCGGAGCTCTTGCACAACGCTACGTTGCTGCACGACGACGTGGTGGACGGGGCCGTGGAGCGCCGCGGGGTTCCTACCGCCGCCAAACTCCTGGGCGGCGGCCCGGCTGTGCTGGTGGGAGATTATTGGCTGGTAAACTGCATGCAGGAGGTCCTGGATGCCTCGCACCAGCCAGAGCGGGTGTTGCGTATCTTCGCCCAAACCCTGCACCACCTCACGGAAGGGGAGCTGCTGCAGATGGAAAAGGCGGACAGGGGAGACACCACCCAGGCGGATTACCTGCGCATTGTTTATGGTAAAACGGCATCGCTCTTTGAGGCTACGGCTACCGCAGCGGCACTTTCGGTCTCCGCTACGGAGGAGCAGGCCGCGGCCATGGGGCGCTTTGCCCGGCTGCTGGGAACGGCCTTCCAAATCAAGGACGATATTCTGGACTACAGCGAGACGTCCGCCGCGCTGGGCAAACCGGTGGGGCTGGACCTCAAGGAGCAGAAGATTACCCAGCCGTTGCTGTGTGCGCTGGAGGCTGTTCGGGCCGATGAAGCCGCTCAGTGGCGCGCCCGGGTGGCGCAGGCGGCGGAGCACCCGGAGCACATTCCGGGGATTGTGGCCTTTGTGCATGCGCATCGTGGCGTGGCGCAGGCCGGCGCCGTGATGGACGGATTTATTGCCGATGCCCTCCGCTGTCTGGAGGTACTTCCGGACGGCCCCGGCAAGGCGTATTTGACAGAATTGGCCCATTTTGTGGGGGAACGGACGGTATGACGGTTTACGGGAATACGGAGGTGGTTGCCGCGCTGCACCAGATGGTGCAGAACGGACACGTTCCGCATGCCATGCTCCTGCATGAGGATGACGGCGGCGGGGCTTTCCCGCTGGCCATCAACTTTTTGGAGGAGCTGTACGGCGGTTCGCCGCGCGTGCAGAAGCTCATTCATCCGGATATTCATTTTGTGTTCCCCGTAGCGGGGGCCGACAAACCTGTTTCGCTGCAGTATGTGGGCAAGTTCCGCGAGCTGGTTCTGGAGAATCCCTACTTCTATGAAAATGAGCTGTATGCGGCCATCGGCATAGAAGGAAAGCAGAGCAACATCTCCGTGAACGAGGCCCGGAGCATCCTGGACCGCCTGTCGCTGAGTGCGGTGGAAGGCGGGTACCGGACGGTGCTGATGTATCTGCCGGAGAAGATGAACGCCCAGGCGGCCAATGCGCTGCTCAAGATGGTGGAGGAGCCGCCGGCAAAGACCCTTTTCCTGCTCATTACCCATGCGCCGGAAAAGGTGCTTCTGACCATATCGTCCCGGTGTCTGCACATGCGCGTGCAGCCGTTGAGCCCGGAAGCGCAGCGGGAGGTGCATGCGCGGGAGAATGCGTCCAACCAGGCGCTGACGGACTTGTTCCATGACCTCATGGAGGCCATCGTGGCACGCGACCGGCTCAAGGCGCTGGAAACCGGCGAGGCCGTGGCGGACCTGAAGGTGCGGGAACAGCAGAAGGCGTTCTGCCGCCTGGCATCGGAAGACCTCCGCTGTCTGTTCTTCCTGCAGAAGATGCCCGCGCTGGCCCGGGTGCCGGAGGGCGAAGAAGACTTTTACAGGCGCATGGCCGGGGCCCTGAAGCCTACTTTCCCGCGCAGGGGAATGGCCGCCCTGGACCGTGCACTGCTCCTGATAGAGCGGAATGTTAACCAGAAAATCCTGTTCACCGACCTGGTGAATCAGCTTTATACGTTATGAACGATTTAACCAACGAATCCATTCAGTTTGACTGCTTCCGCGGTTGCATGGTGGTCTCGGACGAGTCCACCGGCGAAACCGATATCAAGTATCGGCAGGGATGCTGCAAGCTGGAGGTCTATGATACGCTGAAGGGCATTGCCCAGGAACAGTTCGACAATTATTATGAGGTGCGTTTCAAGAATACCCGCAAGGGCATTTACGTGAACGCATCGGGCCAGAGCATCAAGACCGGAGACCTGGTGGTGGTGGAAGCCGCTACGGGGCACGACCTGGGCATTGTGACGCTGGAGGGTGCCATTGTGGGCCGCCAGATGAAGTGCAAGGGCGTGGACCCGGCCAAGGTGCCGCTCAAGAAGATTTACCGCAAGGCGCGTCCCTTTGACATCCAGCGCTGGCAGGAGGCCATTGCCCGCGAGTCGGAAACCATGATCCGCGCCCGTGTGCTGGCGGCCAATCTGGGTCTGGAGATGAAGATTGGCGACGTAGAGTTCCAGGGGGACGGCACCAAGGCCATCTTCTATTACATTGCCGACGGCCGCGTGGACTTCCGCCAGCTCATCAAGGACTTTGCGGAGGAGTTCCACATCCGCGTGGAGATGAAGCAGATTGGTGCCCGGCAGGAGGCCGGTCTCATCGGCGGACTGGGGGTTTGCGGCCGCGAGCTCTGCTGCGCCAATTATATTACTGATTTCAAATCGATTACAACTTCTGCCGCCCGTGTGCAGGACCTGTCGCTGAACCCGCAGAAGCTGGCGGGCCAGTGCGGCAAACTCAAGTGCTGCCTGAACTATGAAGTGGCGGCCTACATGGATGCGCATTCCCGTATTCCCCGGGTACAGGAGCCGCTGGAGTTCCAGGACGGGCAGGCGTGGCTGGTGAAGACGGACATTCTGGCCGAGACGCTGTATTTCTCCTACGAAAAAGGTTCCCTGGCCCAGACCTTCCCGCTGCCGGCCAGTCAGGTGCGTGAAATCCAGGCCATGAACCGCCGGGGCGAAAAACCGGCCACCCTGCACGAGGAAGAGGTGGTGGCGCCGGAGTTTGTGTCTGCAGTGGGGGACGATGCCATCAACCGCTTCGACCCGGAAAAGAAAAAGCGCCGCCGCAAGAACCGTAACAAGAAGCCTGCGAAGAAGGACTGATGGGACACGGTAAATTGAAGAAATTCGCCGAGAACGAGACGTTCCGCTGCCTGTTGCAGCCGGACGCCTCCCAGGTGCTGGACAAGGTGCCCGGCAGCAAGGAGCTGCGCCTCCGGGACCATGCCATCAAGGGGAACTGGGGCCGGGAGATGTTCGGCAATGACCATCCTATTGTGTTGGAGCTGGGGTGCGGAAAGGGGGACTACACAATTGCCCTGGCGCTCCGCCATCCGGAGATCAATTACATTGGGGTGGATATCAAGGGCGCCCGCCTGTGGAAGGGGGCCAAGTATGCCACGGAGCAGGCGCTGCCCAATGTGGCGTTCCTGAGGACGCGGATTGAGTTTATAGACGCGTTCTTCGGGCCGGGGGAGGTGGCCGAGATTTGGCTCACGTTCAGCGACCCGCAGCTGCGCGGCAGCGAGAATGCGCGCCTTTCGTCTCCGCTCTTTTTGGAGCGCTACCGCCGCTTCCTCAAGTCCGGCGGTGTGGTCCATCTCAAAACCGACTCCCGTTACCTGTACGAGTACACCTCCGCCGTCGTGCAAGTCAATCATCTGCAAGTACTTGCGCACGGCAACAATATTTATCAGGAAGGGGTATATGTTGCCGAACCGTCGCTTCGCGACCCCTCCCAAATCGCTACGCGTTTGACGACGCGGCTCTGGGCCCCTCCCGTTCCGGGAGATAGGGTCTGTCCCCCTATAGTCCCCGAGGGGACATCTGCCCTTACGGGGCCGGCCGAGGGTGGCCATGGGTTCGGCGACATACACCCCTCCCTGCAGGATTTGCCTGCAGTATGGCAGGTGCAGACGTTCTATGAGAAGATGTTTCTGGAGATGGGGCTGCCTATTACGTATTTGGCGTTCTGTATCGACCATGAAGGGCCGTATGTCTTCCCGGGGGAGGCTTTTGACCATGATTACTGGCTGGAGGCCGAGGGACCGCGCAGAAGTTTCTCGCATCAACCGAACAAAAAAGGGTGAGTTTTCACTCTTTTTTGTTATATTTGTACATTATGGCAAAGTTGGTTTACACAATGGGCGAAGTAGCGCAGATGCTGGGGGAAAACGCCTCGGCCGTGCGCTATTGGAGCAATTATTTCGAGAAATTCATCCATCCCCAGCGGAACGCCAAGGGGAACCGGCTGTATCATCCGGAAGATATTGAGGTCCTGAAGCAGGTTCAGTTCCTGGTGAAAAACCAGGGACTCACGCTGGAGGGTGCCCGGCAGCGCCTTACGGAGGACCACCGCAGCGTGGACCGGCGCGTGAAGGCCATCGAGAAACTCAAGGACATCCGCGCCCAGTTGGTGGCGGTCCGCAAGGGGCTGTAAGTTGCGGAGGTTTTGCTTTATGAGACAGTTGCAGGATATCGTACTTACCGCGAGTGTCCTTCTCAGTTTATGGTTGGCGCACTATATCCCGGCCGATGTCTTTGAGAAGGTTCTTTCGCCCGTCCTCTTCACCGCTACGGTGACAGTGGCTTTATTTGGTGCCTTTCTAATTCTACGGCATGCGGATGGTATCCGTGTCCGGAAGGTGTGGGGCTATACGCTCCTTTTCTGGGGAGTGACGGATTTGGTCTATCTTGTGATGAGTACCCTTGCAGCGTCTTCACAGGTGATGGATATAAGCGCGGAGCATCTCACCATCCATGAACTGCTGCTGGGAAACCTCTTGGGCTGGGTGTTGCTGCTGTATCCCACGGAGGCACTCCGCCCTGGCTGGATGTGTGCCCGGACGGCACTCTGGCAGCTTTTGCCCATGATTGCCCTGGTGGCCCTGGATTATTTGGTGCCCATTAACCTGAGGCCGTTCATCGCGCTGTATCCCTTTGCGCTCATCTCTCTGCTTATCTCGCACGTGCGCGCCTATAAAACATGGAGCGAGGACACTTTCTCCACGCTGGATGATATTGATATTCAATGGATCATCCATTATCTGTGGATGGTGGTTCTGGTGGGCGTCGTTTATGTTTACTTGTGTGCGACCCATACCCCCACTCGCGGCTTCACGCAGCTTTGGCTCACCGTATTCATGTTTATCTACGCAACAGAGCAAATCCTCTACCGTCCGGACCCTTGGACCATGGTGCGCAAGCGGGAAAAGGAGAAGTCCCAGGAGCAGGAAGAACCGCCGGTTTTGGAGAGTCGCCCCTCGCCGGAGAATGAAGACCTTCGTCGGAAACTGGACCAATGGATGGACCAGGAAAAGCCCTTCGTCAATCCGGATTTCCAGCTGGCCGACCTGGGCGAAGTGCTGCCCATGAACCGGACCTACTTGTCCCACTTCATCAAGGCGGAATATGGCTGCACCTTCTACCAGTTTGTGAACCATTATCGCGTAGAGGAGGCCAAGCGTCTCAAGCTGGCTAACCCGGACATGAAGATGGACGAGCTGGCCACCTGTTGCGGCTTTTCTTCCCGGAACGTTTTCACCAACGTTTTCACGCGGGAAACCGGCATGTCACCGCACAAGTGGTTCAAAAAAATGTAATCTTGCGTAAAAAAATACGCACAAAAAAGAATCCTGCGTAAAAAATTGAGCCCTCTCCCTTGCTCGGGAGGGGGCATTTTATGTAATTTTGAGATACTTAACTTATCAAATATATGGCAAAACGCAAGATTTACCTCACCCTGGCTGCCTTGATATGGCTTGCGTGGGGTGCCCGCGCCCAGGAGAGTCCCTGGTACGCTGGGCTGGGCGGCGGCACGTCCTTCGGACAGGCCACCTTCTCCAGCATCACCGAAGAAGGCGTACGCAACTGGGGCATCCAGGGCGGCGTGTTCGGCGGATACAAGTTCAGCCGCCTCGTTTCCCTGGAAGCGGGCTTCCAGTACGGCCGCCAAAGCCAGTTCAACCTGGAGTGCTGCCCCTATTGGCTGGGGACGGACGGCACCTGGAAAGCCACGCATGTGCTGGACCGCGACGGCTGGTACTTCGAGGACCTCACCGTACCCACCCGCTGGTTCAAGCTTGGTCTTCAGGCCAACTTCAACCTGCTCTCGTTCATCAAAAGCAACGACCACTGGTTCCTGGACCTTTCGCCTCAGATTTCCGCGGTGAACACCAAGTCCACCTGGCAGGGCAACCTGTCCAAGGGGCAGGGCTACCATGAGGAGGTGCAGGCGGCCAACTGGCACCTGGGCCTTGGCGGCCAGCTGGGCTTTGCGTATGCCTTCAACGACCTGGTGAAGCTGGGCATCTACGGCGGTGTTACCGCCCTCACCGGCAAGCGATTCGACATGATTCCCAACACGGCCCACAAGACCAACCTCATCTGGGACGCCGGGCTCAAGCTCACCTTCTCCTTCGGGAAGAACAAGAAGAAGGAAGCCGTCTCCGTAGCCGCCGCTGAGGCTGCCGCAGCAGCAGAGGCCGCGCGTCTTGCCGCCGGGCAGGCCGCCAAGGAGCAGGCCGCCCGTGAAGCCGCTGCCGAGGCTGCGAAGGAGCAGGCCGCCCGCGCCGAGTCGGAGCGTCTTGCGCGTGAGGAGCAGTCCCGTGCCGCCGCAGTGGAGCAGTCG